>Ga0209138_1002651_pt1 | contig 13533 bp, 16 predicted proteins | sample SaaInl3SG_22_DNA_FD_184645 | JGI IMG/M metagenome (GOLD analysis project Ga0209138, IMG submission 184645) | Marine microbial communities from expanding oxygen minimum zones in the Saanich Inlet - ESP_153SG_22_DNA (SPAdes) (version 2) | ecosystem: Environmental > Aquatic > Marine > Intertidal...
TTATTAGACGATGTCATCGCATCTAGAAATGCTTCAGAAAATTTATTAAGTTCGCAAGAATTCGCTGACTACTATGCACGTTATTCTATCTCTACCACGAGAACATCAGGAGCATCAGATGTTGCATTACCCGATAGTAATGTAAAAACAAAATTCGTTGAAATTTATAATTTATTAAATCCCGCAACTCAAATTCAAGTGAATAATGACGGCACCATTTCAGGTATCTCAACTGACTTCGATACCACATTCACGTATGACGAACTCAATGAATTAAATACAACATTAAGATCTCATGTTTATACAACACTAACTTCTGAAGATCGTCAAGATGAAGAAGATGCTAATAATCCTTATTCAGCAAGAGTTCAAACATTTGGTTCTTCTCGTTATTTAATCTATAAATTAAGTGATGACGGTGATTCACAAGAAGATATTTTAGTGGATGATCCTGAAACTGAAGATGAAGATGAAATCTTTAGCGAAACTGCAACTGCTCTATATGAAGAGTTAAGAGCAGAAATCATTGATAATAAACTTACGAACACTTATGTTACAAATCAAGTTGAAGCGCGTTATGAAGAATTAACCATTGATATTTTTGATCCAGTCATTCGTGCATTCTTTGATCAAACTTTTAATTACAACGGTAGCGATGGTAACCAAGATGGTGATGTCGTTGCAACAATTCAAGATTCTACTGATGTACTAGCGGATTCAGATGTTCTCGTAGATGATCTATTCAAAAGATTATCAGATCGTTTTGGTGTTAATTTATCATTAGACATTGTGATCAATAAATATTTTGATGCACAAGATACCTATGTGATTACAGATGAAGAATTTGCTGATTTTGAAGAACAATTTGAAGAAATCATTCGTCAATTCTCGGCAGATCAATTTGTTTCAAATGGTTTCCCAGCATCTATGGGTCGTGAAGAATTCTTAATGTTGGCATTCGGGGTTACATCGAATGCGCAAGCAGTAAAAGAACTTTATGTCTATCCAGAATTACGTGCGCAATATTTAGAAGATTACGAAGCACATTTCACAAATATTTATCAGGCATTTACAGATTTAGCAGCACTTCAATATGAAGCATATAAATCAACACGTGTTTCACACTTACTTGTTTATTTTGATCAAGATGGCGATGGTTCTCCTGATAACCCTCAAGAGTATTTAGATACACTAGATGCAGCAACTGTCACTGATATCAAAGAAGGACTTGCTGAACTTGTTGCTGATATTTACGCACAAGTAGGAGATTTTAGAAGTGAAGCTGAAGCGTTCACGACATTAGCAGAATTATTTAATTCATCTGGTCGTATTGAACGTGGTTCTAATACAGCACCGTATGATTTACAAATTGAATTAGATTATGCTAAATATCGTCAACTTGGATTTTATTTAAAATATGAAAATATTTCATCCGCAATTACAAATAAGTCAAACTTCATTACAAACTCATCGACATTAGATCAAGTCTTCTATGACCGTGCCATTCAACTTCATGATTTCATCGTTGGTGATGGCATTGAAGATCAAGTTGAACTTCCTTATATTGATATGTATGATGATTTTACATTCAATGCATTAGACATTGCAACTCAATTAGATGATGTACAATCAAGCTTTGGCTGGCATTTCATTGTGACGACATCCGTTACTGATGCGCCTTCTGCTTTATATGAAGCAACTTTAGATGCAGATGAACGTTACACATTTGAATTAGATGGTGTTACGTACAATGTTTATAACGAAGGTCCAGACAATGGTGGCTCAGATGCACTTACACTTAACCAAGTTGAGTATTATGTACGTCAAAGTTTAACTGATGAAGGTCCATCTGTTCCAAGTGCTGTTTCAACAGCAATTACCAACTACTTATCACCTGTTTTATCAAGATATCAAAATACGTTTATGCAACGTGAAATTATCTTTAGATTACTAGAAGATGGTCTAAACTTTGCAAGCGAAGCAAATAATGTTCGTTTTGATATCATTAGAAACATCAATAACAATCAACTCAATGAATATTTACTTTCAGACGTTGCTTACTTTGATGAAAACTATGAAGCACTCTATGCAACATGGTTTGACTTACTCGAACAATAACAATAAAAAAAACATCCTAAATGAAAGGATGTTTTTTTTATTTCTTTTTATAAAATCTCATTTTGTCTAATACATTCAGTGCATTGGTCCAATGACCGTTTTTCGTTTTGACTAATTCTTCTCCTAAGACAGTAAACTTAGAATCAATTGTGTCAATATACCATAGTAATAAGGCTTCAGGAATTTGAGGTTTCTTTGCTGCACCAAAATTTGGTAAACCATGATGCGATAGCATCATATGTTTGAGTAACATCACGGATTCATCATCTTTTATGTTGAGTTGATCTGCTGTTTTATCAATATCGATCGCTTGCATCACAAGATGTCCTATTAAAAGTCCTTCTGTCGTATATTCTCCATCAACGCCTGTCATTTCATCAATTTTTGACATGTCGTGTAATAATGTTCCTGCAATCATTAAATCTTGATCTAAATACGGATAGATATCAAAGAATTTTTCTGCAATTTCTAGCATGGTAAGGGTATGATAACTCAACCCTCCTACATATGCATGATGAAATTTTGTTGCTGCTGGATGTGTATAAAAAGGATGTTGAAATTTATGATAAATATGTTCAACGATTTGTTTAATTGAAGGTTTTTGAATACGTGTGATAAATGATTCAATCCCTTTTTTAATTTCAGAAGTTTTTTTGGGTGCGACCTCATAAAATATATCATATAATCGATCGATTTCTTGAGGATCAAACATGTCTTCAATGGCATGAAAGGATTGACATTGTAAAAATGTATCGGTTTCGTTTTTGAATTCGGTTGAGACAACAAATTGGTAAATACGTCCCATAACAAGTTTAGATTCATCAACAAGATCAAGTTTAATATTGATTAGTTTTTGATCTTCTAACTTGAGTGTGACATTTTTAAAATGTTCCCCTCGATTTAAATTATCTATTTTTCCAATATAGGGAATGTGTTGCATATCGTGTTCACTCATTTTTTAATCCTTTCATGTACGTTTCTCTAAAATAAAGGAAGAGGTCCGTACGATCATTTTTTAACTCATGACTTAATATTTTTTTTACCATATCATCTTGAACTTCTTTAATCCATGCGCCTGCTTTTTTGTGGGTGAGTGCCATCATTTCTGTTGACTTCATTTTTAAATCTACCGCACTTTTAATCGGTAAATGTTCATACATGTACTCGAGCTTATTCATTGCATAACTCATATCATATAAGTATGACTGTGTACGTGCTGCAAGTTTTACGATTTCAAGTCCATAATCAAATAAGTGTTGCGCTGATAGTTTGACGTGCTCTTTTGACAGTTGCGCTGCCGTAAGATATTTATGTTTGAGTTTGTTTGAAAATGTCCATGAAGACATGTTGGTTTCATCATAAAAATAAGCCACTGTAAAAAACGTTTCTGGTGTGATTGATTTTTTCTTTTTAACCACGACTTCTATTGCTTCTTTCATCCCTAAAATATGATGATGCAATTTTAGATTATGAAGTGTATCCATCGCTTTTAATTGATGATCAGATTTAAGAATTTTTGTAAGTTCTACAATAAGTCGTTCATTCGAAAGTGTTGCAAGTAATCCAGCCATTTTTTTCATGGCATCTTGAGTTTCAGGTTCAATTGTGAAATTTAGTTTTCCTTGAAAATACACTGCTCTTAATATACGTAATGCATCTTCTGAAAATCTTAAATATGGATCACCTATTGTTTTAATGCGTTTGTTTTCAAGATCTTCTTTCCCTAAAACATAATCCGTGATCACACCATGCTCATCCATCAACATACCATTCATCGTAAAGTCTCGACGTAAAACGTCTTCTTCTACAGATGACCCAAAAAATACATAATCAGGATGTCGTTGATCTTCTGAAGGCCCATCCGTTCGATATGTCGTCACTTCATAAGTGAATTGATCCATAAGTACCGTGATGGTACCATATTTAAACCCTGTTGCACGAGATTCAAATAGTTTCATCACTTGATTTGGTTTTGCACTTGTTGTAAGGTCAAAATCAACAGGTTTTAATCCTAGAAGATGATCTCTTACTGCGCCACCAACGATATATGCTTCATGACCTTCAGCTTTTAATTTTTTGATGATTTGATTTGCGTGATTCATGGTTCCCATGTCGATTTCCTTCATCCACGTTAATTCATGTATTCATAACGTCCTTTCCTATGATATCATAGATTTATAGAGGTGTCTATGATTCGTATGAAAGACAATCCCCCATTTGAACTGATCATTTCAAAATCTAAGTTTATTGGCCAATGTTTTGACATTAGTCATAAGCATGATATTGAACTTATTTTACATGATTTAAAAAAATTACATCCTAAAGCAAGTCATTTTTGTTATGGCTATATCATCGATGAAAAGCATCGAGGTAGTGATGACAATGGTGAACCTAAACATACTGCTGGTAAACCGATTCTTGAAGCATTATTGAAATCTCACTTAACCCGTACATTATGTGTTGTCATCAGGTACTATGGTGGTGTGATGTTAGGTGCATCGGGTCTTACCAAAGCATACCGAGATACAACCTATCAAACCATTGAACAGACTGTTTTTGAAACACTAACATTACATGATCTTTATGAAATTGAATTTCCTTATGACCTCTACCAAAAAAAGAAGTCAGATCTTGAAAAACTTGGTATCATTACACATGAGTTATTTTTAGAATCCATTGTCATCACACTACAAACAACATATGATTTAAAAACGATTAAAATGTTATTATATGGCTATAAGAAAATTCATTTGTTACAACAAGTATATGCATAAAAAAAAGCCTTTATTGGCTTTTTTTTATATGAATTGAGTCATAGAAGTAATCTTAAGCATCATCTCACTTAATACATGCGCAACAGTGAGTGCGATGATAAAGTATGCTGCTTTAATTTCCCAGAGTTTCATTTTTTCAAATTTCTTTTCAATATGAAGTACACTTAAAATTTTTAAATTGATAAAAAAGAAAATGAGTAAACTTGACATATAAATGACATAGTCAATCATAGTTTACCGGCTTTTGTTGCTTTTAAATAATTATACAAGTCACGTTCTAATTTAGAAAAGTCAACATTTTCTTCTTTCGCTTGTTGCTCACGGACATTTTTATCTGCAAGTAATGCTTCTTTCGCTTCGTCTAATGTTTTAGACACACTAATATCATATGCAGCAATTGTAAGTGTATTATTTGAAAATTCTAAAAATCCTTGAAGTACATAACAAATGAAAACCTCTGCTTCAGATTGCAGACGAATATAGCCTTCTTCAATCGATAAAAGGATTGGAATATGATCTTTTAAAATGGCAATTTCACCGTCTTGATATGTAATAACCACATAATCAACATCTTGATGGATGTGGTCTCCAAAGACCGATTTAATATCTACTTTCAATTAAGACTCCGCTTGTAGTTTTTTAGCTTTTTCAATCGCTTCATCAATGGTCCCTACCATTTGGAAAGCTTCTTCAGGTAAATCATCATGTTTACCTTCAATAATTTCTTTAAATCCACGAATGGTTTCTTTTAGAGGTACAAACACCCCTGCAACATTTGTAAACTGTGCTGCAACGTGCATATTTTGTGATAAGAAGATTTGTAAACGACGTGCACGGTGCACGGTAAGTTTATCTTCATCTGTTAATTCATCCATCCCTAAAATGGCAATGATATCAAGAAGTTCTTGATAACGTTGTATCATTTTTTGAACTTTACGTGCAGTATCATAGTGTTCTTCACCAACAATATGGGGTGCAAGTGCACGAGATGTTGATGCAAGTGGATCAACGGCTGGATAGATACCAATTTCAGTGAGTTTACGAGAAAGATTGGTGGTTGCATCTAAATGAGAGAAGACGGTCGCAGGTGCTGGATCGGTATAGTCATCAGCTGGAACATATACTGCTTGAATGGATGTAATTGATCCATCTTTTGTGGATGTAATACGTTCTTGTAATCGACCCATATCTGTTGCAAGTGTTGGTTGATAACCAACAGCTGAAGGCATTCTCCCTAATAACGCAGATACTTCACTACCCGCTTGAATGAAACGGAAAATATTATCAACGAATAATAATACATCTTGTTTCTTTTTATCTCTAAAGTGTTCTGCCATGGTAAGTCCAGTTAACCCAACACGCATACGTGCCCCTGGTGGCTCATTCATTTGACCAAAGACGAGTGCTGTATTTTTTAATACACCTGAGTCTTTCATTTCTACGTATAAATCATTACCTTCACGTGTACGCTCACCCACACCTGCAAACACAGAAATACCATCATACTCTTGAGCAATATTGTGAATGAGTTCTTGAATAAGTACGGTTTTACCAACACCGGCACCACCAAAAAGACCGATTTTACCACCTTTAATATAAGGTGCTAATAAGTCAATGACTTTAATCCCAGTTTCTAATATTTCAACATTAGAGGATAAGGTATCAAATTTAGGTGCTTCACGGTGTATCGATGATCTTTCAATGTTTTTTGTATCAAGTGGTAAGTCATCAATCGGTTCACCTAAAACATTAAACATACGCCCTAATATCGCGTCTCCTACAGGTACTTCGATTGGAGCACCAGTTGCTTTGACTTCTGCATCTCTTTTCAAACCTTCTGTTGGTTCTAATGCAATGGTACGTACAACATGATCACCGAGATGAAGTGCAACTTCTAATGTAATTGTTTTTTCTTTATTCAGTGTCGCAATGAGTGCATCATAAATTTGAGGCAACTCTTTATCAAAATGTACGTCGACTACTGGTCCTATAACTTGTACGACTTTCCCTTTCATGTCGTCCTCCTATACATTGGACCCATTGATGACATCAATGAGTTCACTTGTAATTGATTGTTGTCTTGCACGGTGGTACACAATTTCTAATTTTGAAGCAATATCTTTTGCATTATCTGATGCATTTTTCATTGCAATCATGCGTGAAGCATGTTCAGATAGTTTTGCGTTTGCGAGTCCTTGTAAAATCATGGATTGCACATAGTTGATCATTAATTTCATCATGATTGAAGCATCTTCAGTTTCTATAATATGTGTTTCATTTTGATGAATATCACTGACATCCACTGGTAAAATCATTTCTACCGATGAGTCATGCATTGAAATGGATTCATGTTTGTTATACACAAGCCATACACTATCAAATGCACCTTCTTGAAACAACTCAATGATAAGTGTTGCAAGCCTATTATAATCAAATGTTTTAATATTATCGCGATTTAAAACCATATCTTTAAGTATATTTTGATCACCACGTTTATTCACATATTGAAATCCTTTTTTTCCAATTGGTAAAATATAATCAGTTTTAGGATTTAAATCTTGTTCCAAACGTTTAAAAATATGATTATGATAGGGTCCAGCTAGTCCACGATCACTTGTGATCATGATAAATAATTTTTTATTACCTCTTGGCAAATCCGTAAAGATAGAGGCATCTTCATTATGAGAGGCAAAATGTTTAAAGACATGTTTAAATTGTTGATCATAACTGGTCGCATTTTCAAAAACAGTGGTTGCACCTTTTAGCTTTGATAAGGCAATACTTTCCATTGCTTTGGTGATGTTTCCTGTTTTTCTTACAGCTTTAATGCGGCCTTTTATTTCTTTTAAATTCACTAGATTACCTTCTTGCGAGCTTCAATAAATGATTGTAAATCTTCTTGTTTTGGTAATGACTTGGTATCATTTAATGTTTGATAAATACGTTGTCCAAGTGGATCACTTTGTAAGCCAAGTCTTAACTCTGTTTCAAATTTCTTGACATCATCCATATGTACATCATCTAAATAACCATTAGATAACGCATAAATCGATAATATTTGCGTTGGCATGTCAATAATTTCATGAACATCTTGTTTTAATAGTTCAACTGTTTTACGTCCACGTTCTAAACGTCTTTTTGCAGTTGGATCTAAATCACTCCCGAACTGCGCAAAGGATTCTAATTCACGGTAATTCGCTAAATTAATTCGGATCGTACCGGCAACTTTTTTCATACCTTTCCACTGTGCAGCACCACCAACTCGGGAAACTGATAAACCGGCATTAATTGCTGGTCTGATTCCTGAATAAAATAATTCTGATTCCAAAAAGATTTGACCATCTGTAATCGAGATAACATTTGTTGGAATATATGCTGAGATGTCACCTGCTTTTGTTTCAATGATTGGAAGCGCGGTAATTGATCCTCCACCTAATTCAGGTGAAAGTCTCGCTGCCCGCTCTAATAATCTTGAATGGAGGTAAAAAACATCTCCAGGATATGCTTCTCTACCTGGTGGTCGTCTAAGCAGTAATGATAATTCACGGTAAGCAACGGCATGTTTAGATAAGTCATCATAAACAATCAACACATCTTTGCCTAATTCCATGAAATATTCGGCCATGGTAACACCAGCAAAAGGTGCTAAATATAGAAGTGTCCCTTCTTGAGACGCACCAGCGTTCACAATAATGGTATAACTTAATGCATTATGTTCTTCTAATTCTTGAACGAGTGCAGAAACGGTAGATTCTTTTTGACCAATCGCAACATAAACACAAATCACATCTTTATCTTGCTGATTAATAATGGTATCAATTGCAAGTGTTGTTTTACCTGTTTGGCGGTCACCAATGATAAGTTCTCGTTGTCCGCGTCCAATTGGAACAAGTGCATCAATTACTTTGATTCCTGTTTCCATCGGCGTATCAACGGCTTGACGTTGCATGACACCGAATGCTCTTTTTTCTACTGGAAGTGTTTTTTTCGTATCAATGACACCTTTTCCATCTAAAGGTTGTCCGAGTGGATTGACAACACGACCTAACAATGCTTCACCAACAGGCACTTCAAAAATTTTACCTGTTGTTTTTACAAGATCGCCTTCTTTAATAAAGTGAGATTGACCTAATAAAATAACACCAACAGCATCTTCCTCTAAGTTAAAAACAAGACCTGTGACATCTTTAGGGAATACTAAAAGTTCACCCATCATCGCATCTTTTAGGCCATAGACAATTGCAATACCATCTCCGACACTTAAAACTGATCCGATACTTTCAAGTTTCGTGTCTTTCGTATACGCTTCAATTTGTTTTTTAATGACTTCTGTCATATCTTTTATTTTTAAATTTGCCATGTTATTCTCCTAAATCATCATTTCCATTTGATGAAACTGTTGAATCACAGTTTGATCAAGTGATTGTTTTTGATACATGATCTTTAACCCACCAATAACATCTTTATCATGGTGTTCTTTTAAAATCACTTTTGATGCTTGAAAATAATGGATAAGTTGTTTCTCTAAAACTTTTTTTTGCTGATTCGATAGATCCTTAGCAACATAAACATCAATGATATAAACTTTATCAAGTTCTCTCATATACGAAAGCATACCTTGATAGATGTTTTCAAATTCATACACTTCTCTTCTTTTAATAAGTGTGTGAAAGAAACCCTTTGTGTACATATCAAGATTCATTTCAGTTACAACATCAAATTTTTGTTGGATGTCCACTGTCGGTGCATCCAAATAAGAAATGACATTTTCAGTAAGGTGTTCATGGATGGTCTCAAATGATGTTAAAACATCATGGATTGCATCGTTTTCTAAAGCGAGTTGATACAACGCTGAAACAGCATGTTTAACTTTCATGCTTGAGTCCTTCGTTGATTGCTTCATCAATGAGATGTTGATGCGTTTCTTCATCAATCTCTTTTGAAACGATTTTTCTTGCAGCACTAAACGCAACCGATTTGATCGATTGTTTGATCTCTTCTTGAGCTTGAGCAACCTCAAATGCAATTTGTTTTTCTGCATGTTCTACTTTTTTAGTTGCATCGAGTTCAGCTTGTTTTAGAAGCGCTTCTGCTTGAAGTTTTGCTTCTTTTTCAAGCTTTTGTTTTAATCCTTGCGTTTCTTCTCGCATCTTGTGATAGTCTGCTTTGGCATTTTCTTGAAGTTTAATCGCTTCTTGTTTTTGAGCTTCCGCTTCTTGAAGGGCTTCTGTTAGCGCGTGTTGTTGTTTGTCTAAAAATGCTGTAATTTTAGCCCAAAAAAACTTACGGACGACAAGTGCCGTAACAATAAGTGCGACGATATTTAATAACACTATGTCAGGGTTGGTAATGACAGAGTTGAGTCCCGCATCGATGATGCGTGAAACTTCTTCAAATATTTCTTGCACGATAACCCTTAAGGTTGAACGTTAATTAAGATAAATGCAATTAACAACCCGTATAAACCAGTGGTTTCAGCAACCGCTTGACCAATGATCATCGTTGTTAAAATCTTACCAGATGCTTCAGGTTGACGACCAACCGCCTCAACTGCTTTTGCAGCCGCAATACCTTGACCGATACCGGTCCCTAAACCTGTGAGCACGGCAATTCCCGCACCGATGTATGCAAATGCTTTTGCATATAATTCGTTTGGTACGACATCTAAGATTGGTACCAATACATTAAAGATTGAATCTAACATTGTATTCTCCTTTTTTTATAAAAAATCTTTTTCATCAATTTTTGAAGATGTAAAAATGACTGTTAATAACACATAAACAAGTGCTTGAATCAAACCAAAACCAACATCAAATACTAAGTGGAATGCTGGTGCAATGAATACAGATAACCATCCTGTAAATCGGTAAATTAAAACTAAGAAAACAGCACCTGAGATGATATTTCCAAATAAACGTAATGCAATCGAAATGATCGGTGTGACTTCTCCAATTAAGTTTAATGGAAGCATTGGTGCAAATGGTTTCAATAATCCTAGTAAGTGACCCCACCTCGAACTAATGATACCGGTAATCTGGATGATTAAGAACGCAAAGATTGATAAGCTAAATGTGATCGCGGTATATTTAGTCGGTGCATCTAATGCAAACATACCCGAGACATTGGACACGAATACATAAATGGCTAATGTTAAGACAAGTGGCGATAAAATTTTCCAGTTTTTCCCAACATAACCTTTCACCATCTCATTAAACATTTTGACAAATGATATGAAAAGCGTAAGACCTCGATTAGGAATCGAACCAGGTTCTAACCTTGAAACTTTATGTCCAACATAAGACAAAACAATGGCAATTCCAGCCATGATTCCTAATGATGTATAAAAATATCCAGGTAAACTAAGAATGTAGTCTATCATGCTTATTCCTTGTGAGATGGCTCAGTTTTTTTGAAAAATGGTAATGCATAAATCCACGTACTTACCTTAATTGATGAAAACCCTAAAAGCACGATAATATACGCAGTAATCAATGCATCTTGTGACTCACGAAGTTGAAAGAAAACGATTACAATTATAATAACATATAACAAAAACCGTGTCACTAAATGTGTTGCTAATTGATTTATTTTCACACGATTACCTTTGGTGATTTGTAACATTTGGCTATGATTGAATAATGATGTGAGCGCACCAAGCAGTGCCCATTGTGCATATTCACGATAAAAAATAAATACGATCAAAGATAACAAAGCCCCATATCCGATTCCGATAAATGCAATTTTATGTTCGTCTTTCACGTTTAGCCTCACTTTTAACAAATTGTAATAATGTGATGAAACTCAAAAAAATCCCTACAAATAAACCGATTGCACCATATACAATCATTCCTGATCCCTCTGGATCAATTTTTGATCCCACATAGACACCTAAAAAAGAAAGTCCAATGATGGTCATAAATAGCTGAATCACTAAAACATAAATCGTCAATCCAGCCTTGAGTTTATTTTGTCCCAAATAAACGATCCCCACAATCACCTAATCCAGGTACAATATATCCATTTTCATCAAGTTTTTCATCAAGTGCAGCCAAATAAATACTAACATCTGGATGGTCTTTTTGTAATCTTTGAATGCCTTCAGGACATCCAACAAGTCCAACATACCGAATATCTAAAACACCTTGTTTTTTTAAGATGTCTATTGCGTAAGAAGCTGAACCACCTGTTGCAAGCATTGGGTCAACAACTAAAACAACACTGTTTGTAATCGATTTAGGGAACTTTTGGTAATATGCTTTTGGTTCTAATGTCTCTTCATCACGATACAATCCGATGTGTCCAATTTTTGCATTAGGAATGATATTATGGATACCATCCACCATCCCTAATCCAGCACGTAATATTGGGACAATGACGACTGGTTTTTCAAGTTCATGTGCTGTCATGACTGCCATTGGGGTTTCAATTGTTTTTGGCGTTGTTTTAAAATCACGCGTGATTTCATATGTAATGAGCGCACCAATTTCAGAAACAGTTTCGCGGAATGCTTTTGTATTTGTATGTTTATCTCTTACTTGTGACATTTTGTGATCAATGAGTGGATGATTTAATACGGTTACTTTAGACATCATTATTCCTCGATTTCTTTAATTTTATTGATTCTTTTTAAGTGTCTAGGTTCAAATTCAGTATGTAAGAACGTCTCTAATAAATGAGATACTTGTTCTTTTGTATGTGTTCTTGCGCCAAATGTAATGACGTTTGCTAAATTATGTTTTTTCGCTAACATCGCTGTTTGTTCATCATAAATGTTTGCAGCACGAATCCCTTTTACTTTATTGGCAGCAATACTCATCCCAATGCCTGTACCACAAATTAAGATCCCTAAATCTACGGTTTGATTTGAGACAAGATCAGCAACTTTCAAAGCATAATCAGGATAATCAACAGCATCTTCTGTATTCGTGCCAACATCAACAACTTCGATATGATGTTGTTGTAAATAGATGCGTGTTGTCTCTTTAAGTTGTTTACCAGCATGGTCATTACCTATTGCGATTTTCATATGATACCTCTTTGATTAATGAAGCATTGTTTGGACTAAAAAAAGTCATCCGTTCTTTATCTTGAAGATCTTTAATCGTTAAGATGGTTGCATCTTTAAAATATTTTTTGATAAGCAAATGAATCCCTTCTTTTTGATTATAACCATGTTCAAATGCCATCAATCCATGACGATTTAAATACTTTGGAGCTTGCGATAACACTTCTTCATAATGTTTAAATCCATTTTGACCACCATAAAGGGCTAAAGACGGTTCTTTATCAACAGTATCGCCAATCGCTTCATCTTCTGGAATATACGGTGGGTTACATACAATAATATCGTATTGATCGTCGATGTTAGAAAACCAATTTGAAACGATATATGTCACGTCAATATGTAATGAATCTGCATTTTTCTTTGCGACTTCTATCGCTTCAGGACTAATATCTGCTAAGGTCACATCGAGATCAATCATTTCTTTTTTTGATGTTAACCCAATACAACCTGAACCTGTTCCTAAGTCTAATAATTTAAGTGGTTTTTTCATGTTATCCATGTACATAAGCACATGTTCTACAAGTTCTTCCGTTTCATTTCTTGGAATTAAGACATGCTCATTCACCATGAATGGAT
>Ga0209138_1002656_pt1 | contig 13505 bp, 9 predicted proteins | sample SaaInl3SG_22_DNA_FD_184645 | JGI IMG/M metagenome (GOLD analysis project Ga0209138, IMG submission 184645) | Marine microbial communities from expanding oxygen minimum zones in the Saanich Inlet - ESP_153SG_22_DNA (SPAdes) (version 2) | ecosystem: Environmental > Aquatic > Marine > Intertidal...
GCGTCCAGATAAATCTATGAGCTGTCCTTTGAGTGGAGCTCCTGAGTTGGAGTGATTAAGAATATGAAGAGTGTTATTACTGATATAGGCTTCAAAAGAAGTTGCCAACTCATTTTCTTCTTCTATTCCAATGGTAGACTCTGTGAAGTGAAGTATAAACCTATCTACACTGTAGGATTTGTCATTCACAAATGTATAGGTGCCTCCATTACTGATTTCTGTGAAAGTTCCTGTTTTAAGATCCTCCAAAACGGCTTTGTTAAATGATGTCAAGTCATCATCGTTTAGCGTAACGGTAATCATTTGATTGGCGTCATCATCCTTAAAGGATATGGGGAAGTCAGTGATGGTTGCAGGAGTTGTACACAACGATAATTCCGCGTTGTTCAGTTTAACCCAAGCGTTGGGAACTCCAGGGCCATTGATGAGTTTATGTGCATCCCAGTTTCCATCAAACTGTGGAGTAGAGGTGCCCTCAAATTTTACAATGAGCTGGTCTTGGTAGGTGCCATTGTTTTCTGAGAAAGTCAATAGCACCTCGTCCTTTAACGAATTCGCTTTATTAAAAGACCCTGATCCGGTAACATCAACCGAGGCTATGGCAAAAGTCAAATTGGTTCCATCAGACCAACCAGATTGTGTCTGAACAAAGAAAGCCTGACCTGGCGCTATGTATTGGCCTGCTGTACCGGTACCTGCGTTTCTAGAAAGGTAATTGGTGCCGTTCCAAACGTAATAAGCCGTGCTAAAGTTAGAAGCGGGCTTGGTGGCATTGTCCCAATCATAGTTGGCGGTAAAAGGATTGGCAATAAAATTCCAACCCGTTTTGTCTCCCGTAGTAAAGGTAGCATTGGAAGAGGAGCCATCGTCGTAGTTGAGTGCAATGGTTTGGTCTGCTACATTGATGTCACTCGCGGTTAAATCAACAGTTCCAGAGCTTCCTAGGAGGAATGTCCCATCACTTGTAGTTCCTGCAAAAACGGTTTGTCCAGCGGCTGGGTCATTCGATGTTAAATCACCAGCCTCCCATTCTGCAATGTCACTGTTCCACTTCCAAACAGTTCCCGTATTGTTACTTGCAGAGACAAGAATGTTCCCGTCATTGAGATCTTGAAAATCTGCACCAGGAAAGGTGGTGCTCAAGTGGAACCATCTTGCAGAACTTACGTCTAGGTAGTACTGTTTGGTCATTACTTGGGTTCCAGACTTTGCCGTAAAGTGTGCTTGGCCATAACCACTTGCGCTGGCCTGAAGAATAACTTCCCCAGATCCGTTGCTGCTTCTATCCAGTGTTGTACCGGTTATGTAGGTGCCTGGCGCAACCTCCAAATCTTCATTAATGGTGAAGAATTCTGTACACGTAACATTACCTTGTGTAATATGGTTGTTTCCTATTCCACTCAAGGCAAGTCTAGAGTAGGTTCCTCCCATTACTCTTTCCGCATTGTTTTCATATCTGAATTGAGTAAGAGAACTCCAATCCTTATCCGCGGGTACAGGATCACCCCCTAAATGGGCCGTGTAGAAGTATCCATCCCCAGAGATGGTTAATGGAATGGATCCTGAGTCATACTCAGATATGGCATTACTTTCTGCATGGAAATAATTGTTCGTTTCTATGGTTAAGGCATTTCCCATACTAAGAGCGCCGGTTGCAGATTTTCTATTGGAATAAGAAGTCCCATTTGAGATAGTGATTCCTCCTCTATAAGTACCTCCGGGTACATTTTGTGCAGAAGTGCTGGCAAAGTCGACAACTACGCCGTCTGTAAACTCAACGGTTCCAGAAAAGGGAGTGGTAGCCGTGGTGTTTACTTCACATCCGCTTGCAATACTTTCTACTCTGCATCCCGATCCATTGAATGCGATGGTGTTTGTACCACAGGTAAGGGTCCTAGCGTTGGAGTTGTCGCCAATAAATACAACTCCACTTCCTGAAAGGGTAAGGTTACCTCCCAAGGACGCATTTTGATCTACGTATAAATCGTTGTCGACCATTGTTAAGGATGGAATACTATAGGATGCTTGATTGATAAATACATGATTATACCAAGTTTTTCCCGAAGGAAAGGCGCTTGCCGGAGAAGATACATCTATTTCTAGGTAACCATAGGTTCCAGAACTATTTGTGGTGAAGTTTCCGCTAAGCAGGTGGTGAAGAACTAAGTAAGTATCACTGTCTAAAATATGTAGACCATTTGAAACAGTAATATTACCCCTTGTTATTTTTTTATGTCTTTGAATACTAGAACTATCACTTTTACACTGTAGGTTATAATATGTCCCCTGGGGAATGTATTGGTCTCCTGCACTGGAATTAAAGTTTATAGTTGCTCCAGCATTCCATGTAATATCTGAAGGAAATGGCGCAATAGAAAGGTTTTGCGTAGAAATGGTATAAGTTCCTAGTGCTGATGTGGTAAATCCATCTCCGTCTGAAAGAATACGGAAAGTTTTCATGTCTAGGTTTACACCTAAATCAAATAGCTGCCCCGTAATGGTTATGTCACCAGTAGCCTCATGAGAAATTAACTGAGGGTTACCTGTTTCTCCTAATACTGCATAGGTCCCCTCGGGAATGTATTGTGTTCCAGATGTACCGTTAAAAACCACGGTAGACCATGTTTTTCCTGATGGTATGGGTGGGTTGTTGGTTGACTGGGTCCTAAGTGCAGAAGAACCTGAAAGTGTGAAAGCAGAACTTCCATCTAAAAGTTGGTGGGTTACCATATCGAGTATTCCATTTAAGGACAAAGAGAAATGTACCGTTAAATCCCCATTGGCAGATTTGACCCCACCGGAACCAATGATTAAGCCTCCTTCATACTCTCCGGCTACCACTGTTTGGTTACCAACAGCATTGTATTCTATTGTTGCTAGCCAATTACCCGAGCTAAGGGTAAGTGGAGTTGAAGACGTATTTTGGGTTTTTATGGTTCCACTTGCAGATGGATTCGCACCATTGGTATTAGAATCTGTGCTTAAAGTATAAGTAGCCATATCAAGAACAGCGCCTGTGTAAATATTCAAATCTGTAGTAGTTGATATATTTCCCGTAGACGTTCCTTGGACATTGGTGTTTAATATCAAGAAATCATGGTTCCCAGGAATGATATCTACAGGGTCTGCTGTGTAGGTGTATTCTATGGCAAAATCATTAATAGTAATGTTTCCATTGGTGGTTACATCTCCTTTGAGCTTAATGATTCCTGTGGAAGAAATTTGGGTTAAGGTAGTAGAACCTCCCATCAAATGCCCAGCCAAATCCCAAGTAAAACAAGTTGCCGTTGTCTTGTCATTGAGATTCCAAATGTCATTTGCATTATCGAAATCGGGGGGTGTAGAACCTCCTCCTACATTGATAGTGTTCCAGTTGGCAACGTCTGAAAGAATCCCTCCTTGGAAGTAGTAAGTGGTTTGACTAAAACCTGAAATACTTGCCAGAGAAAAGACAAAAAGTAAAAATCGCTTATACATGAAAATTTGAATTTGTGCCCTAAATGTAGGATATATAATACTTTTTAAGAAACTTTCCTGAAAAATTCTATACTAAGTGTGGCCTCCTATAAACAGGGCTTTAAAATTAACTAATAAAAAAGCCCCATCAAAAGACGAGACTTTGTTATTAGAGTATGGTATTTTACAAACTGATACGAATACCCACATTACCATAAAAGGCATTGGCCTTGGCCTGATCTCCTCCTGAGTACACAGGAGAGATTCCCAACTGGTATCCTAAATCAATAAAGAGAATAGAAATATCTAATCCCATTCCAAAATCAGCGCTCATTATAAGATTGCTATAGTCATCTTCTGAAATGTCATCCGTTTGACCTGATTTGGTAGAGTGGTTAACGGAGGTTACGTGGCTTCCGTCAATACCTGCAAAAAGTCTTACGTTAAAGATGTTTTCTATTTCTGGGTTAATGAGTCTAACTCCAACCTTTAGTGGGATTGAAAAGGTACTAAGGGTAGTCTCATCGGTTAATTCCTCACCGGTTACGTTGTTTTTATTGACTACTTTGGTAGAAACCCTTCCCATGGTAAAGCCCGGTTGAACATAAAATTGCTTTCCAAAGGTTACAGCGGCCCCGAATTGATAGCCTGGCCTTCCGCTGACGGTTCTATTGTGAAGAACTCCATTGATTAATGAAGACCCCTCATCTGAGGTGAGTTGCAATAAATTAAATCCACCAAAACCTCTAACGTCAATAGATTGCCCAAAAGAAAGGGTGGTTGCAAAAACAAACAATAGTATAAGAGCTTTTTTCATAAAAAAAAATTTTGATTTTAAAAGGTAAATGTAATCATTAGAGGAAATAAAAATGCAATACGTAGCTGTTTTGATTGATTTGATTTTGCCCTTTGAAAAAAACAACTGATATTTGCATATCCTATAAAGTCAATAGGATATATAGGTTTAAATGGTTTTATTGAATTAAATGCTCACCGAACCCTCCATACATTACCTTCTTACAGGACTGCTCATTGCAGTCGCTGCGGGGCTTTTTTTGGATAAGTTTAAACCCACCACAGTATTTGTAGGTGCGGTTTTTATACTGCTGTTGACACGGATTTCTAGCATAGAGGAGGTGATTTCTGGATTTGCCAATACCTCCATTCTCACGTTGTTTGTGCTTATTTTTTTAACTTCTGCATTGAGGAGAAACGTAAATATCCTAGGGTGGTTTGACCGAGTGATCGGAAAGGTGAGTTCTCCGAGGAAATTTGTATTTGCCATGTCCGCTTGGGTGGCACCACTTTCTGCTTTTGTAAATAACACTCCTATTGTAGCTCTCTTAATTCCTTATGTGTACTCATGGTCTAAGAAAAGAGGGATGAGTCCTTCTAAATTCTTGATTCCATTGACCTATGCCGCTACCTTGGGAGGGACTATTACGGTTATCGGAACCTCAACCCACTTGGTTCTCAATGGATTCTTAACTTCTAATGGTTATGAAGCCTTGGGCTTCTGGGATTTTGCTCCTATAGGTTTGGCCCTGACCTTTTTTGGAATCGTTTACTTAGGGACCTTGGGAATGAACCTCCTACCGGAGAGGAAGGACATCATGGCAAAATTCTCTCAGAGCACAAGAGAATACATTGTAGAAACCAAATTGTCTGCGACAAAAGAGTGGTTGGGAAAGACAGTAGAAGAGGCGGGCCTCAGAAATTTAGAAGGATTGTTCCTAATAGAAATCAATAGAGGAGGTGAGGTGATTTCTCCCGTTGCACCCACCGAAGACCTGCAAAGCGATGATCTGTTGTACTTTGCTGGTGAAACTGAATTGGTAGTAAAGCTCATCCAAGAGAGCAATGGCCTGGAATTGCCCAAAAATGAAAAGTTCAACCTCGGAGAAAACCTCGATGTCATTGAGGTGTTGTTGCCCGCAACTTCTGAATTAGCGGGAAAACGAGTTAAGGATTCTAACTTCCGCGAGCGATTTGACGCAGCTATCATCGCTATACACAGAAACGGAAAGAGAATTGGAGGAAAAATAGGAGAGGTTACACTGGCATACGGTGATTTACTCCTACTAAGCGCGGGTGAAGGTTTTCCGGAGGCCGTCAAGGATCAAAAAGACCTTTATACGGTATCCAGTCCACAGAAGTTAAAAAAGAAAAATTCAAAAGCACTGAATGCTTTTCTGGGACTAAGTGTTTTGTTACTGGTCCCCGCAATAGTCGGGTACTGGCCATTATTGGTTGCATTGGGAGGAATGCTTGGCGCGGCCATGGCTTTAAAACTCTACACTTTTGAGGAACTCAAAACAGATTTGAATATGGATTTGCTCCTCATCTTGGTGGCCTCCTTAGCATTGGGAAGTGCTTTGATCAACACGGGAACCGCAGAATGGATGACCAGTGGACTGATGATAAGCCTTGAAAATCAACCTGTGTGGATTGTCATTACAGGTATTTTTGTTGCCACGGTTTTAATAACCAGTTTTGTTACCAACGTTGCTGCCGTAGCCATTATGTTCCCTGTAGTCTCTGCTTTGGTAGAAGGTTCTCATTTTTCGGGAATGCAGGCTTCGTCTGCATTCTTAGCTTTAGCCTATGGGGCTTCAGCCGCATTCTTGACACCGGTTTCTTATCAAACCAACTTAATGGTCTATGGACCGGGTGGCTATACCAACAAAGATTTTTTTAAAGTAGGTTTCCCTCTAACCATTTTGTATTCCGTTATTTGCATTTTAATGATCTCTATTTAATAGAAACATGCCTGGAGAAAAATTACATATCATTCCTCATAACTATAAGGTTAACAGAGAACTTAGGTCGGAAAACTTAAATCAAAAACCCAAATTGATTTGGTTTACCGGACTATCAGGGAGTGGTAAGTCTACTTTGGCAAATGCTCTAGAAACTCATTTGTCTAACCATGGTTTTAATACCTATTTATTGGATGGAGACAATGTGAGAACGGGATTGAATTCTGATCTAGATTTTTCGGAAGAATCAAGAGTAGAAAACATCAGACGCATAGGAGAGGTGGCCAATCTAATGTTGGATGCTGGATTGGTTGTATTGTCAGCATTTGTTTCGCCCTTTGGGGCTGACAGAGAATTGGTAAAACAAAAAGTAGGTTCAGATAATTATATAGAAATATACGTAAGTACCTCCTTAGAAGAATGTGAAAGAAGAGATACCAAAGGGCTGTATGCAAAAGCTCGCAAGGGAGAAATTTCAAATTTCACAGGAATATCTTCGCCCTTTGAGGCGCCTACTACCCCCGATATGGATATTAATACAGAAAGCGTCTCAGTAGAAGAAGCTGTGGCGCAGATAGGAACATTATTGAACGAAAAATTAAAATTGTAATAACGATTAGGAATTGTGGTAGGTTGTTTTATGTAAAGCCCCTAGTCCCCAGTCCCTAGTCCCAAATCCCTTTTATAAATGAGATACAGTTTGACTCATTTAAAAGAATTGGAAGCCGAATCCATCTACGTGATGAGAGAGGTCTTTGCCCAATTTGACAATCCGGCCATCTTGTTTTCTGGCGGTAAGGATTCCATTGTGTTGACCCACCTGGCAAAGAAGGCCTTTTTTCCGGCCAAGATTCCCTTTCCATTGGTTCACATTGACACGGGTCACAACTTTCCAGAAACCATGCAGTTTAGAGATGAATTGGTAAAAAAACTCGGGGTAAACCTTATTGTTGGATCGGTTCAGGGTTCTATTGACAAGGGGCGCGTACGCGAGGAGACCGGTAAGAACGCCACCCGTAACGCCTTGCAAACTACCACCTTGTTGGATACCATAGAGGAAAATAAATACGATGCCGCCATGGGCGGTGCTCGACGTGACGAAGAAAAAGCGCGTGCCAAAGAGCGTTTCTTTTCTCATAGAGATGACTTTGGTCAATGGGATCCCAAAAACCAAAGACCTGAGCTCTGGAATATATTCAACGGAAAAAAGAGCATGGGTGAGCATTTTAGAGTTTTTCCTATCTCCAATTGGACAGAGATGGATGTATGGCAGTATATACTTATGGAAAATATAGAAATCCCCTCTTTGTACTTAGCCCATGAGCGCGAGGTGATTTGGAGAAATGATTCTTGGTTACCTGTCTCTGAGCATTTGGTTATGGGTCCAGAAGACACCCCAGAAGTAAGACAAATTCGCTTTAGAACACTCGGCGACATCACCATAACAGGAGGGGTAGACTCAGATGCAGATACCTTGGAGAAAATCGTAGAAGAAGTAGCTTCTGCTCGTCAGACGGAAAGAGGAAATCGATCGGATGATAAGCGCTCGGAAACCTCCATGGAGGATAGAAAGAAGCAAGGTTACTTTTAGGGTAGAAGGAAAAGAAGGAATGAGTAAGGAAAAAAGAAAGTTCCCTCTAGTTACCAGTTACTAGTCACTAGTTACCTTTTCGACATATGTTGGGAGGTCATCAAAACAGAAAAAATGAATCAAGAAGGATATTTAAATATGGAATTGTTGCGCTTTACCACTGCAGGAAGCGTTGATGATGGAAAATCTACATTAATCGGAAGATTGCTGTATGATTCCAAGAGTATTTTTGAAGACCAAATGGATGCGGTAGAAAGCAGTTCAACCAAAAGAGGGTTAGAACACGTAGATCTATCTCTACTAACCGATGGTCTTAAGGACGAAAGAGAACAAGGGATCACCATTGATGTGGCCTACCGGTATTTTGCGACTCCTAAGCGTAAATTTATTATTGCCGATACGCCAGGGCATATACAGTACACGAGAAACATGGTAACCGGTGCGTCTACGGCAAACTTGGCCTTGATTCTTGTGGATGCAAGAAACGGAGTGATAGAGCAAACCTGTCGTCACTCTTTTATTGCCAGTCTTTTGCAAATACCCCATTTGGTGGTTTGTGTGAACAAAATGGACTTGGTGGACTACAGTGAAGAAGCCTATAATAAGGTGGTTGCTCAATACGAAGACTTTGCTGCCAAGCTCAATGTTAAGGACATTCGCTTTGTACCCATTTCTGCGCTTCACGGAGACAATGTGGTCAATAGATCAGAAAAAACTTCTTGGTACCAAGGAGAAACCTTACTGCATCTTTTGGAGACCATACACATTGGTTCTGATTACAATCATATTGATTGCAGATTCCCTGTTCAAACCGTAATCAGACCGCATTCGGATAAATATCACGACTATAGAGGATATGCCGGTAGAATTGCCAGCGGTATTTTTAAAGTAGGAGATGAGGTAGAAGTTCTTCCTTCTGGCTTTTCTTCTAAGATTAAGTCTATTGATTCTCTACATGAAGACTTGCAGGAAGCTTTTGCTCCCATGTCCGTTTCTCTAACCCTAGAAGATGATATTGATGTTGGCAGGGGGGATATGATTGTGCGTAAAAACAATCAACCCGAGATGACTCAAGATATAGATGTAATGCTATGTTGGTTAAACAACAAGGGGCCTCAACCCGGAGCAAAATACACTGTTCAGCACACCTCCAATGAGGCTCGTTGTATGATTAAGGAGGTTTTGTATAAGGTAGATATCAACTCCCTTCATAGAGCCGAGGATACAGAAATAGGCAGTAATGACATTGCCCGCGTAAAATTGAGAACGACCAAGCCCTTATTAATTGATGATTACGATCAAAATAGGGTTACCGGTTCTCTGATTTTAATTGACGAGGCAACCCACGAAACCGTTGCTGCGGGAATGATTAATGGGTAAACACCTTTAATAGCTATATTTAAAAACCCCTAAGGATTCCTTGGGGGTTTTTGGTTTAGGTACTTTTCTGTTTTACCAACGCAGCAAATGCATTACCTTCGTACTATGGAAATTAAATCTTCGCTTCGCATCGCATTAATAGGCTGTGGTAGAATAGGAAATCGTCATGCTGAACACATTCAAAGACAAGCACAATTGGTTGCGGTATGCGATACTGATAAATCCAAAAGAGAAGCGCTTTCGCAGAAAATGAAATGTGCAAGTTTTGCTTCGTTAGATGATTTTTTGACTTCCAAGCCTGAGGTAGATCTGATATCTATTTGCACTCCAAATGGATTGCACAGTGAGCAAAGTATAGCTTGTTTAGAGGCTGGGTATCATGTTTTATGCGAAAAGCCCCTGGGCATTGATGTGTATCAATGTGGAGAGATGCTAAAGGCAGCAGAAAAGTCCAATAGACGGCTCTTTGCTATTAAACAAAATCGTTTTAATCCTCCAGTAAAGGCAGTAAAAGACCTAATTGAAGAAGGCCGCCTTGGTGCTATCCAGAATGTGCAATTGAGTTGTTTTTGGAATAGAAATGAAGACTATTATGCCAATTCTTGGAAAGGTAGCAGTGATTTAGACGGAGGCACCTTATTTACACAGTTTAGCCATTTTGTTGATTTGTTATACTGGTTGGTAGGGGATGTGAAAACTGCCGTCGGATTTAGTAGAAATTATCAGCACCAAGGGATAATTGATTTTGAGGACACGGGAGTAGTAGCCCTGGATTTTTATAATGGTGCCATAGGGAGTATCAACTATACCGTTAATAGCTATAAAAAAAACATGGAAGGTTCCTTAACGCTTTTTGGAGAAAAGGGAACTGTAAAAATCGGAGGACAATATTTAAATGAACTGGAATATCAGTCTATTGAAGGGGATCCTATTACTGATTTGCCCGCTGGAAATAAAGCCAATAGCTACGGTACTTATCAAGGGTCCATGAGCAATCATGATAAAGTTTATGAAAACGTTATTGACGTCCTTTCTAGAGGTGGTGCCATTAATACCTCTTCCTTTGAAGGTCTCAAGACCGTTGAAATCATCGATAAGATATACCAGGCCATCCGATAACCATTGATTTACACCCACATGAAGCTTCACCAATCCAAGATTATTGACGTAAAAGAGGGGAAAGGGGTTACCGTTGTGGAGCCCGCAAACCTCTATGGTTGTGAACTCGGTGATAGTGTTTTTGTAGGTCCTTTTGTGGAAATACAGAAGGGAGTCAAAGTGGGCGCTAATACCAAAGTTCAATCTCACAGTTTTATTTGTGAGTTAGTAACCATTGGAGAATCTTGTTTTATTGGGCATGGGGTAATGTTTGTCAACGATAAATTTACAGAAGGCGGTCCCGCTAATGGAAACGTTGACCTTTGGGGTGAAACTCATATTTCTGACCGTGTATCTATTGGCTCTAATGCTACCATATTACCCGTAAACATTTGTTCTGATGTGGTTATTGGTGCGGGAGCTGTGGTCACCAAAGATATTTTAGAACCTGGTGTTTATGTCGGAAATCCTGCTAAAAAAATCAAGTAATGAACATTCCATTTCTCGATCTTAAATCTCAGTACCTAAACCTTAAGGAGGATATAGACAAAGCTATACAGGACGTTATTGAAAACACTGCTTTTATTGGTGGTGTACCCGTCCAGAAGTTCAAGGAGGATTTTGAAAGGGTGTATGGAGTATCCCATTGTGTGCCCTTGGCCAATGGAACCGATGCGCTCTATGTTTCGATGAAAATGTTGGGAGTAGGTGCTGGAGACGAAGTAATTACAACGGCTTCTTCTTGGATCAGCACTTCCGAAACGATTTCACAAACAGGTGCTTCTCCTGTTTTTGTAGATATTGATCAATATTACACACTCGATGCCTCAAAGCTTGAGGCAGCCATTACTCCAAAGACCAAAGGGATAATCCCAGTCCATCTATACGGTCAGATGGCAGATATGGATGCTATTATGGCTATTGCCGAAAAGCATAATCTCTTTGTTATCGAGGATTGTGCCCAGGCTCATATGTCAGAATACAAAGGGGTTAGAGCCGGAATGACGGGAATAACGGGAACCTTTAGTTTTTATCCAGGTAAAAATTTAGGTGCCTATGGCGATGCCGGTTGCTTGATTACAGAATCTGAGGAAATGGCTACAAAGTGCAAGCGATATGCCAACCACGGAGCTTTGGTAAAGCACCAGCACGACATAGAGGGTATTAATTCGAGATTGGATGGTATACAAGCTGCTATACTTTCTGTAAAACTTCCCTACCTAGAACAATGGACTCAGAGAAGGGTAGAAGTGGCTTCTTGGTACAACCAGAAGCTGACTGAGGTTTCTGAAATAGAGTTGCCTAAACTCCGTCCCGAAACCCTACACAGTTACCACGTGTTTGCCATAAAGACGGATAGGAGAGATGATTTGAAGGCCTTTTTAGGAGAAAAAAACGTGCCTACTCAGATTCACTATCCTCATGCCATGCCATTTATGAAGGCCTATGAACATTTGGGAGCTACCGTGGAAGACTTCCCCAATGCCTATGATCTGCAGGAGAAAGAACTTTCCCTGCCTATATTTCCAGAAATGACCGAAGAGCAAGTGGATGAGGTTTGTAATCAAATCAAGGCCTTTTTCCAAGCAGAGTAGTATCTTAGCAGCTACTATACCAATGCCGGGAAATGCTAAAGAACATTTTTTCTTCTAAATACCTGTTTTTCTTTGCTCAGGCATTGTCCTTTTTAACAGCATTTGCTTTTCCGTACTTTTTTGCGATAGAATATTGTGATGAATTATTCTTAGGGACCTCATTGGCCAATTTTCTATTGCCGGTGCTATTTTTTAAAATGGATATTGTTTTTACTAAAGACGAGTCTAAGTTTCCCATTCTATCTACGGGTGGGTTGGTTGCATTGCTCCTTTGCCTATTTGGATTTTTGGGTGTTTATGAGGTTTCGTGGTTTTACTACGTAATTGTAATTGCCTCCTTATCTCTTAATTCTATGGCAGCCTCTTTACTGCTAAGAATACAATTCACCTATTACATACGTGGATTTCTATTCTCTACCCTAGGAACTCTGCTATTGATTTATCTTTTTGGAGGTTCTCGCTGGGGGCTGCTGCTATCTTTTGTAATACCCAAGGTGCTTTTTTATATTATCAGTTGGTTTATTTACCTAAAAAAAAGAGAAAACATCTATGCCAAAACGCCTCTCTTTATTAGCTCTTTTTCAGGAAAAAAAGTAATTGATTACATAAGAGAAACAGGGCCCATTGTTGCCAATGACTTTATTGCACAGGGGCTAAACAACTCTCCGTTACTTCTGCTCAATGCTTTTGGATTGGGATCATACACTTCTGTGGTTTACTACGCTCAGAGAATTGGCCAAGGGCCTTCTATTGTTTTGCCTCCCTTTTACAGTGGGCAATTTAGAGCTCAAAAAGCAGGTATTTTGGAGGATATTCCTCATAGATCTAAAGTGATTTTATCCACTTTTTTGGTTGGGCTTCTAGGGATGGTAGGTGTTTATTTCCTCAACCTATCCTACGTATCGGTTTCTTCTGAAGTCATCTTATTGGCATTCGCCTTTATTCCTATGGGTTACGTGCAAACAGAAATATTATCTAAGACCTTTGTATTTGTAAAAAGCCATCAGATGAATAGACTCAACCTATGGGGCGTGGTCTGTTTGATTTTGGTGATTTTGGGAACCACCCTTTGGAGTGTTTCCGCCCCTGACCAACTATGGATTTTTGCATTGATATATTCTACCGTATTTTTGAGTGCCTATACCGTCATACTCAATCCTAATAAATATCCATGGAGATAGTTCGTGTTTATGATATTCCCTCGTATGTAAAAGGAAAAGATTCTTCAGAAGCTCTCTTTTTTGGGGAAAGTGATTCCTTAGAATACGGTATAAATACCTTTACGAATCATCAGGCGACTAGCATTGTTTTTGATTCTTCTATCTATGATTCTAAACAAATATTGATTTCGCTAGAAAAAGCCAAAATCATTGTGGTAAATAGTCTTCCCTTTTTTGAAACCTTTTCTAAAGAATTGGCAAGTCAAAAGAAAAAGGGAAAAACCATTTTTATCTGGGACGGAGTTTTTTGGGATTACTCCCCATATGCTGAATCATTTACCGCCGTATTAACCTGTGTTACTCACTTTGTAGAAAAATACCAAGCCCTCGATATTCCTGCCCACCTACTTACGTTTTCTTTTGATTCTAGAATTCTAGAGCATGTGGACTCCATGCCTTTTGATCA
>Ga0209138_1002659_pt1 | contig 13495 bp, 7 predicted proteins | sample SaaInl3SG_22_DNA_FD_184645 | JGI IMG/M metagenome (GOLD analysis project Ga0209138, IMG submission 184645) | Marine microbial communities from expanding oxygen minimum zones in the Saanich Inlet - ESP_153SG_22_DNA (SPAdes) (version 2) | ecosystem: Environmental > Aquatic > Marine > Intertidal...
CGCCGTTTAAGTAAACATCCACAAAACCAGAATCATAAGTTGCAGCGAATGTTGTTTGACTGGCTGTGGCTGTGTAAGTTTCACGCTCAGATGTACCATTTACAGATGAGCCAGCATTTTGGAATGAAGACCCATTGTAAACCTTCATAATATCATTTGCGCTATCGTACCAAAGCAGACCCTCGCTGGCAGGACTAGGCTCTGTGGAACTTACTTGGTATCGGTTAGCAAAGTTATTCACATCTGTAATGTTTGTTGCAACAATAGTTACATTTCCTGAAATCCCAGAGACTGTAACAACATCTGTATAGTTTGCAGCTACAGTTGAAACATCTGCGCTTATGCCTGAAACTGTTGTGACGTTTGCGCTAATTCCAGCTACAGTCGTGACGTTTGCTGAGATGCCCGACACTGTGTCAATGTTCGTCTGATCCGCGCTTGTGGGCGTAGTGCGCAACCAGGTTGTCGTGCCGAGGTTATAAACCTTCATTACATTATTAGTTGTGTCGAAGAACAGCGCCCCGTCAATCAGAGCATCTCCGTCATTGTCTAAGGTAGGATCTCCACCGGCCGTAGACTTTGCGCCGAGGTAACGATCATCAAAGTTGTCGTAAACCAACTCTGCCGCTTCCTGTGCGTCTTCTGCTGCCTCTTGCGCTGTTTGGGCATCGGTCTTCGCAGTTTCAGCATCTGTCTTTGCGGTCTCCGCTGCCTCTTGCGCAGTCTCCGCTGCCTCTTGCGCGGTCTCTGCCGCTGCCTGCGCTGTCTGCGCGTCTGTGGCGCTTGAGGCCGCTGCTGCGGCGCTGGTGGCTGCAGACGCCGCGTCTACCAGCAAGTCCCACTTTGCAATGTCTGCATTGCTGCTTAGGGGCGTTGATCCGCTAGAAGTATGCGCAGTGTTTGCAATATAGACATTGTTATTGCTTGTGTCTTTTACAATATCGCGCACCGCGTAAGATACAGCCGCAGCCCAATCGCCACGATAGACGCCAATAGCTTGCGTAATGTTCACATCGCCCGAACCGTCAAAAGCAAAAATCTTATTAGCTCTGTCTGCCGCAGAGATTGTAAACTCAGATCCAGAAATGACGTTGGTACGCGAAGCTTTGATTGTCCGGCCTAGCTCTTCGCTGTGCTGCTGCACCATGAACGTAAGCTTGTCCAGGCTGTTCTCAAGTGACTGAGCAGGGAACGGATCGTTAGGAACCAGGTCTAGCCCTTGCTCCAAGTCCATCTCGCGCAGAATAACAACAGTAACGCCTGACGCCGGTGCAGTGCCGAACACTACGTTGCCACCACCAAAATCCCCAACACCCGTAACAGTGTAATCAGTTGTAATGGTTTGTACGGTCTCTGTGCCGTTGCTTGCCCGAAGGATAACAGTCAAGTCATCCTGGTCAAAAACCTTAAAGCCATAAGCAAAGGTAGTTAACGATCCATTGCCGCTGTAGCTTGCTCGGTTTATGCTGCTTGATACTGTCATGTTAAATCCTTATCTCAGCCGAAAAGTACCACATATCTCACCCATTTCCTAGAGAGCTATTCAAACGCTCTTGATATTTCTGGTGAACGACTAGGCGTTGTGTCACCTGGCCCCCACCAATACTTCTGACCTGTTTGTGTTTTCATTCTGCGTTCCAACCGGAGGAACTTAGATTTCGCTTTAGGATCAGTCATTAACTGCATCTGGTCCCACAGCCCACGCTCCAAAGCCAAGCGACCATACCAAAGAGAAGACCCAGGAGTGTAACGCTGTGTAAACTTAACTAGCTCACTTGCTGCGTTAGTATCCTGGCCTGTAGCGGCCTGATACAAGTTGCCTACGGTTAGCTCAAGAACATCTTGACCGGCCCCGGCGACTGGACCAGCTATTGTTTCGGCTATCCCCGACCCATACCGGCTTGTGGCGGAAGTCAAGAAATCGCCAAAGATACCTATGCCGCCACCCTGCATAAAGGCTGCAAACCAGAACTTTGCAGTCTCTTCGCTGTCTCCAACCATTTCACGCGGGTCTCTGCCCTTAGAGATCTCTTTCATTTGAAGCGCCAGAGCGCCCATAAGCGTTGTGGAGATTAACAGGTTTGAATAGTAAGCGCCTTTTGAGGAAGACTGCGGCAGCTGCATACCCCGCATCAAGTGCGTATTAACCAGGGTAACACCGAAGTTTTTATACATTGCAAACGATCGCGCCATTTCGCCGGTAAGCGTACCAGGCTGTGTGCCACCGGTAAGGAACGTAGAACCACGAACAGAGGTAGACGGAACCGCAAAGTTGGTTTCCGTGTTTATCATCTCAAGCAAACGAGTAGATATATTATCGCGCAGAGCCTCATCAATATCAGTGCGCGCTGCAATGTCTGTGGGACGTATAAACTTTGCGCCCTTGTGCTCATAAGCTTCTGTGCGCCGGATTATGTCCCACTGAGTAGCCTGGATATTGTACCGCTCCATTGTTGAGCGAAAGTTAGGGTCAAGCTCGTCAAAGGCCTTACCAGCGTTACGCGCTACAGTACCCATGAACTCCATGCCAAATGCCCAGCGCCCAGCAGAGGTCATAGGAGATAGGAGGGACGCCCTCATAACAAAGTCAGATATTCTGCGCGTAACTTCTGGCCCCGACATATCACCAACAAAACGCATCTGACCAGCAGCAAGGCTAGTCCAACCCTCGGCAATCAAGCCTGAGCTAATAGCAAGCTCACCTTTTTCTCTGGCCCCGAGAGGGCTCATATACTTTAAGTAGTCTCCGAGTATGCCGGTTTGAGGCAATCCAGAGAATTGACGGGCAAGACGCTGGAAGTTGACATCTGTTACCGCTGAGATCGAAGCCGCACCAAGTTGCGCAGACTGCAAGACCTGGCGCGTTCCTGCCATTGTCGATGCAAAATTGCTGTTGATAGGAGAGTTGTTGCGGCCAGATACGGCCATATACATATCATCAAGGCGCTTGCCAGTAGATAGGGCCTTGTCTTTTAGGGCTTTGTCTTTTGCCATCTTGGCCTGTTTGGTCAGCGTGTCTTTCATAAATGTTATAGTTGACGTTGGGTTAGGCCCAAGCACTTCCATCATAGAAATATCACGGGACATATTAGAAATATGCGATACCATAACATCGAATACGTTGTCGTCGCCAAATTCTTTTTGGTACTCAAGCCAGCTATCAGCGTCCTTAAAAACTAAAAAGCGATGATCCTGGCGTTGGTTTGCAAGGCTTTTACCACGCCCGCCGGAACCAGGGGTCATCTTGTTTGCGCCCTCTGTGGTTATAGTTTCATAAACATCTTTAAGGGCCAACTCTAAGCGTTGAGGCGTAAAGGCGAGACCTGTCACTTGGTCTATCATATCATTAGGAGAAAGCTTGGGGAGAATGTTGTTTCTCCAAGCTTCATAACCAGCTTTGCTTATTTTTAGACTTTGATGATTTTGAGGCAAGAACCACTTTTCATTTTTTGGAATAGATCCACCGGCCCTGTTAAACTTTTTGCGCAACGTCTCTGCGGTCTTTGTCCACGCAGCCGCCATCTCTTTTGCGCTGGCATCCCCAGTGCTTTCACCAAAGATCTCGCGCGTCATGTTTTTAAGTTGCGCTTTTTGGCGAACCTCCCCGACCAGGTTGCGCCGAAACGTGCCAAGAACCTGACTCATTTCAGCAAAAGCCATGCCTTTGATAGCGTCTTCCCTTTGCGTAACGCTAGAGAAACGAGACATTCCGTCTTGCTCAAGGTGAGCTACAGCAGCGGCGAAAGGATTGCTGCGTCCCAAACGGTCCTTGTATTGGTTCATATTAAAGCTGACTTGCTGCCAGGCCTTAGCAGTTAAAAGCTTCTTGCGCTTACGCTCAAAGGCTTGGCGTTCAAGTGCATCGAAGGTGTCACGCGCTGCCTGGCTAGACGCCTGGCCGGAACCCATTTTGCCCTGGTACTGCTCTTCAAGCTCGTCGAGAAGATCCCGCGCCTCTTTCGCCTGGGCTTCTGTAATGGTCCCCTCGGCCTGGGCGTTAACAATACATTCCCTAAAGCTCATTTTGCGCACCCTCTTAAACGATCCAGCATCTTAACATCCTGGTCAAATTCATCTTTCATGTCACGCAATGTTTGGTATTGCGGCACGATTTCGTTTGTCTCTTCGTCCAGGCGGCTACCGATAGGAATTTCGGTATCTTCTCTGAAGTTGACTTGTAGTTCTTCTAGCAGTATATCGGTGTCGGAGGTATCAACATTGAGATTTTTTCTAGTAGACGGGTCTATACCCGCGATCGAAACTGAACCAGGCGCGATGATGTCACTCGATGATGATGACGGATCTTGGAACCCAATCTCTTCAGCAGAGATACTTTCCGACACACGCTCACCAGAAGTCACGCGCGAAATGGTAGCATCACTGACAACCAGGCTCGGCTGGTCTATGCCAGAAGGCAGCTGACGGTTTATCAAAGCCGACCAGCTTTCAGAAAGATTGCCTGCGACCTCTCCGTATAGTTTCTTCATATCTGCAACAGCTTGAGCCCTGGCTGCATCTGGCTGGCTTAAATCACGCGATACATTGTAAAGCTTTGTACCGCCGGATTGCTTTGCCTCTAACATGCCAGGAGGCCAGATCTGCACTTCACCAATCTGCCCATCATCGAATATAACGGCAAGCTTGCGATCAAAGTAACCCTCGCTAGTAAATGCGTAACCTTCGTCAATTACTTTGTATCTCTTAGACAGTGCCGACACAAATGCCTCTGCTGCATCATTTGTGTCTGCACTAATTCCGCCACGCGCAACATCTGTAATATTGTTTAGCTTACCATTGTATTTATCACGCAGCTTTTCTTCGACCCTATCACGTTCTTTTAGCTTCGCTTTTTTCTGCGTTGCGCCAGCAAACTCAGCCGCCCTAGAAATTTCAGCAGTCAGTTCAGCGTGGTTACGTTCTGCCCGCGCCATAATCTCATCGACATCAGCAAAGTTTTGTTCCTTTTTAATTTGCCGTTCTAGCGCCTTGCTTTCGATAGGGTCCATGTCCTGCAAGCGAACAATGCGATCCTCGGGCATAACAGCAGGCTTGCCGATCTTTGCCTTAGCTGCATCGTTGGCAATCACGCTGCCTAGGACATCGCCCTCTAACTGACTTGCCTGGTCTAGCGATCCTTGACCAAACGCATCATCGAAGGCGTCTAGCTGGCCTTCCTCTGCGCTAGATCGTATTGACGCGATTTCATCTGGAGCATCGAAAGAGCGTCCAACATCGCCAACTTCTGCGCGGTCAAACTCGCCTGCTGAAATTGCTCGTCTGACATCTTCGATAAAGCTACTTGTAGCGGCGTTGTAGTTGCCGGTTTCTTTAGCGTTTCTTGCTGCTGCTGTGAGGGCGTCTGAGAGAGCGCCTTTTTTGTTCGCTTGACTTTGGAGGAGCGCGACCGCTTTGCCATCTTCTTGAGCCCTTCTTTGGTTTGCATCTCTTGCTAGTAGGTTGCCTTCATCCTCAAGCCGCGTAGCGTTCTTGATAAGGTTCTGGAATGAAGACTTGTCTTTGCGTAGCTGTTTTTGAGCCCGGTCTAAAACCTTTGCCCGCTCCATAAACAGACTTGTTGTCAGCACTTCATCGCCAAACAGGCTTTCCTGTGTCTCTGATACCAGGCTAGTTTCTCTCACCTGTCGCACGATTGACTCTGCCTGGAAGGCGTTAGCAGGTTCTGTCTTGGTCAGGACATCGAGGGCTGCTTTCTGCAATCCTTCATCACCAGGGATTAAGCGACCAACAATAGCCGCAAAGTTTGGAGCAACAACTTCGTTCTTTACCATACCCCAAGCATCGCCAACTAGGTTTGCAAGGTCTGTGGCCTGGCGAACAAAAGCTGACCTGGGCGGCAACTCACCGATCCGGTCTGGGCTGGAGCGCAGAACCTTTGCTGCGTCGATCGCGCTGCCGGTTCCCTCAGAGATGTTCTTTAGAGCCGCTGTAACCATAGCGTCTTCTGGCGTGATCCCGTCAACTTCGCGCAAACGGTAGCCAATCATTTTCACATTTTGTGACGGGTCTTGCTGAGAGATCCGCTTGGCAAGGCCTAGCCTCTGGTGGCCGTCAGCAATAAACAAGCGCCCATCAGCATACTCATAAATAGTAACCATGCCACCCTTAATAGGATCCCATTGGGTTACTCCCTGGAGCCGATCGGTAACGCCAAACTCGTCGCCGCCTTCTTTGAACTGGAATGTCTTTGCATCGACGCCAATATCATTAGGGTCGAACTCGTCAACGATGCCGCCAATGTTTGTCGCTCGGTTCACATTCTCAGGCAAATCTACAGGCGATGATGGGATCTCAGATACCTTGGGAAGCTTGCCGTTGGTAAAAGCAATCTCTGCCTCTGTTAGACGTGCGTTGTGCTCTATGTCAGCGGCCTGAGTTTTAACCAGGGGAGTGCTTTCTGCGGCTGAGGTGTAGACATCTTCAAGCGCCTCAGCACTAACTTGCGTTGGAGATTTCCGACCTGTTGCCCGGTTTAGAACCTTAGCGCCCCGCCTTAGCTGCTCTACTGTGAGCTTGATGGTGTCTCCACCAATCTTAATTCCAACAGGAAATGCGCCACCAATAAACGCAGCCGTTCCGACATTGTTGCGGAATTCTTCCCAGCCATATTCCAAGCCTAGACTTTTGTACCATGCGGCTACATCGGGCTGCTGTATTGCTTCAACGGTAGCGTTCACAGCTGCCTCGCGGAAAGCTAGACCAAGAAGACCTCTGCCTTTTGTTAGAGAGCCACCAGGAATCAACATAGCAGCCTGGTTTATTGGGTCAGTTGCAAAAAACGCCGTACTCCCAACAAACCTGGCAATCGTTTTGCCTATGCCTGGGGATCTCGATGTAAGCTCCGCTAATTCGCTTTGCTCAGTAAAGTGTTTGTCACGCGCAGCCTGCACCCAAACATCATCACGATCTGGATCAAGAACAGAAACAACAAGCTCTGGAGGTAGTGCGTCACGGTTTGCACGAACATAACTTTCAACCTGTCGCGCTTCGTAATCGTATCGGCCCTTGCCGTAACCACGCATAGCCTCGCCAGACAAAATGGCAAACACATTAGGGTTTAGATAAGAGCCTGGGTTTTTAAATGACTTGCCGGTAATGCTTTCGATCTCAGCAACGATCGGCTCCCAGGTTTCTTCAACATACATCTCAGCAGGGGAGCTGCTTTGCATCTTAACGGCGTCAAACGATTGCTTGACGTTTTCGATATACCCACCTTCGGGCTTGCTGCGGCGAGGGGCGGTTGCAAAGGAGGTTGGGTTCACTTCGTCTCTGAGATAGCTACTCATTACTGGCCCCTCAGCCTAAGAGCTTCGGCCCTTATGAAAACCTTGCGACCCGCAATCCTTCGATTTGGCGCGTTGGCTGCAATGAAGTCATTTACAGCCTGCTCGTTATCCAGGTCTATGCCGCTGTTACTCAACGCACTAGCCAGGTCTCCCATAAGAACGCGCTCACCTTTAGGAGCTAGGAAGCTGTTGGATTGTTTTGAAGACGCCGATTCACGCGAGGCGCTAATAAGGTCTCCCATAGTAAATGTTATGTCAATGTCGGAGGTGTCCGTTAGCATTGCATATTCTGGGCTGCCGTAATCACCGTCAAAAAGACCATAAACCATTTGGCCGTTTCTTTTTCCAAGAACCTGAATATTATAATCCTGGCCCTGGAATTTTTTGAAAACATCTTTATCGATGAAGCCATCTGTCGCTATCTCGTTAAAGTTTTCATAGCTAACATTTGCTATAGCATAGTTAATTTCATCTGCGGTGCGGTTGTATGGTATAAGAGTTTGCTTTCCAGAGACCTCTTGAACACCACCAGTCCCTGTCTGAGGATTGTAGCCGGAAGCTACAGAAACAGCCTTAGACCACAATTTCCCATCGAAATCCTTGCTGACACGGCGAGAAAGTTCTTCGGCATAGTAAGCTTCAGCAGTATCGCTGATATTCTTTTTAAGCTCTGCATTAACCTCGCCAGGCAAGTTTTCATACGCTGCGCCTAATTCTTTAAACATAAGCTCTCTGACCAAAGCCTTGTCAGCCCCGACAAGCGGAGAACCATTCTCCTCGATCTCAACAACGCCATTTAAAATAATCTCAGCCTCGTTAAACAAGCCATCCTGCATAAGACCCGCAACGTGCGCAGTGACAGGTGAGTTGGGAGCAATCTGGGCCATAACGTCAGGAGCGTAATCTCCAAACAGCTGCGTAATGTCATTGATTGCCTGCATCCTCTCAACAGCTGTGCCTTTGTTCATCCTTGGAGCATACGCCGCAGCCTCGGACGGACGGAGGATCGTTAGGGGGCCGGATAAATTGTAGTGGCCTTGAGTTTGTATTGCTGCCAAAATTCGGCCCTGGACGCCGGTTTGATCCTCGCCTGTCTCTTGCGTTCTCTGGATAGTTTCTGCTGTCAGGTCTACCGGCTGAACTTTTACAGCGCCTGTTGTAGAAGCGAACCCTATAGGATCTTTTGCTAGTTGTTTGTCCATATTGTCGCGGAACCCACGCAGGAAATCCAAGCCTAGAAGCTCCCTCGCTTGCAGCCCTGGACCGCCCATCTCGTCGCCAGTCTCAAGGCTCATTATCATACCGTCAAGATCTTGAAGGTTGGTGACAGTTTTGATTGAGGAAGAAAGATCCTGTATGTACTGAAGGTCAGCCAAGCCCTCTTGAAGCTCTACGGCCTCTACGTTGTCCATAAATGGTGTAACCTGGGAAACTAAATTTTCCAGATCAGCAACTCCGTTACCAGGCAAAGTCCCACCCTCTTGGAGTATCTTTGTGTAAGCTGTAATCTGTTCGCCGGTTTTCTTGCCGACCTGCTTATTAACACGGATCTGTTTCTGCTCTTCCGCAGACGCCGCGTCGATAAACCCAGCGCCAGTGCCAAGTGATTGCAGGATCTGGGCCTGATTTTGCAGGGGAAGCTTTTTTAAAAGCGCAAGTTGAAGCTGGTTCTTTCCTGCTAGGTTTGGATCATTATCCCGAATAGCCAGGCGAATATTCTCAAGATCACGACTTGGGGTGTCACTGTTTTGGATCGCTTGCATTACATTGCTGGTTACGCCGCCGATAATAACCGCAAGCTCTTGCTTTTTTAATGCCTCTGGGTTGCCTAAGCCCAGCTGCCCCATGCGAATACTATCAACGCCAAAGTTGGACGCAATCAAGTCAAACTCAGCTGGTGAAGTTACAGCGGCCAGGTTCTGCACGGTTGACTGTGCACGGGCAGCGCGGGCTGCTGCGTTGGCGCTTTCTATCTTTTGGTCAATCGTATTGCGCAACGAAAACCGCTGAGTCAATTCCATTTGGTTGAAGCGATCCGTCAGAACACGCCGTGCCTCTCTGTCATTTACATCTTCAAGAAGCTTCTCGCGCGTAGACCTGCTTGCCTGAGACCAAAGCCCCTTATCTTCTGGGCCACCTTCGTTAAACACGCTGCCAAGCTTGCCGGTTTCGATCTTTGACAGGTTTAAAGCCTCTTGGCGCAACGCCGCTTCGCCAGCCAAAAGCTTTTGATTGATTTGCGTTTCACGCGCAGCCTTGTAGCGCATTGCCGTAAACTCAGCCGCTTGCCCTATCACCGCACCAGCTATAGCGTTCTGAGCTTGAGCCTGCTGAACAAAAGGCTGTGCGTTTGCCCTGGTTCGGAAACTACGACCAGGAGCTTCGGAGGTCATTTGCGATCCGGCTGTGTATGTGGGAATTCTCATGTACCGGCTCCGTTAAAATGGTCTTGCTTGTGGGCGTAGTGAAGTTGAAGGCGCGTAAGAAGGTGAGGAAAACATACCGCTGTTATAACCAATTTTTGCCGCTTGTCCGAAGCTTGAGATTAAGCTTGCTGTGCCCTGCGCCCTCGTTGCTGCTGCGCTTGCACCAGCTTCCATCCGAGACATTTGAGCAGTAAGCCTGGCGTCCTCCTGGGCATCATTGATCTGCATGTTGGTGACGTAGTTGTTAAACTTATCAACCGTTATCTCGTACTCAAGCTCTCTGGCGTTTTCACGCAAGACTGACATGGGGGTTCCCACCGCAATGTCGATTCCGGCATAAGCAAAGTTTGCAACAACCTCGCCCTGCAACTTGCGAAACTGCATCCGCTTCCGCGTGTTTGAGATCAACACATTGTTGTTAATAATGGTGCGTTGGTTTTCCAGAAGGTTTATATCACGCTCGATGATCTTTGCGTTAAACTCACCGATAGCCTTCTGCGCCTCGGCTGCACGATCAGCAGCAGATTGCTGGTTAATGCCGCCTAATATTGACAGGCCTGCTTGGCCAATGGCTAGTGCCGTTAATGGGTCCATTTTGCGTACCTCACATAGTCAAGACCGTCAGGCCCATACTGTTTCATCAAGCCCTCGCTTTGAAAGCCCAAGAACTTAGCCAGCTTGTGAGCGCCCTCAAAGTCTGAGCGCACAACAGCCTGCACTCTGCGCAGCTTTAATCTTTTAATCGCTGCGTCTAGCTCACGGCGAACAAGACGTATTGTCTGCACCTTCTTATGCTGCATGTCTTCCGTTGGTATGAACCAAGCCTCTGAAACTCCATCCCATAACGGAGCCAAGCCAGTAACAGCATAAACCTTACCATCGCCCAGAAACGCCAAGCCCCTGCCCGGAACCGTAAACGTAGGAAGGGCAGCAAGGACCAGACCAAGCTGCGCATCATTCTGCTTAGGTGCGTTCTTAGAGGCGTACAAAACGTGCGCTCTGGTGAGGGGTGCTGCTATCATTTGTCAAACGTATTCATTCTTGGGTACAACGCTAAGATCGTAAGTGGTAACGGCTGTGTCTGCTGCAAGTATATCCTATCATCGTCATTAAACCCACCCTGGAATTCAATGTCCTTGTCGCCACTAAACAAAGGCACAGCTTCATCCATAGCCATTGAGCTATCACGGAAGAAAACACGGTCTATTTCACCAGCATCGTTTCCGATTTCAACGCCAACAGTTTCAAGCAATCGAATTGTAATGCCGTGAATTCGTTTAGGTTTACCTTGAGAAGTGCCATCTTGAGACCCGCTTTCAAGGCGCAAGGTCTGCATACTTGATGTATAGCCATACCCAATCGCCGCGCTGGTGGAAGGGAAATCTAGTGAGATTGCACCGCCAGACACAGTCTTGTCAGGGTGGCTTGCACCATTAGCCAGGATAGAAACATCATCGCCTTCCAGGTGATACATCGCGCTAAAACCTGATACGGCGCCACCGGCATAGACAAGCCCACTGTCAACAAAGAACGCAGAGGTTGTATCGCTACCAAAGTCAAAGTCCTTCATGACCTCAACATAGCGCATTGTCTGACCATTGATTGTGCGCTTAACAATCATATAAAGCTCGTCGTTGCCGGTGTCTGTTGGAAGCGTTGAGATGCTTTCTACAACCGCCTGACCGCCGTTAAATGTGCCGCCGATTACATGCTTGTGCCAGGCAACAACAGACTCTTCGCGGCGATACGTTAAGCCTAAAAGTGTGCCATCGGCACGGTTACACCAAACAATATTTTCTGGCTCTTGCTGGTAAGCGAACCCTTCAATGCCACCCTCAGTAATATGCTCTGCCAGGACAGTTATATCAGGCGCTTGATAACCAGAAGTATTAACCTCACCAACATATTTAAACTCACGGACCTTTCGATTGCCCCGCTGCAAGAAAAGCGTAACATCCGCAACCTGGACAGGCTCAGTATTTGCAGAACCGTAGTTAGAATACTTGCGGATCTGAGTGGTTGTTGGAGTAATTGGCCCATCATTCGTTGTTGTTAGGACGTACTCGCCGCCCGAAGTACCTATTGTCAGTACCCGCGTAGCCGAAAGATAACGAATATTGTTTACCTGGTTTGATGCAATAGTGTATATCAGAGCATCATCGGGATGGGTTCCGGTGTGAAAGTTTAAATAGTCAGCACTTTTAGAAAACCACAAAGTCTGTGGGTTATTGTTAGTTGCCCCAAACACAAGGCGCTGCTCAAAGAAGGTAACAACGCTAGGATAGTTGTCAGTGCTAGTGAGAACTGGCGTATTGTTCTCGTTAATAGACGGAGTGGCAAACGTCCAAGCATTGTGATTGGTACGGGATAATGTACGGATAGCATAGCTCGGGTGCGCAAAATACATAACATCCGCAGACTGAGCAAAGCGTAGATCAAAAATGTCAGCCGCAGCATACGGCGTTGTTTGCTGGTATATCTCGTCAGTAGCCCCGCCGGAAGTGTAGGTTGTGTAATTGGTTGAATCAATGTCATTGCCAAACAAATCTTGGAGCGAATAGGTGTTTGCTGTGCTGTTGGCAACAATGTAGTTGCGGCCGTTTAGCTCAGTCATGCCCTCTACCCCGTCTAGGTAGATTTCATCACCGTCGCTGTAATCGTGGCTGTCGCTAGTAATAACAACAGGGCTTGCATTAGTTGCACCCGTAATGCTCTTTTCCGATCCTGTCAAAACTTGCAACCCGTTGCGGAAAACCCGCATGTATTGGTCGCCAAACTCTAATATATAAGTGTCAGAGGTTTTGAACTGGAAGGGAATTAGCCGTGTCTTGACGGAGCTATCCTTAACAGCACCCAGGTATTCTGTGCCTGGCCTGCGTGTCAAACCCCCGTGTGGCTGCACAATCATGTTGGTTAAGTCAGATAACCCAGAGCGATACTTTTCAATCTCAATACGGCCCTCAAGGCGCGGAGAGATCTCGCCAGATGTAAACGTGCTGATCGCTGGGGCAGAACGAGCCATTTAGAACCTCGCCTCAATAAAGTCACTCGCTTCAATCCGCTCCGGTGCGCCTTCTGTAGCGTCCTCGAAACGAGCATCCTTTAGCTTACGATCGAAGTCAGCCGCAGCAATTTGCCGAACAGTAGTTGATCCGGTGATTGCATAAGAAATCTCATAGGCCAGGCGTGAAGCCAAGACCTCAACCAAACCGGCGTCATATTGCTGCGGGTCTGTAATGCGAGCAACGTACTTAATCTTTGCCGTGTTTTCATCCGTCAGTAGCTTCCGACCCTCTATGATAAAGGGAGGCGTGTCGCTGTTGCTGCGCATGTTGTCATACGGGAAAGTCATCGAGCCATTGCTGAACTGTAGCACACGAAGGCAGTATGGATCAGACGGTAACGCATACTGACGAGCATACCCGTAAACAGGCGCGGCTGTTTCTTGTGCAAGCTCCGCTCTTCGTATCAAGCAATTCCAAGGGTGAGACCGAAAAACGCTGTCTCGCACTGCCTCGTAACGCTGATTAACAATCCTGGCTGGCTTACTGTTTTCGCCAAGGGACGTAATGTTAGAAGCCCCTAAAGAGTTTAGGGCATAATTGGCAATATCTACAACGCTGGTCATCAGCTATCTCCATCTGAAAAGAAGGGGCGGCGAACCGCCCCCTCAATTTTATGCTTCTTCGCACAAGACCTCTACGACCTTGCTCTCTTCCATACGGGTAGCACCGAGAGTTTGGCAGTAGTAAACTTGAGTTGCAT
>Ga0209138_1002664_pt1 | contig 13487 bp, 14 predicted proteins | sample SaaInl3SG_22_DNA_FD_184645 | JGI IMG/M metagenome (GOLD analysis project Ga0209138, IMG submission 184645) | Marine microbial communities from expanding oxygen minimum zones in the Saanich Inlet - ESP_153SG_22_DNA (SPAdes) (version 2) | ecosystem: Environmental > Aquatic > Marine > Intertidal...
AAGTTGGAGACCTTCTATAGCTAGCTAGCTCTTAGATAGTCGTAACGGGACAAGTCGCGCGTCTTCGTCATCGACGATTCGGCATCGATGACGGAGAATGAACAAAACTCGATGTAAGCGATGTTTTCTCTTTGGTTTGAATGAGAAAACACGAACATCTTTCTGACCCGTCTGCAGTTCAGGGACTCGAGAAATGTTCGCGAAACGTGCAAACCAACAAGCAAGCAGCGAAGAGCTTCTCTACTAGTAGATACAGGAGGCTGCATACTCTTAGACTGCATTGAAACAACGCTCAAAGAAAAGTCGACGCAAAACCTGATTTACGACAAGTCAATTCCACAGGGTCGTAGCCTCACGGCGTAGCTCCTGAACCACAGTAGCAAGAGCTTCTGGGCTCACGCCATTTTCACAAAGTGACACGAGTATTGCAAGACTCTCTTTGTCTAGGCCGCAGTCGAGCAACTTTGAGATTTCGAAAGCGACTGGGTACGAGCGAGGGATATTGAGTGTCAGAACGTGTGGGCGAGAGCGATACTCTGACGAATTTGGATGCATGAGCGCCGCGACCCTCGTGACGAGACAGCCTCGCGGTTTTCGTATGGAGTGTTCTCCCCCGGCGCAAAAGAAAGGGCCCGTCGGCCATTTTTTGAAAGTGAAGGGCGAGTTCAGGCACAGACTACGTACTGTCAAGAGTCTCCCTCGCATGATGCACGGCAAGAGTGTCAGTCATGTTGACGTGTCAATTCGTTTTCACCACGTGATCCGCTGGTGTTTCGTGACGCGCGACAGTGAGCAGTTTTTCAGGGCGCGCGAGTGTGGTTCTGAGGGTTCGTCGCTCGTTAGCGTTGTGTGGATTACCACTACTAGTGCCTCGGCGCTTTCTACATTATTGATTTATTGTATCATTCTATTATCATATATTCCACTAGTACTAGTTATTATTTAGGGAGAAAATTTTTCTCCCCACATTTCTCCCATTTCTCCACATTTCTCCCGAGCTATCCAATATCTTAGTGCCGAGGCACTTTATTTGCCGTTTTCCTGGAAAACGCCAAGGACGACTTTTCGTTTTCCGGGATCCGCGTCTCCATCACTGTGACCTGCGCAGCCTTCGAAGAAAGATCCGTCACGGGTCGAAGAGGATATTGTGACACATAAAAGAGTGGCTTGCTTTTCGCTCATCGAGTCTGAGGACTACAAGGAATACAAGCCCCCGAGCTTAGAGAACGGATATCTGAGGTTGGGAGGGGACAGACGACTTCTCCGACCCGAAAACGTAAAGACGACATCTTGCACGTTCCTTGTAGGTTTAAGCATCAGCATACGATGGGCAATCACGACCATTCAACGCGTGACAACAACGAACATCCTCAGGTTCGTAATGCAGAGGAATTATAGTGAAGGTCGTTGCGTGTTTGATGATCTAAACTCACCTTCTGATCCCAACTCCAGGATGGCATCTCAAAAGAGCTCCTTTCACATCTTTACACTAGCTCCACTATCGAAGATGCAGCCAGGCTGCTTGGCGTCGGGGTTACAGCCCTCAAGAAACGGTGTCGGGAGGTGGGAATCAAGCGTTGGCCGCATCGACAGGTAAGGACTGCGCTCAACCTAATTCTTTTGAACCACACAAATTCTCACGACCAACACGTGTAAACAGCTGCAAAGTCTCAACAATATGATAAAAGGGCTACAGTCGATGCTTTCACCAAGTGGTGATGACGAGTGTATCAAGGAAGCAATCCAACAGATCGAGCAGCATGTGACATCCGTTGTACAAGACCCGAGCTATGAGATCCCCAAGAATGTATTCCGACTTCGTCAAGCGCAATTCAAGGTAAGTAGAAACTCTTCTTCCACCTATTTTCAAACTCTCAATACTCAAATACTTCTCAAATAATTCATTTCAGGATAAGCACAATGCCAAGCGGAAGCGGAGCGACGAAGATAGCGACGACGACAATGTTTCAACAACAGCAGGAGGAGGATCACAGTGATATTTCCCCTCGATATTCTTCATAGTTAATGATGCAATTTGTCCACCCAAGCATTAGACATGATGGTCGACATATTACAATTTGTACTGCTGTCAGAAGAAAAGAAAAGTGACTAGTACTAGTCATTCATTCGTCAGGTTTCAGCACATATTTCCGTCCGGGCGTGACAAGGAAGGGAAGTCAACAGTGAAAGCTGGCGGCAGAAAAGACGTTACGCGGAACGTTGTCAATATTTTACGAGAGATCTATGACTCCCCTACTACATATTAGCTACGCTAGCTACCTCTAAACATAAACCTTAGTGCCCCCTAGCCTATCTACAGCTACCTCTAGATAGACTAGGCTCTAGCTAGCTAGTAGCTTGATTAATTGATTGAATGCATAACGCCGCCGTGACGAACTGCGTACATATTATTGATGCATCTTTTGTATTTTTGGTGGGGACACGCTGGAACCTTTCCTCTGCTCCAATAAAGGGGGATGTGATAATGAACCAAAAAGATGGGCGATGTACAATGTCATGATGCATGATAAATGAGCTTTGAAATGATGTTTCTTTGTTCCCATGCGTTACAAGGGCTCGTCCATCTTCGCGTCGTAAAGATCCATTATTTGATTACTGATCTCGTCACAGGCCAGCTGTTCGATGCGGTACTCGTTCCACCAATCTTTTCGCAGATTGAGGGTTTTTCCGAGAAGCTTTGACGCTGCGAATGAATATGGGAATTGAGGAGACAGACACGTACCGTGAGTGAGCGATGTGAAATAGGGAAGAATATGAGATCGGAGGCTTTATTGTAGAGCGTGGCCTTACCAAGATAAAGGACAGCGTTTGCGATGTCAGAGGCAGAAAACTGAAGGCACAGCGTCGTTCGGAGGCTGCGAGGAACGTCGTGGGAAGAATCTGTCAGCACACCGAGGCTCGGCTGCGATTAGGACAATCGCGCGTTGTGCTCTATGGAGCATAGACATACCTATCATTCGCGAAGTTCCAAGCCACTTGCGTCAGGCTGCGGCTGCTATCTTCGGGCAGGTCTTGCGACTGGTTGAGCCGTTTCGCCAGGTGAAGGAGGTGCTTATACGGGTGCTCGACGTTGAAGTCGAAACCGAGTGTGTGGAGCAGTAACCTTTCAGCTTGCAAGACTCTCTCTCGTTGCTCCTCGAGATGATCCTTTGCGGCGTACGAGGGAAAGAAATCAGCAGGGTCAGATCGTTCACTTTCGCGCCGCGCGTTTGTCATGCAAGGCGGAGAAGAGAAAGCTGGGGGGTCGAACCTTCTGGTGAATCTGCTTGAGCGCGCTCTCGTATTTGTGCTTGTGCTGCACGAGGTAACACACGCGAACGACCTCGTTTAAAGGTTTGGGTGTCTCTTCAACTTTTCCAGCCAGAAACAAGCACGCAGTCGCGACCACCTGCATGACACGCAAGGGGTTTTAGTCAGCGAGCGAGAGAGATGGGGCTGACGAGAGCCGCGCAGTTCTGGACGAATTCAAGGAGAAAAAAAAGTCACGCTTCACTCACGTATCGGTCGTTCGCTGGAGCCCCATGAGAATGGCTAGCAAAAAAACGATGACAAAAGACCGATGCTGTTGCAATCGTCAATTGAGGCCTGAGAGATGTGGAGTATTGAAAGTATCGTGAGCTTGGTTCGCGGGTGCGCAAGTGGCGTGAGATGGCGGAGAAAGAAGAAAACCGCACATTTTGAGCTCTATTCCTGAGTCCTTCAGGAACTCGCAGTACGACCACCTATACGAGGCCTCCAGCCGGGCATCGATGCCATGCTGACGTGAGGGCGATGCTTCTTCGAGAGCCTCTCGAGACAAAAACATTTCGGGCGGCCACGCTTCCGCGAGCGCGTGTGTATTGTGTCATCGATCAGCAAGCAGGCATCGATCCGCACGCGCGCGTGCATGCGGCATACGAATTATTTTATGCATAACATTTTTACATATTTTAGAATAATAATTAACTCTAAATATCGGAAATTTATTAGAATTCTAAAAACGTTCTATTAAATAAATTAGAACGTTTTTATTTAGAAGGTTTTTACACATTCCAATAAAGAGGCTCTAAAAACATCAGTTCATTCCCAGATCCGAGTGAACGACGCCGCTCAGATCCACTTGCGCGCAAGGATACGTGGCATACACACGAGCCTCACTTCAGATGGAGACATTCGACGAGCCTCCCAAGACCGGGACCACGATCGTCGCTTGCGTGTATGATGGGGGCGTTGTCCTCGGAGCTGACACACGGGTGAGCACGGGGATTTACGTTTCAAACAGGGCAAGCGACAAGATGACGGTGCTGGCGGATTCCACGGTGATGTGTCGCTCGGGTTCAGCTGCAGACACTGAAGCGGTCGCCAAAATCGTGCGTTATCACGTCGAACAGATCGGGATGGAGAGAGACTCGCCGCTCGACGTCAAGACGGTGGCTCAGATTTCGAACCAGATCAACTACCAGAACAAAAGCGCGAATCACGGCGCCGGTTTGGGCGCCTACATGATCATCGGCGGTTGGGACTCGAACAAAGGCTCGCAAGTGTACAGCTGCACTGCGGGTGGCAACATGATTTCGACGAGGTGGACCACGGACGGTTCCGGGTCGACGTACATCTGGGGCTTCATGGACGACGGCTTTAGGGAAAACATGACTCGCGAGGAGTGCGAAGCTTTCGTCACCGCCGCGATTACCCTCGCGATGTCCACCGACTCTAGCTCTGGGGGGTGCGTTCGATTGAACACGGTGAACGCCGAAGGAATTCATCGCAAATTCGTAAAGCCAGGGGAGTTATCACCCGCGTACGGTGAACTCGCCATGACGGCGCGGCACGGACACGTGGGAGCGAGCGGCGGTATGGTATTGTAAGCGCGACGTTTGTTTTAAAAAAAGAAATCGGCTAAAACGTTCCAAATACGATACTTCTTATGCAGTTAAATCGAACGCGCCGCCCGAAATGAAACAGCCGTCGCGGAAACGTTACTACCTCTCGCTCTCGCTCTCGTCTTCGCTAGCACCACGGAAGCGAGCAGCGACCGTCATCGGGAGGGGGGCCGATCACGAACACGAAAACGAATAACAAAAAGAACACGGAGGCGATGCCGAACTTCGTGAACGTCTCGGAGCTCCAGGTATCCGCCACGCGATTCTCGTCAGCCTGGATGTCTTCCTTCGCGCTTCGCCCACTGTTCTTCCTGCACGTTCGCGATAGGTGCGCGAAGGAAACGGGATCGTTGTCGGGTGGTCAGGCGAGAGACTTTTCGCGCGAATGAAAAAAACGGGACGACGAACACGCCGGCGGACGGTTTCGGCGGGGTCGAGATTTTCTTCGGGGCCGACGCGCTCGTTCCTCACCTCATCGTCGACCTATCCACGGATCTGTCCACGAGATCATTCGGGTCGAGCGTACCGGTGCCTTTGATCTCCCTCTGGATCTGTTTCCACGCCCCGTCCCAATCAAGCAGGCCTTTTCCTTTCTCGCCGCGCTCGGATTCTTTGTCATCCTCGTCTGCGTTTCGGGGAACGTTCAGGGAGCGTCAGAGGGACGCGTCTTACGACAACGGCGGTTCGAGAGAGTTCCGAACGACGCTCGGCACGCCGGCGGACTTCTGCGAGGCCGTGCATTCGTGAGGGGAAACCCGAAATACCCAAGTCGACGCACCTGAAGCGGCGGCGCGTGAGCGGTGAGCCGTGCGAACAACCCGGCGACCGCGTGCGACTTTGTTCCTCGCTCGCGATCGCAACGAGACGGCGTTAATATGGAACGCGCTCGATCGAGCGCAAAGCATCGCGAAGAAGTTCTCCCCGCGATGGGGCGGACGGGCGAGTTGAAGTGCGAGGCGCGACGCGGTCCGGGTGCTGGCACGTTGTGGTTATGTTGCGGCCCTTGCCGGTGGTTGCTTCCGATGCGCTAGTGCGCACGAGATATCGCTGAACTTTTTTTTCATGTCAATTTCCTTCGACACTGTCCCTTTCCTCCCTTCCTCGGACGAAGTCAACTCATCGGCGAACGTGAGACGTGCTGACACTTCTTTGGCCGTTGCGAGGTGTGGTGGTTTGCCAGCTCGAAAAGATGCTTCGATCTGAGTGAGCGGCGGACATTCTATTCGTCATGCCCGTGCGAGAAGCTGCCCTGGCTGACACTCCCCGGTGGGACTCTCGGGTGTCGAAGCTTTTAAATCAGGCGGCAGTTTCAGTGGAGCACCCCGTCTCAGAGAGCGAGCGTGCTCTCGCGGGGGAAGCAGGCGTCGTCGTGGACCGGGCGAAACCGTTTTTCGAGAGTACCGCGAGACCGGAGAGGGAGTGCGAGACCCGCACGGAAGCGCCCGACGCGGGAACGCGGGTCGTAGAGGACCCGGCACCGCAGAGCCGTGACGCGTCGTCAGCTTTCAGAGCCTTCGCGTGCACGACGACCTCGCCGGCGACGCTCCTGCGGTATTTCGACGCTCTCTACGGGAAAGAAGATCCGGGCGCTCGCGATTTTTCTGCGGCTGTGACGAGCGAAGACGAGAACGTCACCCTCACCGCGCGTTCCTCGGACCTCGTGCTCGTGCTCTCCGCGCTCGCCTCGTCGGGTTCGGACGAGATCGCGTCCGAGACGGCGTTTCGTCGCCTCGGCGAGCTCGCGCGCGAGCGCGAACCTTCGCCGCAAAGACACGCGCCGTTTGAAACCATGAATGCGTCTCCGGAGGCGACGAGGGTCGACGAAGCGCGAGAACCGCGGCTCGGGCCGACCGGCCCCACCCCCACGCTTCGGGAGTTCTTGTCGGTGTCCGAAGCGAGACTCGACGAGACGGCGTGCGAGGCGGCAGTCGCGGCGCTGTGTCGCTTCGCGCCGCGCGACGCGAGACGGTTCCTTCGGGAAGCGAACGTCGGATACCGCCTGAGACGCGCGTTGCGCCACTGCGAGTACTACGGCGCGTTCGAGGCGCAGGCGCTCGTGCTGGAGCGGATGGGTCGAGCGAGCGAGGCGGTGTCCGTGTGCGTCGCCGCGTACGCCGCGCGTCTGAAACGGGCGACGCGCGACGCGGGAGACGCGGGCGTCGCGGCGTTCAAAGCGGAGGGGGACGACGTCGTCGCCGTCGCCGTCGGCGCGTGTTTTCGCGAGTCCGCCGCGTCGACGTCCGCGCCGTGTCTCTGGACGAAGCTACTGAGCGGCTTGGCGAGGCATCTGAGGAGCAGCGCAGAGTGTTCCGGCGCCGTGCGCGCAGTGGTCGAAAGCCACGTCCGCGCCGTGCTTCGCGCCGCGCAGACGGTTTGCCTCCGCGCGTCGACCCGCCTCGACGGGTTCGCCGGCGCCGCGCTGCGGGAGCGCTTCGAAGACGAAGACGCGCTCGGAGGGTTTCGAGTCTCGCTGTTTCTGAGCGGGATCCTCGCATCCGACCGAGCGCGAGTTTTGACCGCGGAGACGGCGCGACGACGCGCCGAGGCTCGGAAGCGGGCCGCGGCCGCCGCGAGAGCGAGCGCGGGGAAACTTTTGGGCACTGTGAGGTCATTGTAGGATATGAGGAGGTGAAAAATGATTACACCGGGTACATTCAAACAACTTCGTGCGCTTGCTTCTCCCACTCTCGCTCACGACCCGCCGCCGAAAAATCCTGCAGCTTTCGTCGCGAACGGTTGCGATTCCTCGCGAGTGACCTTATCTTCCAAGCCCACCTCGTGGTACAAGGCAGTCCTTTGAGGGGAGTGGGGCAGTTTCGCTAAATATTTCGCCAGCTCGACTTTCGGAGCGCCGAATCGCTCGCCGAGCTCGAGAAAGGTCAGCGCGCCTAAAGGACAGTTTCTCTCGTTTGCCAGCGCTTCGAGCGCCCTCCAGTCACACTCAGACGCGAGCACAGTCGCGTGCAGCCAGCAGAAGTGACGGTCGGACATGCTAAACGCGACGCGGATCCTTTGCGCCTCCTTGAGGTCTCCGTCGCGAATGAGGCGTTTCACAATCGCGGCGAGACTCTTCTGAGGGACGTCGCCGAGCGCGTTCGCCACGCGCGTCTCCGTTCCCAGGCGGATCAGTCTCTGCGTCTCATCCAGCATTCTCTCATGAAACGCATCCTTCAACTTCCCGTACATCGTCGAGGCTTGGGCGCACAGGCTGGCGGAGGTTTCGTCCCAGACGTACGCCTCGGCGTCGCGTTCCGAGGCGCGGAAGGCCTGCGAAAGCAAAGCCTGCCCGCCTCTGGCAGTTTCGCCGGCGCTGTAGAAAAACGATTTCAACAGCTCGACGTCCGTTCGCCTGCAGAACGCGACGAACAGCGCTTTGGCCTGAGGATTCCTCGATAAGAGCGAGGCGAGATCTTGAAACGTCATCTTGCGCTGCAAGTTGAGCAGCGTCGCGTACACGAGGTCCGCGTCTCGGCTTTCGATCGCTTTTCGCAACGCCGTCTCGTCGGCGCCGACAGCGGCGAAGAGCGAAACCTGCGCGGAGGAATTTTGTTCCATGTCAATCAGATGCCGAGCCAGCTCGCGCCGACCGCTTCGGTGCGCGGCGAGAGCGATTTTCCCGTGAGACATTCCGCGCACGCTCTCGAGCTTGGGTTTTATTCTTCCGAGCACGGCGTCGTCCGGCTCCGAAGACGCTGCGACGTTCGACACCGCCCAGCGCTCCACGACGCGTCGACGGCCTCTCGTGAACTCCGACACGCGAGACGCGAGCAGATGGTGTTTGCGAGCGTCGAGACGTTCGACGAGATTTTCCAATCCGGCGCGACAGTACTGCGCATACGTCAGAGGTATGCCCACCTCGGGCGCGCGCGCGGCGTTCAAGATTCGAAGCATCGCGCACGTCTTGTGTAACGCCCAGCAGTCAACGTTTCGCGGCTTTCTTTGAAGATACGAGTTCCCGAAACGCGCCGCGCGGAGTAACTCCGCCTGCCTCTTCGCGTCGAACTCGTGACACGCGGCGCGGACGCACGTCTGGATCGCGGACTCGAGCGTTCGCCCCTCGCGCAGCGCGGCGTCGCTCTCGTCGTCCAGGCTCGATCCCCGCGCGGGGGCGGCGAAGCGCTCTGCGGCGTCTTGCAGCGCGACGGCGGGGTTCGCGCCGCCCCGCGCCGAGCGCGACGCCGCGACCACCGGGTCGGGCACTCGGGAGACGAGCTCGTGCCCGGACGACGTTATGACACGCAGGCCGTCTACTTCGGACACCAGCCGCGCGTGAGTCCCGTATTTGTAGCTGATGAAGTTCCCGTGGGGCCCGACGATCATCAAGTGCGTCGGCCAGCACATCACGGCGGCGTCGTCGCCGCACCACGCGACCTGCTCGGGCGGCGTCGCCGACTTGGCGTCAAACTCCGTCGCCGTCGTTGAGAGGTCCGCCGTCACCACCAGCATCTTTCCCAGACTGGTGAAGACGGTCAGGAACCGGCCGCTCGGACTCGCGCACAGTCGGACGGGCGCCCCGCCCCCGAGACGCCGCGACCGAACGCCGCGCTCGTGCGCGGCGAAGACCGAGTCGCCGCGCGCGAAGATCGCCTCCGCCGCGCCCTCCGGCGCGACGCGCGCGTGCAGCGCCGTGACTGCGCCGCGCGCGCTCGCGTCCGCTTTCGTCCGCGTGACTCGAGGCGCGTCCGTGTGCACGTCGGCGACCAGGAACACGGCGCCCGCGCTCGTCGCGGCGACGATCCCGCCTCCCCAGACCTCGCACGCGACGATCGCGGCGTCTCCTCGCGCGCTCTTTTCGTCATCCTCTCGCGGAGAGAACGAGAGTCGGGCGTCCCGAACCTTCCGGCCCCCCAGATCGTGCACGACCACTCGACCGTCTCCGTGCACGCACACCAGGAGCTCTTCGCGCGTCCAGCCGTGCGCGACGAGCTCGCAGGAGCTCTGATACGCGACGTCGCACAGATGAACGCCCGAGGCGCTGTACACCGTGAACCGCTGCGCGTGCCGCGTGGAATCTGCAGCGGCGTTCGCGCTTTTCCCAGCGGTGGAACGCACGGCGAAGGCCCCACCGTTGACAGCGGCGACACAGTTCCTGCCGTCCACGCGCACGTCGCTGAAGCTGTACAGGTGGCGACGGTGATAATGGACGTTACCCAGACGATCCCATTCCGAAGGAGGCGCTGACATTGAGGTCAATGTCGCTCCCCCGGGAATGAGGAATCTCACGGGATCTGGGACCGCCTTCTTTCCGGTCACACGACAGATTTTGAAAAAAGCAACAACAAAGCGAGAAAGCAAAGCACATAGCACGGCTGAGGCCACACAGGTCGCGGCGGGCCTGACGTGCCATGTTCGGGGTGCCGGCCTTCAGGCCTCGGACCTCGAACGGCTACGACCCGCGTGTCCATGTCGCGTCGACGGAGGCGGCGCACGCGATGAACGTCGACATGGCGGGATTCACGACAGGTGTTCTGGACGCGCACTCGGCCGACGCGGCGCAGCGCGAGACAGAGCTGCGAAACCGCCACCAGGAGCAGTTCAACAAACTGAGAGCCCGCCTGCGGAGTCTCGAGACGGAGTCTGCCATCATGTCGAAGCCCGTGCTGGAGCTCCGGCGCAGGCAACAGGAGCTGTTGGCGAGCAAGAGGTACGCCGAGGCGTTCGAGCACATGAAGATCATCAAGGCTGCCGAGAAGGAAGTCATGCAGGCGCACCGCGAGGAACACAGGCGCGTGAACGAAGAGAGCGTCCGGAAACTGCTGGAGGACCAGGCGAGGGAACGCGAGAGTCTCCGAAAGAGTCTCCGAGGGGCGAACGCGCGCGTCCAGACGCGTCCCCGGTCGCCGGGCGCCGGCGAGCGCGCGGGCGACCCGGCCGGGTGGCCGGCGTCCGGCCGAGGCGGATTCGACGCCGGCGCCCGGGCGGTTTCCGCGGCGCGCGTCGCCGGAACGGAGCCGAGATCGATCCGCCACGTCGATGCGTGGCGCGCCCCTTCGCCCGGGGTGTACTACTACGACGTCCCTTCCACCGCCAAACCGGGGTGGGCGCGCGACGCGCACGGAGGCGAGCACGCCGAACGCGTACGGCGCGGGGATATATCGCTCGGCGAAGAAGAGGCGTCTCGGAAAAGCGTCTTCGACGCGCGCCGCGAGCGCTCCCTCGCGGCGCCCGTCTCGGCGCGCGCCGCGCCGCCGCCCGCCGGTCCGGCGAGCATGCGCTCGATCCCGGACACGTGGCAGGCGACCGCCGTGAACGCGCGGCCGCGCGGCGACGGCGGCGCGCCGGGACGAGCGGAGCCGCGCGCGACGGGCGCCGGGGCCGAGTCGCTGGAGACGGCGGCGAGCGCGTTGCTCGCCGCCGCGCTCGCGCTCGTCGGCGGCGACGTCTCCGCGCGCGCGGGGCGCGCCTCGACGGCTCGCGCCGACCGATCGCCGCGCGAGTCCGCGCGCGCGCGCGCGGATGGCGATGCGCTCTCTGGGGCGGCGGCGCACGACGAGACGTGCGACGTCTCCGCGGTGGGCGTCGCCGCGGACGGGAGCGATCGCGACGAAAAAACGACGCCGGTCGCGGAGGGGAGGGGGATCCGCCTCCCCGCGTCCGCCGCGCGCGACGCGCTCGTCTCGGGCGTCTCGAAGATTCGCGCCGGTGCGGCGGCGCGCGACGCGTTCCGCTCGACGCGGCGGCGCGGAGACGACAGCGAGGACGAGGACGACGATCTCGACGACGCCCCGCTCGCCGTGCTCGGGGCGCAGGCGCCAAACGCGGGGGGGCACGTCGTGCCCAGCATCGATTTCTCGCGGCTCGACCTACGCGGCGGCGAGCGGTTCTCGCGGGACGCGAGGGACGATGCGCCCGCGGCGGCGCCCGCGGCGGCGCTTCCAGAGCGCGGCATGCGGAAGTTCCAGAACGCGAGCGCCAAGGTCACCTCGCTGGCGCGCGTTCGGTCGTCCGGCGACGCGGTACGCGGCGAAGGGCGCCTCGTCGGTGACGCGGTCGAGGACGCCTCGGTTGAGGCGCGGCGCAGCGACGAGGACGGCAGACCCGGACCGCTGGCAGTGGCGTCCGCGCCTCCCGAGCAGACGGAGTCGCGCGACGCCCTGATTTCGCGCGTGAAGAAGAAAACCGCGGCGGCTAAGCTGCTCATGAGGAAGGCGAGTCTGTCCTCCGCGACGAAAGCGCCGCGCGACGACGCGGTCTCGCAAGGCTCGTCGCAGCTCAGTCACGGCGAGTCGCGACGGCCCGGGGATGCTGAGGCTTCCACGGACGCGGCAACCTCCGAACGCTCCTCGCTCGCGAGCTCCTTCGACGCGGACTCTCCGCAGAAGCCGCGCGGCGCGCCGCCGGCGGCGCCGGGCGCGGCGCAGACAGAGGCAAAGCGCGCCGCCAAGGCTGATCAAGAGAACCGGGTCGCGGAGGTCCAGAAGCGGCAGTTCACCACGGAGGATTTCCGCAACTTGTTTTCGTATTCTCGGCACGGTAAGTACAAGCAGGTGACCGACTTGCTCAAGAGCGGGTGCCCGGCGGAGGGGCGCGATAAGTTCGGCAACAGCCCGCTCGTCATCGCGTGCCAGAACGGAAACGCGAGGATCGTCAAGGCGCTGCTGCGGCACGGCGCCAACATAGACGCGCAGAACAAGCAGGGCTGCACCGGGCTCCACTACTGCATCGCGTACGGCTTCAACTCTCTGAGCGACTACCTCATCGCGAAGGGAGCGAACGACAAGCTGTTGAACAAACTCGGTCTGACCCCTTACGAAGGCATAAAGTAGACTAGCACTCTTTTGCAAGACTAAAACGCCTAAATCTCTGTCACCTCCTCACGGGAACGAATTCGGTCCGTGTAGGTCCGCGCCCGGTTTGACCGCGCCAAAACACCACAGCGGTCTGTATTCTGAGAACGTCCCGCAGGGGTCGATCGTCGCATCGGCGTGTTCGTAGAACCCACACCCCGCGGCGCAAAATCCTTTCGCCGCATCTATGTCGTCGTACGCGAACACCTTTCCGTCCCCCCGGTCGGCGGACGTGCTTCCCGGGTACTTCTCGTTGCCGCACAACGACGGAGAGAAACAGGTCTCGCTCACGATGTCAAAGTTGCACTTGTACAACTCCTCGCCCTGAGGCGAGTACCGTCCCGGATGCGAGATGTAATCCGGACCGCGCCAGGGATATTCCCAGCATATATCGTTCCGCGGGTTACACGCGGGAACTCCGTACTTGGATTCGCCGTACGCGTTTGCCTCAGCGCACCTCGCGTCGCACATCTGCTGGCTTCCAAGCTCAGAGGCCCACATGCATCCTTGCTCGCAGTTCACGACGCCTCCACAGGAGACGTGCCTGGCGATGTTCTCGGGATACCCCTCGGCTTTACACCGCGCGATGCACGTCTTTTCTTTTTCAGACAAACCGAAATGGAACTCGCACCCGCTTCGGCACGAGTCTTTCCGCCTGGAGTTGTAGTACTTACACGGCGAGCCCGTTTTCGGGTCGATGGGGCACTCTCCAATCGCCAGCAAGCACCCCGCGCGGTTCGTAACGTCTTTCGGCCCGCAGTGCCCGTTCGCGTCCGAGGTCTGCCTCCCCTCGATATCGAAGTCGCCGAGATCCAGC
>Ga0209138_1002679_pt1 | contig 13443 bp, 3 predicted proteins | sample SaaInl3SG_22_DNA_FD_184645 | JGI IMG/M metagenome (GOLD analysis project Ga0209138, IMG submission 184645) | Marine microbial communities from expanding oxygen minimum zones in the Saanich Inlet - ESP_153SG_22_DNA (SPAdes) (version 2) | ecosystem: Environmental > Aquatic > Marine > Intertidal...
CAGGTGATGCAATTGAACAAATTGAATTTTTAAGATCTAAGGGATGGAACATAAGGACATAACATGGCAGTATCAAGTATTCAAGGATATGTAAAAAGTCTTAACTTATCTGAAACTGAACAAGACAGGCAGGCAATAAACAACTTAGGCACTGCACCCATCGCTGATGATATTGCATTGTTTATTAATAATAGAAGAAACGAATCTATACTAACTGTTAAAAATACAGAATTTAATACAAGTACTGGTGAAATAACAATAGTAAATACTACACTAGAAGAAGGTGATTCTAGAGCAACTGTATTTACAAATAGCGATAGAGTAGAATTACGTAATACTGATAATGTTGCTATAAGTTCTACTCTATATGTTAAAGAAAGCAACGGTATTGATAAGTTTTCTTTAGCAACAGACGTAGATCTGCTTAACACATTTATATTTTTTCCTACAGAAAACTTTTTAGTAGTACGCAATGACGAAGTTACAGCAGAAAATCTTGCAAATCTAGGTATTGCTAGATCTAGTACAGGAACAAATGATGTCGGCGGCGTTGGAGGCGAAAACGTAGGCGAAACTGGCGATGATTTAGATGATACGTATGCTGAAAAATTTGACGAATTATATAGCTATTTAGATATTTCTAATTTCATATCGTTAACAAAATATACAGCAACTGACGATGTAGCTACATCAGAAAAAATTCGTGTTGAAGGAGACATTGTTATTGCTGATCCTTCAGACACTATTGTAACTGAAGGACTAATAGCAAGCTCACCAGGATTATATTTAAGTAATCCTGCATCGTCAGTAGACGATATTCAACGAACAAGAGCATTTAGTAGTACATCAAATCCATGGACTGATAATTTTGCAGGAACATTAAGTACTGACAGTATTGATGTCACAGCTGGAAATTTAATATTAGATAACGGACTATCTGTTTCTGGCATAACAAAAACATCAAGTTCTGGCACTGTAAACAATCAAACATTTACACATAAAATTAAAGTTCAGATTGACGGTGTTGATTATTTTTTATGTTTGACTAGTTGAACCCATTATTTTAAATGTAGTTCCGTTAATATTTAAATTAACTAGTCTGTTGTAAGTAGGTGTTCCACTTATTTCATTTGTAACAGCATTATTAACACCCAAACTTGTAACATTTAAGTTACCATTATTAAGTGTAACATTTCCTACTGTTGATAATCCTGTATCTGTACTAGAAAACGGAGGCGCAGTATTTAACGGAATAACACATGCTTCTTTATTTTGTGTTGTACCACTCGGCGCAAAAACAACTGTTATTCCGGCAATCATGTCTGCAGATATTGTAGTGCTTAATGTTACAGTTAAGTCTACATTATTAACTGAAGAAACTGTTGTACCATTTGGAATATAAGGAGTTGATTGAACAACCATACCGCTTACTATTCCTGCAACACTATTTAAAAATAAAGTTGAACTTCCGTTAACTGCATCTGCAACATTAACAGGGTCTGTTGTTTCTGTTCCAATTACACCAGTACAATAACTTTCAAGAGTTTGATTATCAAGACCTTTATCTCGATATACATAAACTTTTTCAGTACCAGACAAATTAAGATCAATATCTGTTGTAAAACTATTGGCAGCTATACTTGTAATTCTAATATAATTTGTACTAGAACTTGTAATTACAACCATGCCAACTCTAAGGTCGTCTGTTGGATCAGTTACGTTAACTGTTGCTCCGGTCGATGTTGCATCAAAATAGTCTACCAATCCTCTATGATCTAAAACTGTTAACGGTGTAGTACCGCCGGCAGTACAATCTAAATCTAAAATAACTGCGCTATTAGTAGCAATGTCAGAAATGTTTGCACCTTTAGGAACTCCTGTTCCTATCATAACATTTCCAACTTCTAAATTAGATGTAAACGGGCTAGAAGATGTTACTGCAAGTACATTACTGTCTGCTGTTCTTTCGTATGAATAAGTTGCTCTAGTAATTTCTGCTAATGTTTTAGGAGGATTATACTTTACCAATAACGGCGATATGCTAGCAAAAGATTTGTATTCAGTAGAGTTTGCAACGGAAACATCGCCGATGGCTCCTCCGCCAGCTAGAATACGAGATTCATAAAATTCTCTAAATCCTGCAATAGACTCATCGTTTAAATTTGTATACAAATACCAAAAAGGTAAATTACCGCTACCTCTATTTAAAGTAGAAAGATTGACGTCTAATACTTTATAAAAAAATTGTAAGTCTCCTGGATACCAGTATGTTAATCTTATTTTTTTAGGTGTATATTTTTCTAAATTATTGTATTCGTAAGAAAAACTAAATTCTTCAGATCCTAATTTATCTCCTACTCCACACGTAAAAGTTTCTCCCTGTGCAAGTGTAATAGGAATATTTGTTTCTATAAAATAATTGTCGTTATCGTCAATTCCGTTTTCTGATACTAATACTCCGTCAAAGCCTGGTACCTCAAAATTGATATATGCTCCATTTGCAACAGTTTGCCAATCTTCTTTACTTACAATAATTGTTGCACTATTTACTACTGCATTTAATGCAGTAAGAGTAACGCTTGCAGAAAATACATTTTTTCTAACCTCTAAATCGCCAGCAACATTTTCTAGCTCAAGCATTACAAATCCAGAAGTACTAAACCCAAATGTACTAGTCCCGCTTGCATCAGGAACATACCAACCTTCCCATTGGATAGCTCCGTTTGACCCTCCTAGTGTTTCGTCTAATTTATTTGAAAATTCGTAAAATCCGTTATCCCAAAAGTCTTCTTTTTGTGAAACAGGATCGTTAGGAAGACCAGTTTCGTCATCAATAAATAAATCATCTCCTGTAGAAGTTTTTGAAATGTTTGACGAAATGCTAGCAGCATCATAAAAACTTGCATCTAGGCCATTACCGCCATTGAAGTAAGGAGGATCTCGTGTAGTAACAACCACTGTGTCGATTTGATTTTTAATTGTAACTAACGGTGAAGAAGGAATTCTTACAGGCTCATTAGTTTCGCTATTAATAGTAGTACGTTCAACTGCTACACCACTTAGAGCTTGAAAATCTTCAGCAGTAGTATTACTAGCACTAATGTTTTGTATACAATCTAAATCTTCTGCTCTAAATGATTCATTTGCATCGCCTGTAACTAGATCGTTTAATAAGTTAGTAAGCGATGCTCGCGGATTTTCAAGATCTGAAAAATTCAAATCTCTTCTTAGTCCTAAATTTTTAAATACCTTTGCCATAAAATCCTAACCTTGTATACTATTTATAAAACAAATAAATACTGTATAGGAGAATATGTGTGGCACAAGTAGGTAGAATTTCAGGACCATTATTAGAAGCAAATTTACTACGTAACGGGGTAGATTTAGCGTTTCGTAATGATTTAAGTACACAACAGTTACTATATCTTGATGTCAGTACTCAGCGTATCGGAGTTAATACAAATACTCCAAGTCATGATTTACAAACACTAGGTACAACTCGAACTACAGATTTAATAGTTGACGATACAGCTAATATAGACGGTGTTTGGACAATACAAACAGACACTATAACCCTAGCAACAGGTGATATTAAACTTAAGGCAAGCAACGCAATTCGTGTATCTAATTTAGAAACAGATGTTTTTAGTATACGCGATAATTTTATTAAAACCAATGACAGTAATGCTAACATTGAATTAGTAACTAATGGAACTGGTACTGTAGAAATACTTGGCAGCGGATTAGAAATAAAAGGAAATTTATACACGTCAGGAAATATTACATTCGACGGCGATATATATTTTGGTAATACTGGAGACGATTCTACTGCACTTGCAGATACTGTCGAGTTTAATTCAGATATTGACAGCAACATTGTTCCAGATATAGATGATACATACGATCTAGGGTCAGCTGAAAAATATTGGAGTGAGATAGAAACAACTACTGCACACGGGCAATTGTCAAATATGCAACAATTGTCTGTATCGAATATTAATCTAAATCTAACACATGGAAATGTATTTTATGTTGCAGAAAACGGCGACGATGCTTACAAAGGCGACCATTTACAAGAACCTTTAGCAACAATACAAGAAGCTATTGCAAGGGCAGACTCAAGTGCCGGCGGACAAGTGACTATCTATATTAGTGCGGGAATTTACGAAGAACAATTGCCTTTAGAAATACCTGACAGAGTTAGTATTGTAGGATCTTCTATTCGAAATACAATTATTAAACCAGCAGCTGGTAGCGAAAGCAAAGACGTCTTTCACTTAGGTGAAAGTGCAATAGTTGCTAATGTAACTGTTAGTGATTTTTTCTACGATAACATAAATGATACTGGTTATGCATTTAGATTTAAGCAAGATGCTGTAGTTGCAGAACGCTCGCCTTATGTACAAAACGTAACAGTAATTACCAAAGGTAGTGTTGTAACTGCTGACGATCCTAGAGGGTTTGCAGAAGGCGATGCCGGTAAAGGTGCACTAATAGATAAAGACGAATTAAATTCTAGCACTGTAGAAGGTAGTATGCTTTTCCACTCATGTACATTTATTACACCAGGTGTTAATGCTATTACAATGACAAATGGTGTAAGAGTTGAGTGGTTAAACTCATTTACATATTTTGCAGATAGAGGACTTTACTTAACAAACGGTAGTACCGGAAATGGTGCAGAACTTCGCTCTATCGGAAGTGCTAACGTATACGGTAACTACGGCGTAGTAGCAGATGGCAACAATACTTTAGCATATTTAATACAACATAATATGGCTTACATTGGTGTAGGCAAGTTTGTTGACAACGACTCTAGCCGTGCTATACAATCAAATGAAACAGTAGAATTAAACAGCGGCGTAATTAATTATGTTACTACAGATCATACAGGATCTTTTAGAATTGGCGATAACTTTCTTGTAGACTTTGAAACAGGCGGAACATCCCTTGATACTAGTGCTGTTACTTTAGACACTCTTGATACATTAAGAATACAAGATGGCGCAGGCAATGAAACATTAATTGTTCCTAGTGCTATAGATATAGGAAATCTTCAACTTACTGCTAATACATTTTCAAGTGTTGCTGGAGAAATTAATATTGATCCTGTTAACGAAATAAACTTTGACAGCAATGTTAACTTAGACGGAAACTTAGACATTACCGGAGATTTAAGCTATGACGGTGTTTTAAATTTAGCAGGAGATCAACCAACTGATACTGTTACTTTTAATGTTAATATTCAGCAAGACTTTAACCCGAATACTGATTCAAAATTTAATTTAGGTAGTTTATCTAAAGAATGGACTAACATTTGGTTAAGCAAAGCAAATATTGGTGATATTAACATATTTGATAATATCATCGATACAACTATAACAAACGCATTTTTAGAACTTCGTGCTAACGGTACTGGCGAAATTTTAATATCTAGTAATAACCTAAATGTTACAAATGATTTTACAGTTAGTGGATTTACAACACTGGACGAAACATCAGTAGAAGGTTCGCTTACACTGTTTGGTGATTTAAATCACACAGGCAATTTTACTGTAACACAAGATACAATAGTTGAACAAAACTTAATAGTAGATGCCGCAGCTCGATTTGAAGAAATATTAATTAATAATAATGTTATTACAACTACAAGCTCGAACGCAAATTTAGAGTTAAATGCTAACGGCACTGGAATAGTTAACTTACAAGAAACTGTTGAAGTATTAAATAATTTATCTTCACGTGATACTGCTGCTAATAATACAAATATTACTCTAAATATTACTACTGATAATGCGAACATAGACAATGTTGAAATAAACGACAATACTATTATAACTACTTCGGGTGATTTAATTTTAGAAGCTACTGGTAATGTAATTATTGATACTAACAATGTTTTAGTTGAAAATAGTACTTTAACTAGTAGCTTAACAGTAGATGGCTCTACTACATTACAACCAACATATATAACTGGAACTCTTAATCATACAGGAAACAACATAAAAACTGTTGGCAATCTTAATTTATTAGGTGAATTAACAGTAGATAATGTTTACATTGAAGATAACTTTATTACAACTACTTCAGGAAACTTATCTTTAGGTGCTACGGGTGATATTAATGTTGATACTAACAATGTAGAAATTGCACAAGATTTAACTGTAAGTGGCGATACTACACTAGGCAGCGAAACCGTTGTTCCGTCAACAACAGAAATACTGCCATCGTCTATAACTTCTACAGCATCCTTTGCAGGATTTGAATTCCAGCCCGGAACTGATTATAGACAAAGTGTTTCGGTATTGTACATAGATACAGCTGATTGGGATATTAGCAGAGAGACATTCCCTCAATATTTAAAAGGCACAAACACAGTTAATGGAGATTATTTTTTAATTGAAATTGATAATCCAGCACCCGGTGCACCCGGACAATATCAATACGATGTAATAACTAAGATTTCTTCAACTTCTCCAACCGTTATTATTAATCAAAGCGATGTATTTGATTTTGTACTTGGCACTGCACTAGACGAAGATGTTATTATAAATCCAGTTGATGTATCTATCACAGGTACACTAACACAAACTGGCGATAGAACTCAAACAGGTAATTTGGATATTGCTGGAGAAATTACCAACGGCAATATATTAATTGAAGACAACTTTATTTCAACTACATCTACTAATTCAGATTTAGAGCTACGTGCTAACGGCACAGGCGAAGTTGTAATTGACCCTACAGACTCTCTTACTATTGAAAATAACTTATTTGTAGGTGGTACACTAGACTATCAAGGTAGTCTAACTATTAACGGCAATGTTGTTTTACTAGGCAATGTTCAAGACGGTAGTTTAACTGTTACAGAAAATTTTGATGTAACAGGTGCTCTTGATATTAGTTCGCAAGCACAGTTTGAAGATGTACGCATCGAAGATAACTTTGTTACAACCACACAGTCAAATAGTAATTTAGAATTACGTGCGGCAGGCACGGGTGAAGTATTAATACCAAACAACAATGTACAAGTAAACAATAATTTGTTTACAGCAAGCATTAGCACAGGTGATGTTACGGTCAATAACGATTTAGTATTAGATGAACTTGTTATAACTGATAGTAATATTGAAATTAATGAAAATTATATTACAACTAAAATATCCAACGCAGACTTAGAATTACGTGCTACTGGCAATGTTGTTGTACAAGAAAATACAATACTATCACAGGACTTAACTGTTAATACTGATACTAATTTACAAAGTACAAATATTAACGGCACTCTAACACACGCTGGTGATAGAACGCAGACCGGAGATTATACTCTTACTGGTAACTTAAATTTAAGTTCTCTTGTGACTGATCAAGAATTCCAGTTTGACGATATACGTATTAGCGGAAATGTTCTTGAAACTACTCTAAGTAATTCAAATCTAGATTTACGTGCTAGTGGAACAGGCGAAGTACTGTTTAACGAAAATGTACAAATGGGCCAAGACTTAACAATTGGGTCTCTTAATGTTGGAGCTATTTCAGTAGACACTGATGTAGCATTTGAAGAAATTGAACTTAGCACAGACATACAATTTGAAGATAACTATATCACTACAACTAATTCAAATTCAGATTTAGAATTACGTGCAGCAGGATCAGGTAAAGTATTTCTACAAGAACTTGATTTTAAACAAAACACTATAGGAGTTGTAGGATCTGGCGTTGACAGCACATTACTTAACATTACACTGGCACCTAGTGAAGATTTAGTTGTTAATTCTACAAGTGCATTAACCTTACCAATTGGAGATAGTTTAGATAGAAAAAATGTAGTTGGCGATATACGTTTTAATAATTTTGATAATATATTTGAAGGTACAGGCACAACAGGTAACACAGTAAGTTTAGACGGAGTTTATTCATCAAATAGATTAACAAGTGTTACAGCAGATCCTACGTCAAACAATATTAGATTTGTCATCAACGGCGCAGCTAGTCTGTTAGACTCATCTAATCTAGTTGGCGAAGTTACAGGCGAAGGACTAACTATACACGGGTTGCAAGTTGATGATATATTATTAGACAATAATACTATTACAACTAATGTTAGTAATTCAGATTTAGACCTAGCAGCAAATGGCACAGGTGAGCTTGTATTAGATAATTTATCTTTAAAAGATAACGTAATCAAAGATAACCAAAATAATTTAATTATTAAACACACCCGCTTTGGACATGCTAAAGTAGCCGGCACATTTGGTGTAGTTATTCCTAGTGGTACAACAGTTACTCCTATACCAGATCCTCAAATTGGCGACACACGTTGGAATACTATTAATAATGTGTTAGAAACTTGGAACGGAACGCAATATGTAGTTGCAACAGGCACGCAAGCAGCAATTAGCCAATCTGAGTTTGACGATCTTCTCTTAGAATATACTATAATCTTTGGTTAACCTGCATTTATTTTGAAATCGAATAAATACTACTAATGCACGAAGCGACCACTTCACGCAGGGTCAAACTGTGGTTAGCCAGCAAAGAATCGAAAGATTGAAAATTCGGCTAGAGGGACAGGATCCCCGTGTATAAGGAGAAGAGATGGCTGTTGGTCGAATTTCAGGTCCACTCTTAAAGCAAAATCTCATTCGAAATGGGATTGATTTACGCTTTGAGAATGACCTATTATATCTTGATGTAAATAACCAGCGTGTCGGCATTAAAAATGGCTTTGATCCTGTTACTAGCGATCCTATACTACCCACACACGAATTACAAATATCAGGTACTACCCGTACAACGGATTTAATTGTAGACAATTGTGCATATATTGCAGGTGTTAAAATCTGCGGAGATACAATTGAATCTACTGCTAGTAGCGGGTATCTAAACTTAGGTACCTTTGATAATGTTGTTTATCAAAACAAACTTACAGTTGACGACATTGACATTGAAGGCAATGTTATTAGTACAAACACATCTAATTCAAATTTAGAATTACGTCCGAACGGAACCGGTACTGTTGAAGTTTATGCAGATATGAATGTTGACGGTAACATTCATGCTACTGGAAACATAAGTGCAGACGGAAACATTACTATAGGTAATGAAGACACTGACAATGTTGTGTTCAACGCAGGCATTGCATCTAACATTATTCCAGACGACCATGATACTTACACTTTAGGTACTGCAACAAAACGCTGGTCAGATGTATATGCTGAAACATTAAATGCAAGTACTGTTAATACTGTAGATCTTATTTTAGATGGTATTGACTTAAAGTTAAAACACGGAAATACATATTACGTTGCAGAAAACGGAGACGATGCTAACGTAGGAGATCATTTTCAGGCACCGTTTGCTAGTATAGCACAAGCTCTATCAGTAGCAGTGAGTGGCGATACAATTCAAATTTCAGGAGGAGTGTACACAGAAACTTTTCCTTTAACAGTTCCTGTAGGTGTTACAGTTAAAGGAATAGGGTTACGTAGTGTTACAATTCAACCTACAGTAGCAACCCAAGACTTAGATGCATTTTTACTTAACGGCGAAACTACCATTGAAGACGTCACAGTAGCAAACTTTTATTATAATAGTGGCAACGATACAGGTTATGCATTTCGTTTTGCTCCTGGATTAACAGTAAGTTCTCGCTCCCCTTATATTAAAAATGTTTCGGTAATTACACAAGGTAGTGTAACAAGCGCAAGCGATCCTAGAGGATTTGCAGCAGGCGATGCTGGTAAAGGCGCATTAGTAGATGGTAGTGTTGCAACAGCAAACAGTCGCGAAGCAGCAATGCTATTTCATTCAGCAACATTCATTACTCCGGGAGTAGATGGATTAACAGCAACTAATGGTGCCCGAATAGAATGGCTAAACTCATTTACATACTTTGCTAATAGAAGTTTGTATGCTTTTGACGGCACAGCAGGATTAAAGAGCGACGGTAAAACACGTATTAGACTTAGCGGACTTAGTGGCACTGCGCCAGCAGCTGGACAAACTGTTACGTTTAACTCAACAGATGATTCTACAGTAGTTGGACCGTTGAACATTGAAAGTGTTGAAAATACTGACACTATTATTATCGACGGAAAAAATACAGATTTATTAAGTTTTGATACAACACCAGCAAGTATTACATTTAGCGGAACAGGTAGTGCTACTACAATAGAAAACGTTGACGTAAGAGACTTCGGCGCAGAAATACGTATGATTGGATCTGCAAGTGTTTATGGTAATTTTGGACTATACGGCGACGGCCCGGGCGTACTTGTTTATGCTATAGGACATAACTTGGCATATATTGGTAACGGCAAAGAAGTTACTAACGATCCAAATACTGTTATTCAAGCAAACGAAGTTACAGAATTAAATGACGCTAAAATACGTTATAACTCAGTTGATCACCAAGGTGACTTTAGAGTTGGCGATTTATTCTTTGTAGATCAGCAAACTGGTAATGTGGCATTTAATGCATCAAATTTTACTATTAACACAACCAACGGCGTAACAATTACAGACGGTGTTGACACAACATTTATTGATGCTACACGAATTGATACAGGTAATTTAAGACTTACGGGTAATACATTATCTAGTGTAAGCGGTGATGTGAATATTGAAGCATTTACAAATGAAGTTAATTTAAATTCAAATGTTAATGTTGATGGTAATTTAGATGTTACTGGTAATGTAACTATTGGCGGAAATATTACTATCGGTGACGAAGCAACTGACACAATACAGTTTATTGCAGGCATTGATTCAGACATTGTTCCTAGTAACGATAGTGTACATAGTTTAGGTACAAATAGTTTACGTTGGAAAAACTTATTCATTAATCAAGTAACTGTTGACGACATCGAAATTCGCGACAATTATATTCAAACTACTAGTTCAAATGCAGATTTAGAACTTAGAGCCAACGGTACTGGAGAAATACTTGTACCTACTAACGATGTTCAAATAAACAACAACTTAAATGTTGACGGTACTACTACACTAAACGATACAGACATTGTAGGTACACTAAATTTACTAGGCGACTTTACGTTAACTGGAAATTTAAATGTTACAGAAGATGTAAACGTAGGAGAAAATTTAATAGTCGGCGCCGCAGCTCAATTTGAAGAAATTTTAATCGACGACAATATTATTACAACTACTACATCAAACACTGATTTAGAGCTACGTGCAGCAGGAACAGGCAGCATTGTTATACCAAACAATGATGTAAACATTACTAATGATTTAGATGTTACAGGAGATATTGCTGCTAATAATCTAACGGTAGTTGCAAATATTACATCAACAGATGCTAATATAGGTGATATACAAATTAGTGGAAATACTGTAGAAACAATATCTTCAAATGCAAATTTAGAACTACGTGCAAACGGATCAGGTCGTATAACTGTACCAAACAATGATGTTATTATTACAAATAATTTAACTATTAACGGCCTTACATTCCTAAGCGATACATCAATTAGCGGTACACTAACACACACAGGCAATACTACACAAACTGGTAATTATACAATTACTGGACAGTTTAGCAACGGTGATATCTTAATTAACGGTAACACAATTGAAACTACAGATACCAACAGTGATTTAGAATTACGTGCTAGTGGCACAGGTATAATTAGTGTACCAAACAATGATGTTACATTTAGCCAAGCACTAACAGTAAGCGGTGCTACTGATTTACAGAACACCACTGTAACAGGCACAATTACTCACGTAGGCAATGTAGTACAAACCGGCAACTTAGATATTGCTGGAGAAATTAGCAACGGCAATATTTTAATTGAAGATAATTTTATTGCTACTACAAATTCAAACAGTGACTTAGAACTACGTGCTAACGGCACTGGCGAAATATTAATACCAAATAATGATGTAAGAATTACCAATAACTTGTTTGTTAACGGCGATGCTACATTAGGTGACACTACGCTAACTGGTAATGTTAATATTACAGGTGATGTTACACAAAGCGGCGATTACTCAATTACAAGTGACTTAACTGTTGGCGGAGATTTAACTGTTACACGTTCTGCACAATTTGAAGAAATATTAATTGATGATAACTTTGTTACTACAACTACTTCAAATGCAGACTTAGAACTACGTGCTAATGGTACTGGCGAAATACTTGTTCCTAATAATGATGTACATATTGTAAATGATTTAGCAGTAGACGGAACAATTACAGTTGGTGATATTAACAGTGCTGGTACTATTACTGCTAACAGATTTAGTACAGGTGACATCTTAATTGATGATAACTTTATTACAACTACACAAAGTAATAGCAACTTAGAGCTTAGAGCTAACGGCACAGGCGATGTTGTAGTGCCTAGCAACGATGTTACAATTGAACAAGATTTAACAGTTAACGGAACAACTACTCTTGCAAATACATCAGTTACTGGTACAATTACACAAGTAGGCGATACAACACAGACTGGTGATTTTAATCTTACAGGCGCACTAAATGTTGATGGTAATATCGGTATAGCGGGCGCAGTTGAATTTGAAAACATTCAAATTGCAGGCAATGTTGTAGAGACTACACTTTCAAACAGCGACTTAGAACTACGTGCTAACGGAACAGGCGAAGTTATTGTACCTAATAATGATGTTAACATTCTAGGTAATTTAACTGTTGACGGTACATTAACTGTAAGAGATATTGACAGCATTGGACAAATTGCAGCCAATACGTTCTTTACAGGAGACATACTTGTAGATGATAACTTTATTACTACAACTACAAGTAACAGCGACTTAGAATTACGTGCAAGCGGAACTGGCAGTATTGTAATTGACGATTTAAATATCAACAACAGCACAATTAGTTCAACAAATGACATAACGTTATCTCCAGGTAGTGAATCAGTTATTATTGATTCTACTGGGTCACTACAACTTCCAGTAGGCACTACAGCAGAACGTCCCACAGCAGTTGCAGGACAAATTCGATTTAATAACGAATTGAATCGTTTTGAAGGATACAATGGGTTTAATTGGGTTAATATAAAAGGCGTCGAAGATTTAGACGGTGACACTCGTGTAACAGCAGAATTAACTGAAGGTGCAGACGATGATGTAATTAGATTTTATAATGCAGGACAATTAACTGTTGATATTGATGCAAATAGGCTAAATGCTCCACGTGTAATCGTAGATGACATTGCTGTTGATGGAAATTTGATAAGTACTACAACAGCTAATACTGATTTAGTATTGACTGCTAATGGTACAGGTTCTGTTAAGTTTGACAACTTTGCATTCAAAGATAACACTATTACTAATATTGTTGCTGACAGTGTAACTACTTTTGAAGCAACTGATAATGGTTATGTTAAGTTTGACGGAACATACGGGTTTGTTATTCCTTCAGGCGGAAACGCTGATCGCGCACCTTTA
>Ga0209138_1002680_pt1 | contig 13435 bp, 10 predicted proteins | sample SaaInl3SG_22_DNA_FD_184645 | JGI IMG/M metagenome (GOLD analysis project Ga0209138, IMG submission 184645) | Marine microbial communities from expanding oxygen minimum zones in the Saanich Inlet - ESP_153SG_22_DNA (SPAdes) (version 2) | ecosystem: Environmental > Aquatic > Marine > Intertidal...
AAGCTACCTACACTTGGTACCTGGGAAGCGAAGTGATAACTGGCTCAACCTTTCAACGAGATTTTAGTCCCACCAAAACAACGGGCGAAAACAACATTCCTATTACTATGGTGATAAGAAAAGCACCCAACAAAGAATGCTTTCCTAATGACCAGGGTTATGATTCCATTACCAAAACCATCACCCTAGTAGATGATTACTGCGACTATTTAACCAATGGAGATTTTAAAGTACTTTTTACTGGAGCTACTGATAGTTCATTTGTGAGAATAAGAAATTGGACTGTGTGGACTTCTGGATACTATACCCCTGATTGTAATAGAAATTACCATGTAGGTATTGGTTTAGATTACAAAAATCCATTAGACACTAATTGGGGGACAGCTTCTAGCGCTACTCAGTTTTATTCAAGTATAAGATTACTAAAAGCTTCTCACTCAGTTGGGGATTGGTCTAACGGTTACTTTAAAGTTAATCCCAATACATTGGCTGTGGAAGCTGAGTATGACATCTATCGATCTGATGATACCTTCAAAAGATATTCATTTAAAGGAAGAAAAATAAACTAAAAAATTATGAGAAAAATTACATACTCAATAATTGCATTCTTAATATCCAATTTGGCAATCTCTCAAAACTGCCAAGATTGTTTTGAGGATAAATCTATCAGTACAAACCCAGCTGATCCTGAAAACTGCGAAATGGATTTATATGCCAATGGAAAAAATAATCAATTTTTAAATTTATTCAATTGGGGAGCCTATACAGGAAATACATTTCTACCTGTTACATTAAACCCTAACGCTGGTTGGTTAGTTCCTTCTTACACTACTGGCTCTCAATTCATGCAATCTCCCTATAACTTGGGCTATTTGAAACGACCAAACGGAACCCCTATTAAGGATTATGATTACCAATGGGAAGATGGGTGGGAATTGATGTTTATGAATACAGGGTATTGGCCAGATGGCAATGAATATGATGTGGCTAATTCAACAAATATGATAAATTATGCGGTTCCGTTAGCATCAAGGAGAGTGCCTTATATAGTTCTTTATAATCGATACTCTGGAAAAATGCGATTCTTATTCAATGTTTTTTCAAAATTAGGAGACTTCCAAGACATTTCATTGGAAATAGGCTATATTTCCAGTCCTTTAGGAAGTGGAGTATTTAGACACGGCAACAGCCTGGACAGAGCTTTAGACCAAGAAACCATAACCCCATCCTTTTCTACTCATTTTCTTAACTCAAATAATCTAACTAGTTGGTATATGGCAGATATTCAATTAGGATACGACCCTTGTGTATGCGAAATAACCTCCGAATTCGAAATTTTTTTTAAGAGGCGTGGAAGAATCAAAATTAGCTTTGTTAGCAAGAGGTATTTCCGTTAATCGCCCCTTGCAAGTAGGTGGGCAACCTACTTATACCGATTATTTAAACATCAGTGCCGATGAACTAACATCCAATGCCAATGGTGCTTTAATTTATAAAACGTTGGATGGAATGATAGATGAATACAACAAGAATCTGGACATTTATCACAACCAACTGAATGACTACAATACATTGGGGGCTCAACTTCATCGAAATCTGTACGACTTAACCAAGCAAGGACTGAATACTGGTTTTCAATCTGTTATCCCTGCCTCGGTGTATCATCACCTAGGAGAAAATGTAGCCGGTATTGTCGGTTCATTCAAGGGTGGGAATGGAACGAAAGCAGATTCAGCCAAATACTCCAAACAATTAAGCAAACAAGGAAAAGCAGCCTTAGGTAATTTATCTGACCAATTATTCGTTTCCATAATTAAAAAACCAACCAAACCCACTAAACCCACAATGCCGGTAGCTTCCTTTAGCGAAATGAGAATAAAAGGAACTTTAAAAAAAGAATCTAGAATAGTTTTAGGTTACTACCCCAACCCTGGCAGTTTAACAGCTAATAATGGAGTGTTTGACCCAGTACGCTATCCCATTTACAACAAACCCGTAGGGTTGTTTGCTTTGTTGGAAACTCCTAGTTTGGTGGGTTGGCAGTCTTTGGAGGACAAAAATTATTGGGAGAGAAATCATTACCATCCATTTTTTAAGTCACACCTATGGTATAAAAAAGGCTTGAAAACAAGTTTTAAACTAAAATCATCACTCCAGTATAAATTCAATGACAATGTCGACATCGACAAAGAGCAAACTGAAATTTATGGACAGTATAGAATCGAGATTTCCAAAAATTTCAATCATCCATCAAGTTCCAAAAACCTACAATTATTGGAAGATAACAACCTCATTATTTTGCACGAATTTGATGATAAAATTATTCTTCAGAGCGATTGGTATCCCATAGAAATTTTAGGTGAGATTGTGGCTTCAACGAGCATGATTTTCGATCACGGTTGGATTAATAAAAACAAAAAGACTTATGAGCCAATCCTAGAAAAAGTACAACTCACTTTAATGGCAGATATTTATTTCGAATCTCTCGGTTCAGAAGGAAGAGAAAAAAACACGACCCAAGTGTTTACTTATGAATTGTACAACAGGGAAAAGGAAGTCGATTTAATTGCCGAAAAAGGTAGTTGGGAATCAGATAAAAGAGAGGTTCAAAAATTCACACCAGGCACCATCGAAATAAAAGACGAAGTAATTAAACCATCTTCTGACTTTGTATGGGATGTAGTGGGCAATGAAATTCACATAAAAGCTGAGTATGTAAACCTACAAGGCAAAGTAGGAGTGCAACCTGGGTACAAGGCAATCATTGAGGCATTTTGGGAAATAGAGGTGGATCCTACCTTAGAGTTGGACAGGATTCAGCTCGAGGTAAAAAAAGATTTTTATGGATTCCCCGAACCAAGTGAGGTTACCCTCGATGAGCTAAAAGAATTCTGTGGCAATGACCAGAAATACAAAGCCAAGATAGTAAAAGAAGGCATCATAAATCCGAATACGGTGGAGGAAAAGAACGATACAGTGGAAGAAGACTTGAAAGAAATGAAGTTTATCTTGTTTCCCAATCCAACTTCGGAATTTATCACGATTGACATACAAGGTGTTTCGGAGGGCGAAAATGGGACAGTCCGAATTTTTGATTTAAGTGGAAAAGAAGTTTTGTCTAAAAATATACATTCCATTCGTTTTTCGGTTGATGTAACCACCCTAAGTAAAGGAGTCTATTTTATAGAGATAGGTACTAAGGAACAAAAAAAGGTAAAACGATTTATTAAAATATAGAACGAAATCAGTCCGTTTTAATTCATTCATTTACCCATTTAATTTATTGAAAAAGCCATATCTTTGACACTCATCAAGCAAATTATGAGTAAAAAAGGTATCGCAATATTAGGTTCTACGGGTTCAATAGGCACTCAAGCCCTAGAGGTAATTGAACAGTTTCCCGAAAAATTTGAATTGGTGGTCCTTACGGCCAACCGAAATGCCGATTTGTTAATCGAACAGGCACTTAAATTCAAGCCAAATACGGTCGTAATTGTAGATGAAACAAAGTACCAGAAAGTGAAAGATGTTCTGTGGGAACACGACATAAAAGTATATGCTGGCGAAGAGTCATTGAATCAAGTTGTAGAAATGAACGAGGTAGAAACTGTACTTACGGCAACAGTTGGATATTCTGGATTACTGCCTACCATTCATGCGATTAACGCAGGAAAAAATATTGCTTTAGCCAATAAAGAAACACTCGTAGTAGCAGGAGACATCATCACCAAACTTGCCCAACAAAAAGGAGTGAACATTTACCCAGTCGATTCGGAACATTCAGCAATTTTTCAGTGCTTGGCAGGAAACTTTGAGAATAAAATCGAAAAACTTATTCTGACTGCATCTGGAGGACCATTTAGAGGAAAAACATACGAGGAACTAAAATCAGTGACAAGAGAACAGGCACTGAAACATCCCAACTGGGAAATGGGCGCAAAAATCACGATTGATTCGGCTTCATTGATGAATAAAGGCTTGGAGGTAATTGAAGCCAAGTGGCTGTTTGGCATTCCTGCCGAAAAAATTGAGGTGGTCGTGCATCCACAATCCATCATTCACTCCGCGGTGCAATTTGAAGACAGCAGTATTTTAGCTCAAATGGGAATTCCAAGCATGAAAGTGCCTATTCAATACGCTTTGACTTATCCAGAGAGGCCAAAATCAAATTTTGAGCGGTTTAGTTTTTTCGATTATCCAAATCTTACTTTTGAAAAACCAGACATGGAAACTTTTAAAAACCTGAAACTAGCGTTTGATGTAATTGACAAAGGTGGAAACTCTGCTTGTGTTCTTAACGCTGCTAATGAAATTACGAACAAGGCGTTTTTAGATGGCAGAATCTCGTTTTTGGACATTGGGGATATTAATGAAAAAACGATAGAAAGCACTACTTTCATTTCCCAACCAACACTAGAAGATTACATTGCAACCAATACTGAGGCAAGAAGAATTGCCGAAGAATTTTGCCATTAACATTTTTAACACTTTAACGTTTCATGGAAACTATTTCAGTTATATTTCAATTATTGCTTTCTCTCTCTATTTTAGTCGTTTTACACGAATTGGGACACTTTATTCCTGCAAGATTATTCAAAATAAGGGTAGAGAAATTTTATCTTTTCTTTAATCCTTGGTTCTCTTTATTTAAATACAAAAAGGGGGATACAGAATACGGAATTGGTTGGTTACCACTTGGTGGATTTGTAAAAATCGCTGGAATGATAGACGAATCAATGGATACAGACCAAATGAAACAACCTCCAAAACCGGATGAGTTTCGGTCCAAACCAGCTTGGCAAAGGCTCATTGTAATGATTGGCGGAGTAGTTGTCAATGTTCTTTTGGCCTTCTTCTTATACGCTATGATTGCTTTTGTTTGGGGAAAAGATTATGTGAAAAATGAAGACCATATCCACGGAATAGAAGTGCTTACGCCAAACTTGATTGGAGAAAACCTTTTTCAAAATGGGGATAAAATTATTTCCGTTGAGGGCGAACCGCTAGAAGAGCTGATGCAAGCCAACAACAAGATGCTCATCAATCAAGCGAAACAATATAAAGTAGAACGAAATGGCGAAATAATTGATATCACCATTAAGGACGAAGGGGTGGATTACATGTTGAAAAAGGAAAGCATTGTATTTATTCCTCGTGTACCTACCCAAATAGATTCTGTTTTGCCGAATGGAATAGGCAAAGACTTGGGGCTAAAGAAAGGCGACAAAATACTCACTATCAACGACAAAGATGTCGCTATGTTTGATCAGTTTAGAAATAAATTAGCTGAGTTTAAATCAGCCAAGGTTGATTCCTTTGAATTGGTTGTGAATAGAGACGGACAAGAACTGGTATTCGCCTCAGTTTTTGATACTACCTACAAACTTGGGTTTCTCAACGTATTTTTTTTAACTCATGATTTCAAAAAAACTCATGTAGATTATTCGTTCGCAGAGTCCATACCCGAGGGGATATATCTGGCTAAAAACACGTTGGCCGATTACGTAAATCAGTTCAAACTAATTTTTACGAAAAAAGAAGCAGTGAAAAAGGTAGGAGGATTTGGAACGATTGCCAAAATATTCCCCAAAACTTGGGATTGGAAAATATTTTGGTCTCGAACAGCTTTTTTATCAGTGGTTTTAGCTTTCATGAATATATTGCCAATTCCGGCACTCGATGGAGGGCACGTCATGTTCTTGCTCTACGAAATGGTATCTGGCAGGCCACCAAGCGACAAATTTCTGGAAAAAGCCCAAATGTTCGGGTTCTTTATTTTGTTATTCGTCATGCTTTACGCAAATGGGAATGACTTTTACCGTTGGTTTACAGGTCAATAATAATGTATTACACGATAGTAGGAATAGTAGTAGTGATTGTAGCTTTTTTTATGGCTGCTACACAAAAAGCACGCGGTTACAATTTTTGGCGATACTTTGTCGTTTCTATCGTGGTCGTAGCCGGAATATATATGATGATAGAAAACCTCATCAACAAACCGAGATAAGTGTAACCAAAAACTACTAAGAGTTATTTTTATTTTCTATATTTCGATGACAGAATAAAGCCCCTCATTTGAAGTCAAAAAAATTATACTCCACCAAACAAGTCTGGAAAACCATCCTTTCCATTTTGGCACTAATCATAATTGGATTATCGCTTTGGTACACCAATTACTTGGCCAAAAAAATCCAAAACGAAGAACGATTAAGAGTGAAATTATGGAGTGAAACAGTAAAAAAACAAGCTCAACTTATCACTTTAACTAACCAAACTTTTGATCAGCTCAGGGCAGAAGAAAGTGGCAACATACAAGATTGGGCATTTGCTTTGAAAGAATCGAGCAGAGAACAGAACGATTACACGTTTATCTATTCCTTCCTGTCCAAGACAAACAACATTCCCAAGATTCTTGAGTACGTAGATTTAAAGTCTGGAAACCGGGAAGTTACCTTCTCGGGCAATGACATTCCGTTTTCGATTGAGGAATTTGAATCAAAAAAAGAGTTCAATGATTCCGTAAGGATATTCGTTCAATCGTGGGATTCACTGAATCAGCCAATTAAAATCCCAAATACGGCCGTTCAATTTCAAATGCTTCATTACGGCAATTCCAAACTTTTTGAAGAATTAAAAACGAAACAAAAATCGCTTATTTCTTCTTTCGAGAATGAATTGATTGCAAACTCCTCGTCTATTCCCATTTTGTACGTGGATTCTGCAACGAATGAAATCAGAAGAACGATCAACATTGAAGAAGAAAAAATCATAGATTCTGCCTCGATAGCTGCTACTATTTCGCAATTAAAATCTGAGAATCCAAGAATAGAAGTTTCTTTTGGCGGAGAAAACAAAGGCTACATTTACTACGCAGAATCTACCTTACTCAAACAATTGCGGTTTTACCCTTGGGTGCAATTAGTCATTATCCTATTGTTTTTAATGGTATCCTATTTCTTATTTAGCACATTCCGAAAAGCTGAACAAAACCAAGTGTGGGCCGGAATGGCCAAAGAAACTGCCCATCAATTAGGCACACCACTTTCCTCTCTTATGGCTTGGCTTGAAATAATAAAAGCCGATGGAGTTCCCGAATCTTCAATCAAAGAAATGAACAAAGATATTAACCGGCTCAACACCATTACCGATAGGTTTTCGAAGATTGGCTCTGAGGTACGAACAACGGAAGAAAACATTTTCTCTGAGGTTGATAAATCACTTGATTACCTCAGAAGTAGAGTTTCCAAACAAGTGGACTTGAGTGTAGTTGGCTCGCGAAATGCCATTGCTTACATCAACGCTTCGTTGTTTGAATGGGTAATCGAAAATATAACAAAAAATGCTATTGATGCGATTCAAGGAAAAAAAGGAAGCATCAAGTTCGAAATCTCCGAAAATGACAAGAAAGTCATTCTAGACATTACTGATACAGGAAAAGGAATTCCTTCTTCTAATTTCAAATCAATCTTCAATCCAGGATTCTCGACCAAAGAAAGAGGCTGGGGATTGGGATTGAGTCTTGTGAAACGCATTGTAGAAGAGCAATTGAAAGGAAAAATCTTTGTGCTAACTTCTAAAATTGATCAAGGAACTACGTTTAGGATTACGTTGAAGAAATAAGTTTTAGTTCATTCAAAACTCAATGTCATCTCCGTGAAAACGGACATCTTATTCATCCGCCATGATTCTCGTTTTAAGATTCCCACTTTGGTGAGAATGACAAATGAAAAGATTAAATATCTTTGTCAAAATAAATACATTAAAATGCCAACCTACAGAGCTTTATCCTTAAAAGAACTAGAATTATTCGAACAAGAATTCAAAGAATTCCTTGCCGTAAATGGTATTGATGCCGATTTGTGGAAAAAAATCAAAGAGTCGGACGAAGACAAAGTCAACAAGATTATTGATACATTCAGTGATGTAATTTACAATTCGGTATTGCATAAAATGGAATACATTCAGTATGCCACTTTGCATGATATAAAATACTTTTATTATGGCAAAGAAAAAGCAGAACTCATTGGTTTACAAAGTAATGAAATCACATTTGACGACCCAAAAAGAGTAGCCAAAGCGATAGAAGAAGGAAAAGTTTCTATCAAGTCGTACAAAACCACAAAAGAGTATTCACAAAAAAGAGAAATCGAACTATTTTACATGCTAAAAAACGGATGTCAACCATGTGATGGAAACATGTTTAAACTACTCGCCAGTGTTGTTTAGAATAGGTTATTATTCGCTATTGACGCTTCCACAGCTACACCTACCATTTTTTCAACTTCCGTTAAAATAGAATTGGCATCAAAACCACATTCTTTGTACAATTCTGCTTGAGTTCCGTGTTCGATATACCTATCTGGAATTCCCAATCTTTTTACCTGAGCTTGGTACCCATTTTCCGACATAAACTCTAATACAGCTGAGCCTAAACCTCCCAAAATAGTTCCATCCTCTACCGTAATTACTTTATCAAATTTAGTAAATACTTCGTGCAGAATAGTTTCGTCCATCGGTTTCAAAAATCTCATGTCGTAATGTGCCACACTAATTCCTTTTTCTGCAAATTGTTTTTCTATTTTCGCCATAAATGTTCCGGTTATTCCTATAGTCAAAATGGCGATATCAGTTCCATTTTTTAATTTACGACCTTGGCCAATAGTCAGTTTTTGCATTGGCTTTTTCCAATCAGGGGTAATGCCTTTTCCTCTTGGATAACGAATAGAAAAAGGCCCATTCTGATCTGCCTGAGCAGTATACATTAGATTTCTTAATTCCAATTCATCCATCGGTGCAGAAACGATCATGTTAGGAATTGATCGCATATAAGCCAAATCGTAGGCTCCATGGTGAGTTGGACCATCGGCACCAACCAAACCTCCTCTATCCAAACAAAATACGACATTCAAGTTTTGAATTGCCACATCATGCAACACTTGATCGTAAGCTCTTTGCATAAATGAGGAATATATATTACAAAATGGAATCATTCCTTGAGTAGCTAATCCCGCAGAAAAAGTCACCGCATGTTGTTCAGCAATACCTACATCAAAGGCTCTATCTGGCATTGCCTTCATCATGATGTTCAGCGAACAACCAGTTGGCATTGCAGGAGTTACACCCGTAATTTTATCATTCTTTTCCGCCAATTCCACAATTGTGTGCCCAAATACATCTTGAAACTTTGGAGCATCAGTAGATTTAGGCAAAACCTTGACTATTTCTCCCGTTTCTTTGTTGAATATTCCTGGCGCATGCCAAACAGTGGTATCGCCCTCCTCAGCTGGTTTAAAACCTTTTCCTTTTTCTGTCAAGCAATGAACAATTTTCGGGCCGGGCAAGTGTTTAATTTCATTAAACAACTTAACCATCGCCTGAACATCGTGACCATCCACTGGCCCAAAATATCGGAAATTCAATGACTCGAAGTAATTACTTTTTTGATAAATACTTCCTTTCAAAGCTTCGCTCACTTTATGAACGATTTGTTGGGCACTTGCCCCAAATGAACTTAATTTACCCAATAAATTCCAAACTTCATCCTTCACCTTATTGTACGGCTGTGAAGCCGATAAATCTCTTAAATATTCTTTTAAGGCACCAACATTAGGGTCAATGGACATGCAATTATCATTCAACACAACAATCATATTTGAGTCCTCAATTCCTCCATGATTTAGACCTTCAAAAGCCAAACCAGCAGTCATTGCTCCATCTCCAATCACAGCGATGTGCTGTCTTTCCTTTTCTCCTTTTATTTGACTTGCAACAGCCATTCCAAGAGCCGCTGAGATAGAAGTAGACGAGTGACCCACACCAAATGTGTCGTACTCACTTTCACTTCTTTTTGGAAAGCCACTTATTCCTTTGTAAATTCTATTGGTGTCAAAGACATCTTTTCTACCCGTTATGATTTTGTGTCCATAAGCCTGGTGACCCACATCCCAAACCAATTGATCATAAGGAGTATTGAATACATAATGAATTGCAGAGGTAAGTTCAACCACACCCAAACTTGCACCAAAATGCCCTCCTTTTTCAGAAACCACATCTACAATAAACTGCCTCAATTCTTTGCAGAATTGAGGCAATTGTTCTGGCATCACCATTTTTTTTAAGTCCTCAGGACTATTAATTTTTGAGAGTAATTCTCCTGCTTGAAAAGGCATAAGCGTTTAGTTTTCTTTGAGAAACTAAAGATAGTTGAAATTATTGTAAAAATCTATTTTGTTTAACAAATTTTAAAAATAGATAAACAGTTTAGATTTTAATAGATACAATGCGGTGGATTGGGATAAATACCCCTTTTTTGAGTACGATATGATCTTCTCCCACAGCCCAAATCGTTGTATTCACTTCTTTCAATCCCTCCGAATCTTGGAAGATAATTTCAATTTTATTATGAAATAGATTTCCCAATTTTTCGGCATCTTGCAACTTTTTCAATAAAGTTTTTTGTTCTTCTGCCGATCTAAACTTGATTGGTTTTGAGGGAAACACTAAATTTTCCACCTCTTCTTTTTCAATCAATTTTGCTGCTAAATTTTCCATGTTAATTTGAATCAAAGGTTATTTTTAAAACTGTTTTGGTTGATTGAGTTAGTTTAAATGAGTCGTCCACTCGGTGACCTACCAACCAGCAAATTCTATCGCCTGACAGTAGCACCCATGTTTTTTCCTTTTCTATTTTTGATACTTTTTCATCTATCAAAAAATCACTTACTTTTTTCTTCCCAAACATTCCCAATGGCTGAAACTTATCTCCTTCTTTCCACTTTCTTAACTCCAATGGATACGTCAATTTATCCGCATCTAAAAAAGCAAATTTCGAATCGGTCAGTAAGTCAAAATCTCCCTTAGGAAATTGGTTAAACGTTAATTTTACACCAAAAGTTACAACTTTATTTTGATTATTGATAGTTATGATTTCATTTTTCTGCTCTTCGATTCTTTGAACAAAAATGAGTGTCCGGTCAATTAAAAGGCGATGAGTTTGAGAGAAGAACTCTTTTCCAACGTAATGGTTTTTTGTGAGCGCTACCAGAATATCATTGGCTTGGGCACGATCAAACCCAAAAGACTTTGTTGCCTCAAACAATACCAAAGAGGGATTGTGATACACCAACAATTCCTTCCAGCGAATGGACAATCCTTTGTCATCGGCCTCAGAAACTGAAGCAATCATGGTGTCCATCGATATTTTGTAAAACTCAAAAGCCTCGTTGAAATGAGACAAATTATTTTTCATGGTACCCACAAAACCTGGATTAATTTCTTCCAAGATTGGCAACACCTCGTTCCGCATTTTGTTTCGCTTGTAATCATTGGAGCTATTACTTTTATCTTCGCGATACAAAACCTGGTTGACTTTAGCGTACTTCCTTAATTCCGATTTCGAAGTATTTATTAATGGGCGAAACAAGTCATTACTTATCATCGGGATTCCTTTAATCCCTTCGATACCTGTTCCCCTAGCTATATTTAACAAAGCCGTTTCAATTGAATCATTTAAATGATGGCCGGTTACTAAAAAATCACAAGGGTGCAACGCCATTAATTCTTGAAACCAAGAGTAGCGCAAGTCTCTGGCGGCCATTTGTGTAGAAACTCCTGCGGTTTTTTTATACTGATCAAGGGCAATTTGTTTCACAAAACATTTTATCCCTTTGACTTCACAAATACTTGTTACAAGTTCTTGATCTCGATCAGAGTCCTGTCCTCTCAAGCCAAAATTACAGTGAGCCACAACAAAATTTAGTCGAGCTGAATGAAAGATATCCAATAAGACCATAGAGTCAACCCCTCCGCTCACTGCCAGAATAAACTTAGAGTTTTTGGAGACATTTAATTCTTTCAGGTTATGTTGTAATTCTTCTTTCATATTCATAAAAAAACCATCTCAATATTTGAGATGGCTCTATTAATTTAATTGAATATCCCTTTATTTTTTCAAAATGGCCACAGAAGCTTTTATGTCTACTTCGCTCCATGTTTTGCTCACTCCATCTTTTCCTTTGTGCAAATCGTAGCAAGCCACATTTAAGGAATCCATCGCTTCTTGTCCGTTCCAGTTTAATACATCCATTTTGGCTGTGATAAAAATAGAGTCATTCTGTAGAGAATACTCATAAGGCAATTCTGTAGATGTTCCGTTCATTTCTAAATCCAACTTACCTTCTCCATTTTCTCCTTGATGAAAAGTTCCTTTAATGAATTCGGTATTATCCATTACTCCAAAGAACAGGTTCACCAATTTCCAATCTCTGTCTTTGTTACCTGTAAATAAACTTGATACCGGCACAGCAAAAGACACTCCATTGAGCGCTCCTTCTTTTGACTCAGCTAATTGGTAATCCTTGATGTTAATTTTACCAAACTCACCTCCCACTCCAACTTTTTCTGTTGTTTTATACGCAACCCATTTTAGGCTAACCGTCTCTGTGTCTATTTGGTACATAGCTGACTCATCCACTACAGCCACTTCCGTTTTTGTTGATTCTCCACAAGAGAAAAGGGTAATTCCTGCTAATACTAGTCCTATCGTAAATACTCTCATTATTCTATATTTTATGTTATCAATTATTCAAATTCTATAAGAATCGCGTTCTTATCTACCGTTTTTGACTTTTCTGTCTTTATGGACTTTATCACTCCGTCAATCGGAGATTTTAATACATTCTCCATTTTCATCGCTTCCAAAATCAACACGGAATCACCTGCTTTCACTTCTTGTCCCGGCTCTACCTGAATTGAAACGACTAATCCAGGCATTGGTGCCTTGATTTCTTTCACCACTTTGGTAGTCATATTACTCAGCCCGAGTTCTTTTAGTAGGATATCGTACTTATCTTTTAGGCTTACTTGATACGTGTTGTTGTTCACTTTAAGCGTTACAATTTTTTTCTCGTCATCATACCCCACAGTTTCGATCGTGTAAGAAACGTTATCTATTAGCGCATGCTTTTTATTTTCCGAAACCTCAATCACATCAAGCTTCTTGTTTTCTGAATTAACCATCACTTCGGAAGGAGAAATTACTTCTAAGTCGAATTCCTTTTGATTTATTGTTGCCTTAATCACTCGTTACAAATTTCAGTAAAGATAGTTATTTTCTATTAAAATATGTGTTAATTTGAATCTTGAAACGAGAGAATATATAGAAGATATCTCTGTTTTTTTTAGACACAAAATCCAATTCACCTGATTATTTTGCAACTTTTTCAGTATTTATTAATTCTCTTACTTTACCTGGCTGTTTTTCCTACGAGCGGTCTTTGCCAATCAGATTCCCAACAGGTATTGGAAGAATTTCTATGGAGTGAATGTTTCGATTCTAACAAACTGTCTACCCAAAGAATCCGCACTATCACACAATCTCACTTTCACAAGCTCCCCTTGAAACCAATTATCAAGACAAGAAGCAAAATTACATTTT
>Ga0209138_1002683_pt1 | contig 13418 bp, 6 predicted proteins | sample SaaInl3SG_22_DNA_FD_184645 | JGI IMG/M metagenome (GOLD analysis project Ga0209138, IMG submission 184645) | Marine microbial communities from expanding oxygen minimum zones in the Saanich Inlet - ESP_153SG_22_DNA (SPAdes) (version 2) | ecosystem: Environmental > Aquatic > Marine > Intertidal...
GGAGATCTACCCCAACTCAAAGCCGACGGTTGCCGTGCTCCTGACAGCTCCCGCCGATGGCAAGCACTACGACTTGGATCACCCCTGGGTAAAAAATGAGGTTGCCCGAATCTCCAGCCGGATGGGCCTAGCTGAACCAATCACTGAACTGTTTGAAGATTCAATGGTTTTGGACCCTGAGTATTTTGGAAGCTATGGCGCTCCTGGTGGCGCGCTCTATGGAGCAACCAAGCCGCTTTGGCAATCCGGCCCATTTCACAACCCGCAATACAAAAACCCGTTTCGGCCATGGCTTTATCGAGTGGGAGCTTCGGTTCACCCGGGCGGCGGAATACCGGCTGTTTTAGGTGGGGCGATGAACTCTATTGCAGGGTTACTAAAAAAGAACTAGTTGTTCTCTTCTGCGTCAACCGGCTCTGAGTCAACAACAAGGTCAGCGTCTACTGCCATTCTTCTTGACTCATCCAAAGACTTCCTGCGAGCAATGATTACCTCTTGCTCAGGAGTGATCATCTTGGATGTCTCTTCGAGGAAGGCCTCGATAGCGTTTGCCTGCTCAGGAAGCTTTGACAATCTGTACTCGGCATCAGCAATCGCTTCGCGAGCAATGTCCAAAGACTTCAGTGAAATTGCTTCAGCACGTGCTCTGGCGTCAGCAATCAAAGCAAGCGCCATGCCCTGTGATTCAGATGCCATGCGGTCTGCTTCTGAACGAGCATTCTCAAGGGTTTCTTCGGCGTTCTCAATCAGTGAGCTTGCCTCTTGGGTTGCTGCCGCAAGCTCGCGCTCTGCCTCGTCACGCATCTGCTCGGCCTCAGCCTGAACCTTGCGGAAAATCTCCAGGGCCTGCTTCTCACCAATGTCGATCTTCTCTGAAATTTCAGATTCGATCTCAGCGTTGCGCTTTAGAAGTCGCGCGTTCTCGTTTTGGATCTGCTCGACTTCACTTTGAAGCTCAGCCTTCACCCTTGAAACATAGTTGTCTGCATCCGAGCGAATTACGTTCGCTTCCTTGGTCAGACGGGCACGCTCTGACTCAACCCGCTGCATCTCGTCTTCAGCAGCGTCCAGGGTTTCCCTGGACTGCTTGTTTGCAGCGGCAAGAATTGACTTGGCCTGGCGGTTAGCGGCAGAAATGCTGCGCTGAACCTCGTCCTCGGACTCAAAGCGAAGACGCTCAGCCTCAGCCTTTGCGGTCTCACGGGTCTTCACTGCGTCCTTGGCAGCATCGTTCACAAGCTTTGCTGCCTCGGCTTCTGCCAAACGCAGGGTCTGCTCAAACTGTGCTCCAACCTGGGCATAGCCAGGTGAGCGGTTGAGCTTTAGGGATTCTTCTAGTTCAACGATTCTTTCGCGAAGTGCATTCTGCTCGCGAATAGCCATCGAGTTGTACTGCTCGATCTCAGCAAGGTTTTTTTGCAACCAGGCAACGTGACGGTCAACCTCAGCTCGGTTGTAACCGCTGATCGCAGTTCCAAACACTTTTTTGGTTGGCTCGCTCATTTCGTCAGAGTAACTCAATTACAATCCTTTCGAAACCGCTTGAATAAGGGTTGACCCTTTATCAGTTTAGAGGTCTACTTGGAGGTTTTGGTAGTAGTTTTCTTGGCCGCAGGCTTTGCAGCAGCCGATGAGGTCTTTTTTGCTGCCGGAGCTGGCTTCTTTGAGGCTGTTGCGGAGCTGGCTTTAGCGGCAGGTGCTGCCGCTTTCTTTGTCACAGGCTTCTTTGCAGCCGGCTTGGCAGCAACCTTTGTCGCGGGCTTCTTTGGTGCCGGTTTTGCAGCGGGCTTTGCAGCTGCTTTAGCTGCCGGTTTCTTCACTGCTGGCTTCTTGGCTGCCGAGGCCAGCTTTGCATCAGCACGCTTCTTAGCCGCGCGCTTCTTGGCGGCAAGCTCTTTCTTACGAGCTGCCTCTTTGGCAGCTAGATCATCAAGAGCATCCTGGCGCATGAAGTTCAGGCCAGTTTGATCAAGCTTTTTGTCCCCTGCTCGCTTGGACTCCAGGCTCTTTCGCCACTGCGAAAGACTTGCTTCAAACTTGTGTGGATTGGGGTCGGTGAAGTCCAATTCTGGGGTAGCGGCAGTCGGAACCGGCGTGCTCTTTCGCTTCAACCACTCAAACATTGATTCAGACCTGACTTGTTATTTTTCTTCGGTTAACCGTAGACCACCTAAAGCTTGTCGGCTGTTTGGGGGTCATTACAGTTAATCCTAGTGGTCAAACTATGGGTTATTCGGTCGCAACTTCTTTAGCTAACAGCTCCAGTGTTGCTGCATCCGGCTCATATCTAAACACCCCAGACCATGACCCGTCAGCTGCTTCACCGGAGACAATCAGCCCGTCCTCAATGAACACCGTGAAATCACCGTAGCTCGGGTTTGTGAGCTGCAGCTGGTTGTCACCCTCAACGATCACAGTTGCCTCATCCTGCAGCATGATCCAAGCACTGTAGACGGTAAAGAGCTCCGGCTGCTCAATCGGGATCACATCCTCAAACTCAAGGTTGTAGAGCGCCGCCAAGAAGGGCTCCCCGGGCTCATAGGTCAGGATGTAGCGATCACCGGAGGAGGTGACCTCCTCGGTCATGCCTTTGGTAAGCCACAGCTGATAGCTTGCCTCAACCGCATCCAACACCCCAACCTCAACAGCTGTCTCTGGCGCTGTAGCGGAGGCTGTTGCTTCAGGCGAAGTGCTTGTAGCAACCTCTGCCGGAGAGCAGCCAGCAAGACCAGTCACTAGAGAGAAACCTGCGACTAGAACAAGGGGTATAAGACTTTTCTTCACCCCTAAAGGCTAGCCGAAGATAAAGCTAACTAGTTTTTCTTCACCTCAACCACGTCACCAAAAGCACCTGTTTCCTTGACCGTGATGGTCCAACCATCACTGGTCACAGATTCGCCTAACTTGAGAGACGCATCCATTGCCCAACCGCCACCGAGCTTGACTCGTTTAGGAGCAATGACGTCAACAATCTTTTTGGTGTCTGGCTGATACATCTTGGCGCTGGTGTCCACGCGGTAAACATATGCACCCTCAGACTCCTTGCCGAGCAGTGCGTCATAGCCCTGACGCCTGCGGGATTCAACAACAATCACCTCGTGGTCAGAAACCGGAATGACCACACCCTTTTGGTGATCTCCAGTCCAGGCGACTGGCCTTAGCCAGTGGGTAGAGGTTGCGGTGTCAGTCTTGCAGTCCACCTGCTCGTCTTTCAAGATCTCTGCCAACCACCTGGTCCAGACAGAAAATTCAAGTGCCCCGTACCAACCCCACATCCCATCAAAGCCTGCATTTATGTCTGCCTGATGGTTGCGGTCTGGAAGACCAAGCAAGTGACCGAACTCATGGATCCAGTTTGCAATGTCTCGGCTTTGGTCATTTCCAGTGACCAGAACGCTTTCGACTAGGCCGTCGTTGGTATCGATGCGAGTTCCACCGTTTTCTCTAACCATCGGTATAAACGCTGGGTGTTCTTTGTTGGTAACGCTTCTAGGTTCCTCAACAAAAACAGCATCGTAGTTGCTGAAGTCATACTCATCGTCAGCAAGAGCTAGAGCAGCTTCGATGTAACGCTCGTAACTCTTACCCGGAAAGCTGAGCTTGAAACTATCGATCGTTTTACCCATTTGGTAGTAGCTACGTGGAATGGTCCAGTCGAAACTAATCGGAACGCTTGAGGTTCTGACATAAAAGTTTGTTAGGGCAGAAACAACATCTGCCATGTCATCAGCCGGCTTGCTTGAAGTCTTGTGGTCAGTGAACTGAACCGGAACAACCAAAATCTTGAAATCTTCTTTTAGATCAAGACGGCTCTCCGGTAGTGGGAACCCAAATGACTTGTCAGGTCTACCTGCTCCGTCTGGATGTTCAGCAATTTTGCACTGTGCATAATCATTGAAACTGCCAGCACTCAAGGTGGTCACCGGAGTTGTTTCAACAATCTGGGGAACTATGTAGAGGTTTGGGGAGTAGCCAAACAGTGTCTTTGAAGGAACTGCCTCTGGCACCAGTGGCTTTTTGGTGACGGGGTCGATCTTGGCCATTTTGGTGTCAACCTGGAAAATCCCCCGCCTGAAATCACACTTTACAAAGGCCGGTTGGTTGGAAGAATTCAAACCCAATACCTGCCAACCAAAACCCGTGTTGCAGGGCTTTCCTACCTTGTAGTCAGGATTAATTTTCCAGTCGATTGCCTCAGTTTCAACATAGCCCTTTGGAACAGCATCAGCTAGGTCTTTAGGAATCTTCAGCGTCAACAGCACCCGACCGTTGTAGCTCGGTGCCTTGGTTGGCTTGTTCTGGAACCAAGTCGACAGCGCGGGGTTTAGCTGCTTTGCATACTCGCACGCGGCTTTAGCTCGCTTACGAACAACGATGTTCATTCTGAGTGGTTGACCCTCTAGCCGGATGCCGGTGCAAATGAACTTCTCGGCATAGGGGTTAGCATCAACGACTTGCTTGATCTCAGCCTTTTGCTTGGTGTTCAATGCAATGGCACTGCCTATAGCATCGCTCAGTGTCTTCTGCCTGGCCACATACTCACCAGCAGCCTGAGCAGGAACAAACCCAACCAGCAATACAGACAGTGAAACTAGTCCTACCAACACCCTCTTCATGAATCCCCCAAAGACTCTTTGTCCCTAAGGTATTCCGAATTCACTTGAGCCTCAAGCTGTTGTCTGTCGGCTCTTTGGGGGTGGCGGACGGATCAAACCAGCTTTAGCTTGTGAACTTCCGCCAGAAGCTCTTGATGGTCACCTTGCGAGCCTTTGCTCCTGCGTACTTGCTTAGGCCCTGGTCGCTAATCACAAACCTGACATCCAAACCGTTGTCCCTAAAGAAAGCGGCCAATGTCTCACCGCGCTCCATGGCCAGATCATCGGTGTAGCGGCCGTTGGAGTCTTTTGCTCCAAAGCCGGCGAGGGTGATCTTCAGAACCTTTCGGTCCTCTTGCTTCGCGATGAAGTTCAACAGCTTAGATTCGGCAGCCTTGGTAAGGGCCGCAGACCCCTCGGCAAACACAATCGAAGATGGCAATGCCCTCACCTTGGCAAGAACGTTGATCTGGATCGTGACTGTCACCGTCTCACCGGCCTGGTTCTTGGTTCCAAGCACCAGCGTGTGAGCGCCAAATGTCAGCCCAGCCGGTATATCGAATTCGGCATTAAAGCTTCCGGAGGCATCTGTTTCCACGGTGCCGACAAACACTGGATCCGAGAATACATAGAGGTCAACCCAGGTATTTGGTGCCAAACCAGACCCGCTTGTGACGGCCTTTTCTTCGTCTCTAGCTGCAATCGCGTAGTCAGAAGCCAGCGGCTTTGGTGTGCCATCTTTCTTGGCAGCACCGATCGTCAGTTCCCAACCAGTGCCCTTCACCAACATCTTTTCATCGGTCTCGTTTCTAACGACAACCGGCTGCGGACCGCTGCTGTCTTCAGTTGCGACCACACCGGTTTCTTTGACTGGCCGTGCTGGGGCAACTGGCTTGAACTCTCGTTCAATTACTCCGGTTACCTCGTCAAGTTCCTTCTCCTCTGGGTCGGCTGCTGGCGCAGCTACGCCGCCGCCACCACCGCCGCCACCACTAGCACCGCCAGTGGTTGAGACCGCTGCGCTTGCCGATGAGGCTACTGATGTTCCAATCGAGTTCGTTGCCGTCACCGTGAAGGTGTAGCTGGTTGAGGCGCTTAGCCCAGTAATGGTGCAAGTAGTTCCAGAAGATGAACAAGTTTCTCCGGTTGATGCGGTCGCAACATAAGCAGTTACCGCCGCTCCACCAGAAACTGCGGGAGCAGACCAGGTGATTGTTGCGGAGTTAGTAGTTGTGGTGGCACTAACACCGGTTGGAGCATCTGGCTGTGTCGCTACAACAACGATCTCAGGGTCCTCGGTGATCTCAACAGTTGCCGTTCCGTCAACAGTGGCAACACCCAAGTCAGTGATTGTTTCACCCAACAGTGCATAGAGCCTGGCCCCAGCCTGGATTGAAGAATTGGTCAGGGTCACTGTGATCGGCTTGCCGGCGGCTGTGTCAGGAACCGATCCGTCAGCTGCTAACCAGGCGGTAACGATGTTCAGCACAAAGCTCTTGTCTCCTGGAACTAGAGCGGCGGCTCTAGTTGTGTCAGAGAGCAGGTAAATGTCGATCACTGTGCTGGCAGGGAGCGCATCTGCTGGATAGGAAACCTGGACTGTGCTGCCACTACTTGAAGCGGAGTAGGTGTTCCCCACTCCATTCACAGTAGTGATTGTGCCGATCTTGGTGTTTGCGCCCATTCCAAAGAGAGACTTCTGAACCCACTTTGCGTAAACAGTTCTTGTGTCACTCGGGGTGTAGTTGTCACCTGCATCACCAATTTTTGTGGCCAGAGAGCTCGAGCTGTACCAACCATCTAGTGAGTATGAGGTCCTGGTCGGAGTTGGCAAAACCAGTGCAGAGCCGCCAGGAGTGTAGGTGGCACTCGCGGTTCCAACGCTTCCACCATTGGCGTTATAGGTAATGGTGAAGGTGGACAAAATCGCCAGGCTTTGGCTCGCGCTAGCAGAAGATGCATAGGTTGCATCGCCCGAGTAGTTGGCCCTGATCGCGTGGGTCTTCGCGGCCAAGCCGGTTGTGGTGCAGACAGCCTCGTTGCTGGAAACAGCAACTGCGCTGCAACCTGAAATCGAAACACCATCGGTTGTGAAGTCAACCGTTCCAGTAGCACCGGGAGTGACCGCTGCCGTAAGCGACACAGAAGCTCCAGTTAGAGCTGAGCTAGTCGACATGGTCAAGGTTGTGGTTGAGGCGCTACCTGGCTGCACCGCAACTCTAGGGTCAGAACGAGGTGAGTAACCCTGGCTGTTTTGAACCTGCAGCGAAACGTAATAGGTTGTGCCATTGCTCAGACCGGTTATCTCACAACTTGTCGCGGGCGCAGTCGCGGTGCAGGTACCGCGAGAGACTCCACCGATTTCTGTGCTAAACGCTGTTGCTACAGTGCTGCTAATCGCGGCACCGTTTGCATTTGGAGCAGTCCAGCTGACGTTCACTTTGCTACTACCAGCCACGTAATTTATGGTGTCTGGGTCAACAGCATCGGGTCTTGAAATCGGAATCTTAGTTTGGCTATTCGACGCCGCCCCTGCTCCAATGTCGCTTTGAGCCCGGATCCTCACAACGTAGCTGGTTCCATTTGTAAGACCGGTAATCAGAAGCGGACTGGCTGTGGCAGTTGAATTGAGCCAGCTGCTGCCATCGTCAAGCGAGTACTGGTAGCCGGTTATTGGCGCATTGGCGTCGGCACTGCCGGCGCTAAACGCTACAGAAAGATACTGGTTTCCAACCGTCACGGACGAAATTGTTGGTGCGCCTGGAGCTGCTGCAGGCACGGTGGTCACCCTTGGGCTGGACTCAACCGAGTTGCCAATTCCGTTGGCAGCAATCACGCCAACGTAATAGGTGGTTCCATTTGAAAGCCCGGTGATCTCACAAGTCAGGTTCGTGGTGGTGCAGGTTGCAACAGCTGTTCCTCCGCTTGAAACCGTGTAGGCACTTGCTGTGTAACCGGTGATTGCGCTTCCACCGGTGGCACTGGGTGCCGACCAGCTAATGGTTGACTTCGCTTGGCCTCGAACAGCCGTGACAAGGCGTGGCGAGGACGACACTGAGGCTGGAGTCACCGACTGGGAGCTTGAGGAGGCGGAGGTTCCAATTGCGTTGGTTGCTCGCAAGATAACCCCGTAGGTCACACCATTGGTTAGGCCCAAAATTGTGAAGGTTGTGGCCAGCGTTCCAGCTGAGACCCAGGTGGAACCGGCATCAATTGAATACTCAAGGCCAGAAAGTGCAGAACCACCGTTTGAGGAAAGATCGTAGGCAGTGTAGGTGACGGCGATTCGACCATCACCGCCAGAAACAGAAGCGATAGCCGGGGCGTTTGGAGCAGCAAGGGTAACCCCAGACTGGTAAGCCGAGCTTGGTCCCGTGCCCGCACTGTTTATCGCGCGCAAGGAAACTGTGTAAGCAGCTCCCGCTTCAAGACCGGAGATGCTAAAAGGTGACGAGGTGGACGCCACCGAAACATAACTGCCAAAGTTAGAAGTGTTATCGCCTGGGCTGGTTGCGTACTCATAGTCAGTAATCGCACTGCCACCGATGTAACCAGGACTGAAAGCAACCTCCAGCACGCCAGCAGATGGAGCGGTAACAGAGGTAATAGTTGGAGCTCCCGGAACAACGCTTGGTGTTCCACTGACAGAGTTCGAATCCACCGATGAACCAACCGAGTTCAGCGACCTAATTTTTATGGCGTATGCAGTTCCGTTTGCAAGTCCTGAAATCGTCAGAGGAGAACTACTGACTCCCGCTGAATACCAAACACCACTGTCACCGATTGTGTACTCGTAGTCCACAATCGGAGCCACGCTTGCCCCAGCCGTGAATGCTACCGACAAACTGCCATCGCTCGGAGTGATTGAATCGAGCGTTGGCGCTGACGGCACTCCCGAGGGAGCAATCGCAGCTGAAACCACAGAGTAGGAACCCCAGCCAGCTGTGTTCTCTGCCCGCACCCGGAACTTGTAGTCCGTGCCATTGGTTAGGCCCGTTATCGAGCAGGTAGTGCCGGTTCCGGTGCAGCCTGTGTCCTTAGTCCAAGTTGAATACGGAGAAACCGAATACTCAACCTCATAGTTTGAAATTGCAGAAACACCAACACTTGTTGGTGCACTCCAGTAAAGATTGATCAGGCCATCGCCAACTGTTCCCGCAACTCCCGTCGGGGACCCCGGCGTTCCAGCTGAGTAGGTGATGGTTACGAAACCGTCGATTTGTCCATCGTCAGTGGCGAAAGTGTAGGCGTTATAGGAAGCGACCAAACCTGGGTAGTCAGCTGTCGCATTGGCGCCAGGGTAACCTCCGTGGCCAAACCACTCAGAAACTCCAGCTGCGCCATACTCGAGCACACCTCGTGACCCACCGGTTGCGCCACCACCTCCAGCTGCACCACCACCACCATCACAGCGTCCGTTGTTCCCCTCGGACAAACAAGCAGCCTTGGCATAAAGGCCGTTTTCACCATTTGTCAGTGTCCCATCGTCAGTGCGGGCCAGGAACGAGTCCTTGCCGATTTGACCTCTAAGCGCGGTTCCATTTCCGCTACCACCGGAACCGCCGCCGCCGCCGGCAACAATCGTTCCGTTAGCATCTGGGTCCGCGTCCGTTCCAATCAAGACGACTGTTGCGGCTCCACCAGATCCGCCATAACCAGAAGAACCGTCAGGACCAGGAGACCCACCGGAGCCCCCGTCATACATGCCAGCAATGGGGTTTGTGCCACCATCAGCAACCCTTGCGTCACCGGAAGTAGATGATGATCCGCCGGTTCCCGTTGTAACGTCCGGCTTCACGCCCCGAGCTCCGACGGCAACAGAAATAACCTGACCAGCCGAAACCGGCACAGTGCCCGTGACTACACCCTTGTAGCCCTCACGCGGTGGTCGACCAGGTGAGTCGTTACCGCCCTGGCCACCCTCAGCACCGGAAACAGTGATGGTTATCTCAGAGACATTGTCAGGAATAGTGAACGTCTCTAAGGCCGCTGTGTTTGAAAAAGTCAAAGTGGTGTTCGCCCCAGAAACACTCGTTGAGTAGGCATTGGCAGGAATCGGAACCAGGCTCGCAGCAATCAGAGCAAGGAAAGAACCTCCCGTTGCAATGCGTGTTAAGAAGCTCGACTTGGTCTTGGGGCGATCACTAAACAAGGATGCCGCCTTCCTCCCTCCCGAAAGAGGGGTTACGACGACACTAGTTCGGACAGATAAAAATAACAATACGAGCATTTCGGACATCGCCCAAACCAGGGGCCCAACACCACGATCAAGAACCCTTAAATGACTAACCCCCCTGGCCGAAGCCAGGGGGGTTAGTGGTTATTGAACTACTAAGTAAGTGTTACTTACTTGGTGGTTAGGTTGATTGTGTCTACTAGTACACGGTCGATGTAGATGCGAACTGCAACATCTACGCCTGCACCGGTGAACTCAACAATGCGGACAAAGTCAGATGCAAGAGCTGGAACGATTACCCAGTCCTTACCAACCTTGGCGCTTAGTCGCTGTCCCTTGTAGCCCTTTGCGTAAACAGCAACGTAGCCCTTGAATGAACCAGCGTTTACCTTGGTCACAGCTACTGCTGGAGCAAGGGTTGCTGTTGTTGACAGGTCATCACTTGAAGCACCAGTGGTGAACGCGTCGTCAGCACCTGCGTAAGCAACTACGACTGAACCGCTGATGGTGTCGTTTGATCCAAGAAGAACCTTGAACTCGTATGAACCATCAGTCTCGGTTGCAGTTGGAAGTGATCCAACTACGAAACCAGGACCGGTGTAGGTAACCTTCAGCTTCGAAGCGTTGGTTGCAACGCCGTTGCCGTACTTGTCGGTCAATGCACCTGAAACGGTCATGGTCTTACCAGGAGCAGCGTCAGCTACGTTCACGGTCAGAGCAGTTCCGGTTAGGGCACCAGCAGCAGCAAAGGTCAAGTCAAGAGTCTTTGAAGCTGAACCAGCAGTTGCGGTTACGGTTACGTCACCTGAGGTGTTTGAGTAAGCAACAACGCCACCAAACGCACCAGCTGCAGAGGTCTGCACGGTGATTGAACCTAGGGAAGTAACTGCACCAGATGCGAACAATACTCCTGGAGCCGAAAGGGTTACAGATGAGTAAGTTGCTGCACCAGAGGTGTCAGTAACGGTTCCAGACAAAGTTGCCTTTGTGCCAGAAGTCAAGGTTGGAGCGGTCTGACCCAAACGAGTGTCAGATGCTGTCAACGCGCTTAGGTTCAATGCAAGACCGGTCGTTGAAGATCCTGCAAGGGTAACTGCTGAAGCCGAGTTAGATGCTCCAACAACTGGAGTGATTGCAACTCCACCTGATGAAAGGTCTGAGCCCCAGTTTGCGGTTGATGATGAGTACTTCGATACGGTAGCGGTCCAAACCTCAGAAACTGTGGTCTGGTCTGCAACTGAGAATGAAGCGATTCCAGATGCAAGGGTTGCAGTCTTTAGAACTGAACCACCATCTGAAAGCTCAACACGGTAGTTGGAGTCAGTTAGCAAGACACCGAAGTTGTCCACGACCGAGTAGGTCAGTGAGTAGCTTGATCCAGCAGCAACCTTTAGAACAGCAGCTGTTCCTAGGGTGTTGTGTGCGTAGATTTTGTCAAACGCGGTGTCAACAAAGTCAGGAGCCAAGTCAGAAGTTGCTGCTAGTGAAGCAACCTTTGCGCTAACGGTCATGAAGTTGTCGCCAGCTGCGAAGCCAGAGAATGATGCAGAAACGGTTGCAACACCATCAGCGTCGGTTGAAGCAGAAACGGTCTTCGCTGCGGTTGCAGTGTCGCCGTTCTTGATGCTGTGGCCACCAACAGAGATAACTGCGTCGGTGTCTGCGTGGGTCTCAGTGAAGCTGAATACAACGGTCTCACCAGCAACTGCGTCACCATTGGTGTCAGTTACGGTTACCTCGAATGAAGCAGCTGAGTTGGTGCGGATGTCCTCACCAGCAACGTCACCAGAAGCTACAACAGAAACAGCAGTAACTGCGGTCGCGTCAGAAGCGCCTACGGCGTAGAAAACAGCGTTTCCAACCTCAGTGGTGCCAAGAACAGCCTGTGCAACGTAAGTTGCAGCAGCTAGTCCGCCACCAGCGATAGCTAGCTTGTAGTCGCTGTCAGATGTAACAGCAACACCGTTTAGGAATGCGCCTGCTCCGTCAACAGTTCCGCCACCTGAAACGATGGTGTAGGTGTTGGTTGAAGCAACATAGGTTGCGTATCCAACGTCAAGAGCGTTAGCAAGTGCAGCAACGTTAAGTGCTGGCGAAGTGGTAACGGTTGAGTTGATGTTAGCTGCACCCAGGGTTGGGGTAACTAGGTTCACAGAGAATGTGACCTCGTCAGCTGGGTAGAAGGTAACGGTGCGAACTGGTGAAGCGTACTCACCTGAGTCGATGGTGTTGTCACCGTCGAAGTCAACCCATGCCTGAACGGTTACGGAGAACGCGTCAGCAGCAGCAGATGGGTCAAGCATTAGCTCGTAAGCAGTTCCAGCAGTGATGCCAGAAGAGTTAACGACAGCAACACCATCGGCGAAGGAAGCTAGAACGTCGTTACCAGCAGTGCCGGCACCTGAGTTGTCTAGGTTTCCATCTGGAGTTGCGGTGGCGTCTCCGTCACCCAAGTCGATACCAGCAGCGGTCAGGCCGCTGTCGGCGTCAACAACACGGAACTTAACGGTCTCGGAACCACCTGAAATAGCAGCGTTGGTGATCAACGCTGACACTTCAAAGTTTCCGTCGTTAAGAACGTTGTAGCCGGTACCTACAGTCTCAGTTAGCTGAATCGCGTCCACAGCATACGCCGCTGGCGCTACTAGACCCGTAACAGCTAATGAAAGACCAGCACCAAGTGCAAAACCCTTGCGGGCAATGTTCTTTGTCATAGTTTTCTTTCTTTCTTGGTTTGCCCAAAATCTCTTGATTTTGGGCTGCAAGAGTGAGATACCACCAACCAAGCAGGAGATAGCTAACCCTTACGCAAAGAGGTAGCTGGGGGCGGGAAAGAAAGTTACTGAGAGAAGCCTCAGTATGTCTGGACTTACTTTTTTACTGTCCATTCAACTGTTAGGCTTAGTCCACATTTTGGGGGACAATTTAGATGTCCGTACAGTTACTCACTCTAGGAGAGTAGTGATGAACCAAACCGAGTCAGAGATCCATGGATCCGACATTATGCACAATTTAGCTGTGCTTTTGGCTGGCTCAAAGACAGCATCCGGCTATGTCCGGTCTGTTGCAACCCACTCGCTGCTGGGTGCCCATGCTGTCGGTTCTGAGCTGTTCATCGTGAACCAGGACGCAACCCTGCAAACTCTGGCAGCCTTCGGCAAGACAACTTTCTCAGATGCACTCCCGATTTCACTGTGGGATCAAAACCCAGTTTCCACTGCAGCAAGAACCAACCAGGTCACCAAAGGAACACAGCAGGACCCAACCACCGGTGACGATGTCTACCTCTATTGCTACCCCTTCTCTACTCCCGCCCACACCGTCGGGGTTCTGGTCATGATCAAGTCCGAAGAGTATGAAATTGCCCTGGAAGAAAAGGATCAAAGGACTGTTTCCATGTTCGGTGGCCTCTGGCTTGAGTCCCTTGGCCTGTCAGAGACGACAACCAAACTCAACTCATCAACCAAAGACTCGACTGAGCTCACAGTCAGACAACTTGAGATCCTCAAGATGATGGCCCTGGGCCAAACAAACGCCCAGATTGCAGACCAGATGATTCTGTCTGAATCAACCATCCGCCAAGAGACAGTCCGAATCTACCGCAAGCTCGCGGTTCCAGACCGAACCCAAGCCACGAAGCGTGCCCT
>Ga0209138_1002685_pt1 | contig 13405 bp, 11 predicted proteins | sample SaaInl3SG_22_DNA_FD_184645 | JGI IMG/M metagenome (GOLD analysis project Ga0209138, IMG submission 184645) | Marine microbial communities from expanding oxygen minimum zones in the Saanich Inlet - ESP_153SG_22_DNA (SPAdes) (version 2) | ecosystem: Environmental > Aquatic > Marine > Intertidal...
AGGGTTGTAATAGTACTTAATAATTACCTTACAAAGGTCTACCATATCTCGTGTACCCTGGTTTTGTTTTCTTGTTGGCACTATCCAAGGGTCTGGATTGTCGTTTGTGGGATGGCTAATAGCTTCAATAAATGAAATAAGTGATTCTTTTTTAGGGGTATCACTCGCTTTTAATTGAGTTCTAATGGCATTGAGTATCGTATTTTCGTGGGTCGCAAATTTAAAAATAGTTCCTTCATCTTTTGATAAGGCTTGTTGCAAAGATTCAACAAATTCAAAATTTGGAAACGCACCAGCAGTAGTGTTTATATATTCGTTTGCATGTTCGATACGGCCATCTTGATAATAAATATGATGTGAATACTGAAAGGCTATTTGTTCATAAGGTTTACGGCCTGTATGGAAAGGTAGTGGTACTGTAGAGGTTTCAAAATCGATAAAATGAAGTGGGTATACCCAAGTATCCATTTCGGATTTTAAACCCTCTATATCAACAAATTCAGTAAAGTCATTGTCGCGTTCTTTTTCAATTTGTAACCATTGACGCTCTGTACGGCTAAGTTTGCCAGCCGCCTCTTTGTATTTAATGTCTTCTGGTGTGAGCTGTGATTTAAATAACAATCCTTGCTGCATTAATTTTGGGTCTTTTAAATCCCAAACATTAAAAATAGTGGATTTTTTAAAATCCTGATCGGTCCATTGGTATTGCTTTTTAAAACAATATTCAAAACCAGATTGTTTTTTCTTACCATCCAAACTCTCATCTTTTTTAAATTCACATTTTTTACAAGCCGAAAATTGAGCAGGCCAGTTTGGATAATAATTTTGCATGCGAATCTCTGATAATAACTTTACAGCTTCATGAAAGTTTAAATTATCATAATACGTATAATCTCCATTATGTATTTTTGAAACCACTTCCGATAAATTTTCTTGATGTAATATATTTTCACCCAGCTGGCTTATATCATCAATTTTAACCTTTACACCGGTTCGGTTATTAGGGTCTTTTTTGACTCTAAAAAACTGATTTAATCCATCTACAGTTGCAGATTTTGTTTTATCAACCAAGCATAAATATGGAGTAATTGTATAGGTAGGCAAACAAAGTTTTGTAACATAGGTTTGAAAAGCCAAATCAAAAAGATAGGGCTTCCAGCTGCTCACTATTTTTTTTGACTTTCCCACAAAATTGTAGTTTTCACTTGGGTCAAGAGATTTTGCCTTAACTTCTATGAGCTGAATATGAGTCCCTTTTTTGACAAGAACATCTGTTCTTATGAATAAATCATCGATATAAAAAGCGGCTTCATAGATTACCACATTTTCTTGCTTTAGAAGCTCAGATGTTTGGTCTGCCAAATCTTGGTAATCATAGATTTTTCGGTCTTGTGGATCTTCTATTAAGACACCACCAGGATATTGTAAACGCGCATATTCTTCTACTTGAAAACCACCGCTGGCAAGGGCTTGTAAAAAAGGATCATTATTTTTTACATTATAATACACTTCTTTATTATTTGAAAAATAAAGTTTGTTTGGGCACTCTAAGCCTTGTTTAAATCGTGATTTTGATAATGCTATCATATATTGAGAAGATAATTTTAATTTTGTGCAGTAAGTTCTAAAATTATTTCTGCATTATTCACTAAATAATTTAAACTATCAGCCATTTGATTTGGCAATTTATTTAAATCTGAAAACTCTTCAACTTTAGCAATATTAAAAGACTTAAATTTTCCGTTTCTGTTTACATTTTTTGGTAGTACATTTTCCTTAAAAAAATTATCATGCAGGAAAGTTCCAATTTCTTTAAGAGCTGAATCTCTTCGCTCAATTTTATTTCCTTTATTTTTTAACTCTATATAAAATTTAAGCTTTCCATTTTGCCATTGAATACCATATTTTTCAAAGTTAAAATCGTTTTTTCCAAATGTTATTTCATGATGCAAAAAAGCATTACCATGGGTATTTCCCAATTTACCTTTAGATATTTTATCTGAATTTATAAGCTTATCTACTTTCACTTTAACTAAGTTCATTCGATATTGTTGAAAAACTCCTTTTAACCTAAGTTTCTGTAAATTGTATTTTAAATTTTTAATAGCTATTAAATTTAGTTTTTGCTTTTCAAACTCATTAACAATACCCTTTAAATCTTTTAGATAATTTCCCCATATAACAAGAAGATTATAAACATGAATAGAATCTTTATTAGAATGTTTAAGTGCTTTATTTATTAAATCTAACACCTGATTTGTAAAAGTGATGTTTTTGAACTGCTTAATAAATTCATGTTTTTCTATACTTAAATCTGTACTCTCTTTAAACAATGAAACTACTATACCCTCACTTGCTTCTGGATGCGTATATGCGTATTTTTGAATTTGAGACACAACTTTGTTTTTATAATCAGTCACATGCAAACCTGTTTTAAACTTAGCCTCAATTATAGTTATATGGATTTCTTTTGTATAACTTACTTGCGTAACTAACAAGTCAACCGACTTGGTTTCTAAATCACATTCTAGCTTATGTAAAGTGTTATTTTTAAATAGTTTATGTTCGATTTTGTTAGCTTGACAATACTCTAACAGTAGTTTAAGCATACCTGTATGAAACTTTTCTTTGTCAATAACATGTATAGAAGTAAACGGGTTCTGGACAAGATTATGCAAAATCTTTAAATAGTTATTCATTCCTTTTTAATTTAATTAATTAATTAATTAATAGAATTTTCTTGCATTAATAATGGTATTCATAGTAAATGTCTTATAACCGAACTCCAATCTGGAAATTTTTCTGAGCCAAAATGAATCCACTTTCCTTCAAAATCCTTGGCTCCATTATTAGGACGGTCATCAATGAGTATATCTCCTTTGACTAAATCCTTTCGATGCGTTAAGATAAGTTTTCTATTTATTTTTTCGCCAAAATGCTCTTCTAACCATATTCGCTTATCAGTCCAAGCAGAGGTATTACCCCAAGGAGCTGTACTTAGAAAATAGACTTCATATTTTTCTGATTCAAGAAGTTGGTTTACGGAAGCGATTGCTCCTTCAATAGGCTGTAAGTTCCTGAAAATATGCGGTATAGTATCTGGATGTTCATCGTAAGGAGGAATTTTCCTTAAAGGATGGGAATGCATTGCCGAAATAAAATCGGCAATGACTCCATCAAGATCAATGTAAAGAAGTTTTTTCAAATTATAATTTTATTGCATTATGGATTCGTAATTCATCTGCTCCAGGAAACATAGAATTTATCCAAGCTGCTTCTACTATTTTTTTTCCATTACAAGAGTTACAGTTTCTAAATGTATCTGCGTCCATCATTGTTTCAAATACTTCAGTTTTAGAATGCCCTCTTCTAATTACTTCTAATCTTATTCCAAAAAAAGTTATTTTTCACTGGGTGAAAACAAAATTTTTGGCAGAAAATTAGATATTATATCAAGTGTCCAATTGATGTTTTCCTGTTGGAGAACCTAAACATGATGCACCCGTAACAAATTTATATGTACAATAAACACAATTAGTACCATCTGACAACCCCACACATTTATTAATAGGGCTATTTGAGCAAGCTCTGTTGCTACCGGCCATTTTATAGCCACAATATTTACAATTCATAATAAAAAAATTTAATAAGATTTTACCTACTCCTTTTTAATGTTGTTTTTCGGCTTGTTCCAACAGTTTTTTTTATAATGATTTTAACCTAATAAAAGAAAATCACACGATTTAAAAGTAGGTTCATAATGTATTGTAAATCCTTTATCGAGATTCTGCTTATCTAGTCTAATTCTTCATCATAATCCATATCCCAGAATCGTTCGATGATGGTTTCTTGTTCTTCTTCTGTGATAGAATCGTCACCTTCGTACCATTCTATTTCGATGAGTTCATAAGTTTCTTCTTCTTTATTTTCATCAGAATAAACCCTATCCAATTCAAAGGACTTCCCATCATAAGTTCCTTCGATTCGCTCTACTTTATCTGCTGCTCCGCTATCCTCTAATTCATGGATATCGGTGATTATCATTTTAATGCTCATGACTAATTATTTTTATTGAAAAGAGCTTTAAAGCTCTTTTATGATTTAATTCATATTATAATAATCCAAGTGTATCTTCATCTTCCCCATTATATATTTTTTAATTGTTAAATAAATTATGTAATAAATCGGTGTCAATATCTAATGAATTTAAACCCGATTTTAAATTGTTTAGGTTTTTTGATAGTTTGATCAAGTGCTCTATACTTTCAACATTTGGACATACGGTTTTAAATTGATTAATATACCATTTTAATTGATGTTCTTGTTCAGGAGTGAAAGAATCTATTTTACAAATTTCATAAATGGTGAACAAAAAAGTTTTGAGATGTGCACAATTAAGAACACCACTATTAAAATAATTTACAAGATTTATATGTGAATTATTTAATTGTTCAAAAGGATCTTTTTGAGGTTCATTGTCTATAATATACAAAGCATCATATACCTCATTAACTAAATTTTCAAAATGTTTAGCATTTTTAATTTCAAAATTATTAGAGACACCTCCTTTTTCTATTCCAAATTTCCATTTTTTTAAATTTTCAGATATTATATTCCATTCTTTTTTTTGTGCCGCTTTAACAGCTAAGTTTCCAAAAAACAAATAGAATGTGGCTATGTCATGAATTATGTTCCAATCAGGAGAATCTTCTACTATATTGTCTTCGGATGTGTTCTCTGTTCGAATTTCTTCAGGTTCTGAAGTAGCATTATCATCACCTTCGGTAGTAATTACATAACCCAAAGTACCAGCATGTAGCAAAAAGTTTGATAAATTTTCTTTTCCCCATTGGTTACAAACGGCTATTTTGGTTCCGTCTGATAATGTTATAGGTTCTTTTATGTAATAGTTTCGTTCGTTTTTAGCGTCAATTTCGGATAGTGCTTTACAAACACCTTTTCCGCCTTGTAAATCGTCATACCAAGTTTCTAAAAATGCTTGATAAGTGCCTTCGAAACTACTAGCGTGATGTTCAACAATTTTTTGAACTAATCGCGCCTTGTTTAAATTTGAACCTACACCTTCTACATTGTATTTTGTATAATCTTTTGCCATTTTATTTTAATATTCGTTTACCCAATTTGGGTCTATTTGTTTTATTTTATCATGGTAATCTTCATCATCTGCCAAAAGTAAAATTAGATTTTCTAGTTCATCTTCTTCAGCCTGTTCTTTTAATTCAATTACCTTATCGAGTGCTTGGTCAAAAATTTCTCCATAGAAAAGACTTTCTTCATTATCATTAAAGCAAATAGAAGCATAATCTTGGAACGTTTCTGCTAAGTGCAAAGCCTTTTTTCCTGCTTTTTCAAGTAATTCATTATTTGTATAATATTCCGAGCTCAAACGGTTTGCCATCACGGTCAAACTACTCACCTTATCATCTAAATTGATCGCTTTTTCATAAGCCGAGTGGACAAAAGCATCCATTTCGTCTTTGTCCTCAAAAGGTGTTAACTTCTCTAAAGACGATTCTCCTATTGCCCAATAATCATCATCCGTTGTGGCTTTTGCTTCTAACTTTTTAAGCAAATCTGCCCAAAGAATTGAGTATTCTACACTTGTTTTATCGCCTTTACCTTCTTGATCGTACTGAGATAAGTAGCAAAGATTGCCATAAATCTTATTGACTGTTCGAGCGATATCGCTATAAGGCAATTCCGTTTCTATGTCGTCAAAAGTTCTATCTTCTACAAGGTCTGCTAAATACGGTTCTATCTCCAACGAAGGTATCTGATAACCCTCTACACCTAATACTTCTCGCAAAACTTGTTCTATATGATAGAACCAAGTTGCTTTGCCGATTTTTTCAATTTGTTCGGTAGTAAATTTTAGGGTACTTTCTTCTTTAGCTTCAGTTTCACCACCGACTACGCTTATATCGTAACCTAATGCCTTTGCACGCTCGATGAAGTGTACAAGATTGTGTTTGCCCCATTGACGACAAGTGACGATCTCAGTTCCGTCTTGAAGTGTCATCGGTGCATCTACATAAAAATCACGTTCTTTTTCAACTTCTGATTTTTTAGAAATCACGCCTTTCTTGCCTTGCAGTTCTAGTGGGAAAGTTACTAATATCGTTTCCCATAACATTGTATTGTTTTCAATATAATGCTTCACAATTGCTTGTACCAGGCGAGCTTTGTTAAACTCTCCATCAATGCCTTCTACCGTGTACTTTGTATAATCTTTAGCCACTTTTTAGTTGTTTGAAAAAGGTATCGGATACTTTCAAAATATCCGATACCTGATAGGTTAATATTTATTGTTTTATTGAGTTTTAATAGATGGTTACTCTCCGTTTGTTTTTACGTATTGGTACAATTCGTAAATTGCTTTACCACCACCTAAAGCATCCCAAATGTCTTCGCCTGTCGCTCCGTTTGGTAATTCTCCTTCTTCAACATCTTCAAACTCATTGTGACCATAAACACACCATTCTTCTCCATTTTCATCTTCGCCCCATATTCTAACCGTACCATCATAGGATTGCTCTTCGACATAACCATCGTAAATACCTACTTCCCATGAATCAAACCAACGAGATAAGGCATCATCTTTATCATCATGACCAATAACTTCATTGGTTTCCATATTTAGTTGAATGTCGAAATATTCTATAGATTCGCAAGATGGTCCATTTTCAAGGTGTAAGGTGATTTTTTTACCCCAAGCTAGTTTGTAGTCCGGAAAGTATTGCTTTGGTAATTTTAGTTTAGGCTTGGCCTCATCAACAAATGCTATCATTTTTTGTGTAAAGGCATGTTTCATTCCCAAACATTCTTTAGCTGCGTCTAATAGATTGTCTTTATCCCATTGGTCGTCTATTTTAGGAAATGCTTTTTCAAAATATTCGGCAGCTTTCTCTTTATTTGCTAAACCATCTGGATTACCATAAGCGTAACCTAAATCTTTAAAGTCACTAAAATACCCTGGATCCTCTTCCGCTTTTACTAGCAATTCGCGAGCCCAGTCCTTATCAAACTCTATTATTACATCGGCCAATCTTATGTAGTCGGCAGTACTATCACAAATCGCTTCTGATTTTTTGTAAATTTTTATAGACCAGTCTTCATCTATTTCTTTTACGGCCTCAGCTAATGAGTTGGTTTCGTATAAATTATCGACCTTACCCTCTGCCTTTTTGTAAATTTTAGTAGCCCAATCTTTATTATTGTCCTGCACTTTTTCGGCTACATTTATTAAGTCTCCTACACTTTCTGCTTTGTCTTCTGCCTTTTTACGTATTGGTTCGCTTTTAGCACTATCAGACTCTTCTACTACATCTGCTAAAGAATTTAAGTCGCTTGTATCTTCTGCTATTGCTTCTGCCTTGCTTACCATTGCCCAAAACCTATCCATTTCTTCACGCTCCTGTAATTTTTCGCAGGCAGTTTCTATGGTTCTAAAATCTTTACTTGCATCAACAATTTTTTGTAAAATAGTATCTGCCCAAGCTATATCTCCGTCTTCAACTAAGTCATCGTGCATTCTAAAAGCATAGTAGGAATTAGCCTCATAATCGCCCTCAATATCATCTTTTTCACGCTCTTTATATTCTGCAATTTGCTCCTCGGTTAAAGGGCTTTTTGCTGGAGCTGCTGCTTTTTTAGGTGCTACGGCTTCAACAGCTTCAATTTTGTAGCCTAACTTTTTTGCCAACTCTAAAAATGCGGCAATATTTTTTGTGCCCCATTGGTTAGAAACTACCACTTTAGTACCATTTTTGATACTTAAAGGTTCCTGCATATTAAAGCGTTTTGGGTCTTTTACCTCTGCCTTTTTCTTAATAAAACCTTTGCTGCCTTGTATTTCATCGCTAAAAGTATTGGTCATCACTTTTAAAGATGGTTTCTTCTTAGTAACCCAATTTTTTACTACTTCAAAAACTAGTTGTCTTTTATTCAATTTTTCGCCAACGCCTTTTACGTTGTATTTTGTATAATCTCTTGCCATAATATGTGTTTTTAAATTATTGTGTTTTAATATTAGTTAGTTTAATTTTTTAAGGTTTTCTTCGTCTTCCCATTCTTCTAGCATGCGTTTGAAATGTTCCATTTCATATTCATCAGCTTGGTCTATTAATTTTACTGCCTTAGCTGCGGCAGTTTTATAAATATCTGTATTGTTGAATAAGCAACGTTCGCTATCATCAAAACAGATGGTGGCGTAATCTTGGAAAGTAGAAGCTGATGCTAGGGCTTTTATACCTGCTTTATCTGTTAATTCATCATTTTCATAATATTCTTCTTGTAAATGCCCTCCGACTAAACCAACCAAATATTGTACATCATCCATAGCGTCTATCGCCTTGGAATAGTTTTCATGGGCGAACTGTTTGCATTCCTCTTTATCTTCAAATGCCGTAAATTGCATTTGTACGCAAGACGCCACATTGATATAATCTGTACCCGTTTCAGCACGTTCAGCTAATGCCGTGACGAGCTCGCCCCAAGTTGCTGCATATTCTAAATTTGTTTTGGTAATGCCTTCTTCTTTGTAATAAGCACGATAACACAAGTTGCCGAAATGTTGATTGACCCAACCTGCAATAGTCGCAAGGTCTAAATTGAAAGCTTTTCCTTTAAGTGTGTTTTCTTTTGCCATTTCGATCAAAAGTGGCTCATAATCTAAGGCATCTAATTGGTCTTTATCTAATGCTTCTTGTAATATTTCGCTGAAGTTATAACCACTGTCTGCTTCAGTCAGTGCTGTGATATCTTCCTCACTTAAACCTACTTTGATTCCTGATTCATGAGCATTGTCCAATAGGTAACGATACAATTGATACACTTCTCCTTCTTGTCCTACTGCCTTATACAATTCATCACCTGTAGCATCCTTTGGTAATTCGCCCTCTAAAAGCTCTTCAAAACCTGTGTGACAACTGATTTGCCAATCTTCTGTATGTTTAGAATACCCACCCGAAATGGTAAGCACACCATCATAGGACTTCAACTTTACAAAATCATCAAAAAGACGAACTTCACGCTCATCAAACCATCGTCTTAAATTGTCATCCTCATTGGCTTTACCCAATATTTTCTGTTCTTTCATATCCAAAAGGATACGGAAACTCATGGTATCACAATCAGGTGAATTATCCAATCGGAGCGACACAAATCTGCCCCAAGGAAGATGGTAACTAGCAAAAAGGTTTTCGGGCATTTTCAATTTTGGAACAGCCTTATCTTCTATGTCCTTGAAGTCGCTTAATAGCTCAGCTCCAATATTGCCCAAGCTTTCCAAACTATTGATTAAATTTTGCTTGTCCCATTTGCCATCAGCCAAAGGAAACGCTTTACTTTGTACTCGAAGCGCAGTTTCCTTATCACCTAAGTAATCTTCATCTGCTAAAGCATCTCCTAGATTATTAAAATCACGGAAATCTTCTGCCATTTCTTCTGCCTTCAGGTACAATTTCATTGCCCATTCTTTATCCGCTTTAGCGATAAGATTTGCCAAAGAGAGATTATCAGCCGAATCTTCTGTTTTTGCTTCTGCTTTTTTGGCAATAGTCAGTAGACGTTCTGTTTCCTCTCGCTCCTTTAGTTTATCACAAACTGTTTCTACGTCTGAAAAACTTTCAGCAGCGTCTGCCATTTTTTGAAGAATTTGGTCAGCCCAAGCGGTGTCACCTTCTTCTATTAAATCATCATAAAGTGAAGAAGCATCCCAGGAATTTTCACAATAATCACCTTTAATTTCCTCTGTTTCTCGCTTTTTGAATTCAGCGATTTGTTCAGGAGATAATGGGCTGGCTGTATCTGAACTCGTTTTTTGGCTTGTACTTCCACTTTCACTACTAGTCGCCGTTACAGCATAACCAAGCTTTCCTGCTAGTTCCAAGAAAGACGCGATATTCTTCGTTCCCCATTGGTTAGAGACGACGACTTTCGTACCGTTCTTGATACTTAGTGGTTCTTGCATATTGAAACGTTTGGCATCCTTTACTTCAGATGCTTTTACTACAAATCCTTTTGATCCTTGAATCTCATCTGGAAAGGTATTTTGCATGTCTTCTAAAGATGGTTTGTTTTTTGCTGCCCAATCTTTTACAACGGTAAAAATTAATTGTCTTTTGTTAAGGTTTTCGCCTAAACCTTCCACATTGTATTTTGTATAATCTTTTGCCATTGTTTATTTGTATTTATTTAAGGGTTTTTATTGGTTAATTGAATTTTGTATTATATGCTATTGAATGTCCGTTTATATTCATAAAGTAACTTTCAACTCTTACTGTCTCATTGAGCGTAGTCGAAATGTGCTGATTATCAATAATATATATTTCTCGACTACGCTCGAAATGACAGAAAAATTTATATTCTAGTTAGTTATGACATTTAAAGGATATACAAAATATGCTATTACTGAATTATTTATTTAGAGATTTTATATAACTATATAATTCACATATCGCTTTACCATCTCCACCGATTGCTTCATAAATATCGTCTCCAGTAGCACCAACAGGTAGTTCGCCATCCTGAAGATCTAAAAACTCTTCATGACATCTTATTCCCCAATACGGGTCACTGTCTTCATCGGTCCATATCTCAAGTTCTCCAATATAACTTCCTTCGTAGATATCTACTTCGCAGTGAATACAATTTACTGGCTCGTTCACTCCAAAATAATATGATGAAAAATTTTCACCATCAGGATTAGCAATAACCTCGCTGGTTTCCATATCTAAACTGATTGTAAAATAGTCTTCTCCACTATCTCCATTAGCAAGAGTTAATGAAATTTTCTTTCCCCAATCCAATTTATAATTAGAAAAATACTGTTTTGGTAATTTGATGTTTTTACTCATAATTGTTTTATTTAAAATATATTAAATTAAAAAATTGTCGAGTTTTATAAACTCCCTTTCGATGCCTTCTACATTGTATTTTGTATAATCTTTTGCCATGTTTTAATTAAGGGCTTCTATTAGCTATATAATTTTTTTATTTTGATTAAACCTTCTATATCATTGGAATAGGTTATAGAAACTTGATATTCCCAATTGGTAATGTTGTTGCCTATAATTTCATTATTACTGTCTTCTTCCGCCTCAAAATACATCTTGTTATCTTCTTCAAAACGTTTGAAAACGGGATTAAGAAACACTTTGCTTACCACGCGATCATGGACAACAATAACTTGCTTGATATGTGGTAATTTCTTTTTACTCAACCTCCACCGACCTCTATATCGATTGTACATTACTTCTGGTTTAAATTGCCCTTTAATTTTTATAAATAATGTGTTGGTGTATTTTTCTTTGGCTTCTTCTATATCTAAAGTTTCTGTAGGCTTCCATTCTTCAAATTCACCGGTAGATTTTAAAGATTGCATTTTGGTTATCATTTGTTGCTTAACGGTTTCTATATCTGAAAATAGAAGCGTATTAAATTCATTCTCATCTGTTACAACCGCAAAACGTTTAAAATCGCATTGAATTAAATCTTCAATTTTTTTTTGTCGTGCTTTATCTTTATCAATATGTTCTAGGTGATGTGGCTCATCTACTTCTATAGCAAAATCTATTTGCGGATAATACAAGTCTATAAGTGCATAGTTTTTATCTGCTAACGGAACGTAATGCTGTGTCAATGGTTTTAGCTCTCTTAGTCTTTCATCATGAATTAGTGATGTGATAATAAAATTTTCATGTTTTTTAATTCTAAAATTTTTTTTGTTTTTCTTAACATGAAAAGTTCTGCGTATTTGTTCTATATAATGCAGATATTTCCAGGAACTTAGTTGTTTGTTTTTCTTAGTTTTGTTAGACATAAACTTGGTATGAGTTAAAAAAATTAAGGCAACTCCAAATCTATTAAAAAAATAATTATATTTTTGATACATAAATGATACATATATTAAAAAAAAGGATAGAAGAAAAAATTGGTAGAAAAATTAAAAACCGAGGTGATTGTGAATTACTTTCTAATGCCATTTTAGATGTTCTAGATTTTGATTTAAGTTATAATACCATTAGACGCTTTTACGGATTAGCACCAAGCACAAAACCAAACTCTAAAACCTTAAACACTTTAGCACTTTTTATTGGCTACAACAGTTATGTACACTTTGTTCAAAATTATAATACAGAAGACAGAAAGACTTTATCGCAAAGTGTTTTTAAAGCTGTAAATAATTTTAACGATGATGAGATTATTTTACTTATAAAAAATGTAAAACGAAGTGGTGACGATTTTCCTTCTTTTGTAGTAATCTTAATAAGGGAATTGTTGCATGATAGAAATTTTAAACTCATCAATACTATTTTCAATTTAAAGGAATTGGCTTTTAAGAGTTTTTCGTATTCAGAGATATTGTTTATTGGAAATTCTATTGGTTTACTTTTCAGGAAAAACTATTTTTTTGATACAGATTTGTTACAAAACATCAATTTTTTACAATGTGTTTTTTTAACCTTTGTGGACTATTCTAGTATAAATGGTTATTATGGTGATTGGGCTGCATATATAAATCAGCACGTAAACTTTAAAGAAACTAAATTATTTACAACAGCCTTATTAGCATTTAAAAAGCTTTTAAATAACCAAAAAGTAACACATCTTTTTAATGAAGAACCTTTTGATACTAGTCTTCATCCTATTTTAAATAGTCGTTTATTATCAGTAAAAATATTCATCACAAAAGAGCATGAAATTTTAGAAGTGCTTAATCAGTATATAAAAACACATAAAAAAAAGGCTGGGTTGACAGATTATTATTTTGAGTTGATCGAAAGCGCTATTCTTACAAAAAATATAATTTTAATGAAATTTATTATTGAAACCTTTAAAAAAGATCAACGTTTTGAATTGTATTATCAGAAAAGGCATTTAAATAGTTTTTATTTGATGTGTGCTTTTTATTACAAATTAATAAATAAAAAGACCGAACAGAAAAAGTACGCAAAACTTTTTGATATTGAAGAAACTTGGTTTAGTTATCAAGATTATTTAAAACTTTTACATCTTGTTTATTTATATGCTGATGCTAAAAAAACAGTTGTTAGAAATAAAATGTTAGATGAGTATTTAATATTAAGTAAAAAATTAAATTACCCTTATTTTTCTGAAGCGTATATCTTAAACTATTTTATAGATTAAATTTTTAAATATTTTGTTTCTTCTGCTTTCGGTTTTATTGTTTTCTTATAACAACGGGTTCTGTCGCATCTAATGTAAGGGAAAATCAAATTTTTTATATTTACTCCCAAAAGATGTTCAAAGGTCACTGTTTTCCTAAAGCAATCATATTACAAGCTGTTTACTTCAAATTAAGGTTTAGTCTTAGCTATAGAGATGTAGAAGAACTTTTATCTATCCGAGGAGTCAAAGTGGA
>Ga0209138_1002692_pt1 | contig 13391 bp, 12 predicted proteins | sample SaaInl3SG_22_DNA_FD_184645 | JGI IMG/M metagenome (GOLD analysis project Ga0209138, IMG submission 184645) | Marine microbial communities from expanding oxygen minimum zones in the Saanich Inlet - ESP_153SG_22_DNA (SPAdes) (version 2) | ecosystem: Environmental > Aquatic > Marine > Intertidal...
ACCCATGGTGCCATTGGCAACGCCGCTCGTGCGCCAGCTAGCGGGGGTGTTTGGATCAGCATAAAAATCTTCAGTATGCTCGCCGCGAAACCACGTAACAGTGCCAATTTCGCCATTGGCAATGAGCTGGCGGGCAAATTGGCTGGCTGGGGTGCGGATATAATTATAGGCCACCATATTGGCGACGTGACCTGTTGCATTGGCCGCTTCTGCGGCGGAGACCATGGCTGTGGCATCATCCACAGAGGCACCCATTGGCTTTTCGCATAATACCGGTTTGCCGAGCGCAAAGGCTGCTTCGGCTATTGCGCGGTGTGTTGATTGCGGCGAGGCGATAACGATTGCCTCGACTTTCGGGTCATTGACCAGAACATGCCAATCATCGGTCGCCCTAGCAAAGCCAAACGCACGGCGATATTCTTCGGCGGTTTTGGTGCTACTAGCGCACACCATTTCAAGGGTTGGGCGCAGGTCAGTGTCGAAAACAGCACCAACAGCAGACATCGCCACCGCATGCGCCTTGCCCATATAGCCGCCACCGACAATTCCAATGCCTATGGGTGTCATTCAAAGTCCAATCCGTGAATTAAAATTTGCAACCGATTGCAAAAGTAGTATCTTGGGTGCGCCATAGGTGCAAGCAACAATCGATTTGAAATGATGATTTGATGCCTTTCGATCAGGAGATCAATTATGGATAAAGCGGCCGAAAACGCAACAACAGTGCAAATGACAACAGCACAGGCAATTGTGCGGTTTCTTGAAAATCAGTTTATCGACATTGATGGTCAGGAGATCCGTCTTTGTGGTGGCGGTTTTGGTATTTTCGGCCATGGTAATGTGACCTGTCTTGGTGAGGCACTCCAACGCAGTGGTGATAGCCTACCGCTATATCGCGGCCAGAACGAACAGAGCATGGGCTTTGCCGCGGCCGCCTATGCCAAAACATGGCTTCGCCAGCGTTTCATGTTTTGCACCGCTAGTGCCGGACCAGGAACGGCCAATTTATTGACCGCGGCGGCATTGGCCCATACTAACCGTTTGCCGATGTTGATGTTGTGCGGTGACACGTTTTTAACGCGGCTACCTGATCCTGTTTTGCAACAGGTTGAAAATTTTGGTGACCCGACATTTGGCGTCAATGATGCGTTCAAACCGGTGAGCCGGTTTTGGGATCGGATTACTCATCCGGCGCAAATCATCCAGTCACTACCCGCTGCGATAAACACGATGTTGGATCCGGCTGATTGCGGTCCGGCTTTTATTGGTTTGCCGCAAGATGTACAGGGCTGGGTTTATGATTATCCGCTGGCGCTCTTTGAAAAGAGGGTTCATCACATTCGCCGCCAGCGTCCTGATAGGGGCGAGCTAGCCGCAGCTGCACAGATGATCAAAAATGCCAAACGGCCAGTCATGATCGCTGGTGGCGGTGTGCAATATTCTGGCGCTGTGGCGGCGATGACCGCCTTTGCCGAGGCGCACGAAATCCCTGTGATCGAGACCATCGCTGGACGCGCCAATATGCTGGCTGATCACCCGATGAATATTGGCCCTGTCGGTGTTACCGGATCGGATAGTGGCAATTCTGTCGCCGCCGATGCCGATGTGATTATCGCTGTTGGCACGCGGTTGCAAGATTTCACTACCGGTTCATGGACCGCCTTTGCTGGTGACGCCAAACTCATTGGCATTAACGCGGCGCGGCATGATGCCATGAAACATATGTCGCAACCGGTCATTGGTGATGCGCGCGAATGCCTTCAGGAATTATCGGCTGTGCTTGCTGGTGATAATTATAGCGCACCAGCGACATGGCTCGAATTTGCCCAAGGCGAACGGGTGAAATGGGATGAATATGTGGCGCAGAATACGGCCCATGGTAACCGGCCCAATTCCTATGCGCAGGCGATTGGCGTAGTGAATGGTTTATGTGACAAGCGCGACCGCGTTGTTGCCGCGGCGGGCGGTTTGCCAGCTGAAGTCACGGCCAATTGGCGCACCCTTGAAATCGGCTCTGTCGATGTGGAATTTGGCTTTTCCTGTATGGGTTACGAGATCGCCGGAGCGTGGGGCGCGGCCATTGCTCAGGCCCAGCGCAATCCGGGCGCCGATACAATTTCATTCTGCGGTGATGGTTCCTATCTGATGTTAAATTCGGATATCTATTCATCAGTTCTTAGCCAGAAAAAGATGATTTTGCTGGTGCTGGATAATGGTGGTTTTGCGGTGATCAATAAATTGCAGAACAATACTGGCAATGAGAGCTTTAACAATTTACTGGCTGACTGTCCGACGATTGAAAAGCCATTTGCCGTTGATTTTGCCGCCCATGCCGCATCGATGGGGGCGGTTTCTGAAACCGTCGACAATCCGGCTGAATTGGGTGAGGCGTTTAAACGCGCCAAGGCCAGCGATAGCACCTATGTGATATGTATGAAGGTTGATGCCTATGAAGGCTGGACAGATAAAGGCCACACATGGTGGGAAGTCGGCACGCCGCACATCTCGCCTAGCGCCAAGGTGACCGCGGCCCATGAGGATGTCGAGAGCAGCCGGTCAAAGCAGAGAAGAGGTGTTTGATGGCCGATCTCGATAAGCTGGCAGGGGGCCGATTTGTAATATTTGGTCGGGCGGGAATGGATTTATACCCAGACCCACCGGGCACCAAGACCGAAGAGGCGGCCACTTTCTTTAGCTGTCTTGGGGGATCATCGGCGAATATCGGCGTTGCCCTAACCCGTCATGGCGGGCATTGCTCTCTAGTTACCAGCGTATCGGATGATGCCATTGGCCGGTTTGCGGTAAATGAATTGGCAAAATATGGCATTGACCATAGCCATGTAAAATCTGTTGGCGCCGAATTGCGAACCTCACTAGCGGTTGTTGAAACCCGCGTTGAGGATCATCAATCCGTCATTTACCGCAATGGCGCGGCTGATTTTGAAATGACCATAGAGGATGTGTCGGCGGTTGATTATAGCCAGTTTGACGCGTTGATCACCACCGGCACAGTGTTCGCCCAGCAACCATCGCGCGATGCTGTTTTCCATGGTTTTGAGTTGGCCAAGGTGGCTGGTTTGCCATTGATTTTTGACGTCGATTATCGGCCCTATAGCTGGGTCTCGCCAGCCGATGCCGCCGCCACCTATTCGCGCGCCGCGGCGGCTTGCGATATCGTCATCGGTAATGATGTGGAATTTGGCTTTATGGCTGGTGCATTTGATCGCGGCCTTGAAAAAGCCCGCGCACTCGCCAATGATTCGGCGCAAATTGTCATCTATAAAATGGGTGAAGAAGGGGCTATCACAATTACCGCTGATGGTGAATTTCGAACCGGCATTTACCCGGTAGATGTTCTAAAGCCAACCGGCGCTGGTGACAGTTTCATGGGTGGATTCATCGCCGCGTTGAGCGCTGGACATGATGTAAAGGATGCTGTGTTGCGCGGCTCAGCCTGTGCATCCATGGTGGTGAGCCGCGTTGGATGTGCGCCAGCGATGCCGACAACGCCAGAGCTAGAGGCATTTCTTAATGCCCATCCCGGCCCAACTGATGTGGATTAATTCGTGTTGGTGAATTTAAAATTATTTAACAAAGGAAAGTTTAATGCATATCCCTCCCTATAGTAATCAAAACAAGCCTATCGTTGACGCCGATAACGGCACAGTGCCGCTCAATTATTTCAATATCGTCAAATTGAAAAAGGGCGAGGCATTTGAATATCAGGTGAACGGATATGAAACCTGCATCGTGCCCGCAACCGGCACTGTTGATGTTGAAATCGAGGGTGTTAGCTATGCCGCGCTAGGCAATCGCACGATCGATGTTTGGGATGGGGAACCCGAAGGCGTCTATGTTCCTGTCGGTGCAAAAGTGACCATTATTTGCAAGTCCGATAGCACCGAGACATTCATTGCAGGGGCCAAATATGACAAGGTTCTGGATCCGTTTGATGTACGCGCGGCGGATCTTGATCTGGTCCAATATGGCAGTGACGACACCAAGACACACCGCAAGATCAAACATATTCTTGGCCAGAAACAACATGGCAAAGTTGGCCGCTTGCTGGTGAGCGAGCTGTTCACTGTTGGCCAAGGCGGATGGTCTGGCTTTCCCAGCCACAAGCATGACACTGACCGTTTGCCGCTAGAAACACGGCATGATGAGACCTATAATTTCCGCTTTCGCCCGAACCACGGCTCCGGTGTGCAGATGTTGCAACGTGTCGATAACGAGCCGGGTGATGCCTATCATATCGTGGATGGCTCTACCATTTGCCTTGATAATGGCTATCACCCCTGCGCCGTTTTGCCCGGCTATGAGATGTATTATTTCACCATTCTGGGCGGCCTTAGCCAGCGTAGCCTTGTGCAATATTTCCAGCCAACGCATGCGGGCCAAATCGAGACCATTCCAGGTATTAAAGATATGATTGCGAAATTCAAATGAGCCTTGTTACCCTTGCCGAAGTTCTCCAGCCAGCGTTAAAGCAAGGCCATGCGATTGCCGGATTGGTGACGCTTGGCTGGGAGGATATGCGGGCCTATGTTGCCGCCGCCGAGGCAGAAAATGTGCCGGTAATTTTGCAGGCGGGTCCATCATGTCGGGCGCATACGCCTTTGCCGATTCTGGGCAAGATGTATCGCCACCTTGCCGAGAATGCGAGCGTGCCAGTGGTTGCCCATCTTGATCATGGTTATAGCTTTGATGAATGCAAAGAGGCCCTCGATAGTGGTTTTACCTCGCTGATGTATGACGGTTCGCGAAAGCCGTTGCGCCAGAATATTGATGAGACCGCCGCGATCGCTGAAATGGCCCATGCCGCGGGTATCTCATGCGAAGGTGAAATTGGCTTCGTAGGCTATGCCGCCGGTGAAAATTCCACTGGAACTGACCCAGAGGAAGCGGCGATTTTCGCGCGTGAAAGCGGCGTTGATGCTATGGCCATTTCCGTTGGCAATGTGCATTTGCAACAGGATAAAGAGGGCGGTCTGGATCTTGACCGTATCGCCGCAATCGAGGCATTGACCGATGTTCCGCTGGTTATTCATGGCGGCTCTGGGGTGCCTGTGGCCCAGCGCACACTGCTTGCCCGCACCTCGCAGATTTGCAAGTTCAACATTGGAACGGAATTGCGGATGGCCTTTGGTGGGGCGTTGCGCCAAGCGGTGAATGCCGATCCTGATCGGTTTGACCGGGTGACTATTTTGAAGGAAACACATGATCCTCTGGTTGCGGCAACGCGCCAAGTGCTAGCGGCGTTTAAGGGAGCTGATTAGATGGATAAAAAGGTGAATATTGGGCTTCTTGGATGTGGGCGCATTGGCGCTGTTCATGCCCGCGCCATTAATGATTTGGATAATGCCGTGATCGTGGCGGTGGCCGATGCCTTTGACGCGCCGGCCCAAAACCTTGCCGCCCAATATGGTGCCGCGGTTCGCACCAGTGACGAGATCATTGCCAGCGATGATATTGACGCCATCGTTATCGGCACCCCGACCGACACGCATTACGATATCATCCACGCGGCGGCGGCGGCGGGCAAAGCAATCTTTTGTGAAAAGCCGGTTGATATGTCGGCCGACCGCATCCGCGAATGTATCGATGTAGTTAGCGCGCATAACATTGTGTTCTTTACCGCCTTTAACCGTCGTTTTGATCCTAATTTCGCGGCGATTGAGGCGCGGCTACGGGCCGGTGAGATTGGTGATATCGAGATTGTGACGATCCTATCGCGCGATCCATCGCCGCCGCCCATCGATTATATAAAAAGCTCTGGCGGTATTTTCCGCGATATGATGATCCATGATTTTGACATGGCGCGTTTTATCCTCGGCGAAGAGCCTGTCACCGTATTTGCGGTTGGGTCAACGCTTGTGGATCCGGCCATTGGTGCGGCGGGTGATTGCGATACTGCCGCGGTTACGCTGACCACGGCGAGCGGGAAAATTTGCCAGATATCAAACTCACGGCGGGCCAGCTATGGCTATGATCAGCGCCTTGAGGTGCATGGATCGTTGGGGATGTTGCGGGCCGAGAACAAGTTGGAAAACACTGTTGAAAGCGCAACAGAACACGGCTTTGCGCGTGCCCCAGCCAAGCATTTCTTCCTAGAGAGATACCGCGCCGCCTATGCGCTGGAAATGGCATATTTCATCAATGCGGTGACCACAGGCACAACGCCGTCACCAGATATTCACGACGGGCTACGGGCGCAAATCCTGGCCGATGCCGCAACACAATCATGGCAAACGGGGCGCTCAATATCAATATAAGAGGATCATAAAATGGCACGCACTATTTCGAATGACGATATTAAACTTGCCACCGATGCATTGCTGGATGGGCAGGGCTATTTTCTGTTTGAATCGGTGTTCGATAGCGATGAGGTGGCGGCGGCCAATGAGATCATTAACGCCCATTCAAATAACCCTGGCGGGGCAACGCATTTTCAAGGTGGGAATGAAGACAGGATCGATCTGCAACGCCGCGTTTGGAACCTGTTGAACAAGGGTCAGGTGTTTGTCGATATGGTCCAGCATCCGGCAGTGATGGCGATCTTCTCAAAAATTCTTGGCCGGCAATTTATACTTGGGTCATTCGCCGCCAATCGCTTGCTTCCCGGTGCCGCGGGTCAAGAACCGCATATCGACTATCCCTATTGGGATATGCATGACCCGTCTGAATTTCCGCATGGGATGAATGCAGGCTTTCATATGAATTGCCAGTCGCTGATCGCTATGCATGATTTTACCATTGAAAATGGGGCGACCGCGGTGGCCCCCCATTCGCAAAAACGCGGTGTCTATCCAACCAATGGAGAGTTTGAGAAAGAGCAAATCCAATTGCCCTGTCCGGCGGGAAGCCTGCTCGTCTTTACTGGCCTGACATGGCATTGCGCGATGCCGAATAATTCGGCGGCTGATCGGACCTCGGTGCTGGGCCAATATCTGCCAAAATTTGTAAAGCCAATGGAAGATCTAAAGCGGAGCGTGGCGCCAGATGTGGTGGCCAATGCGACGCCAGAACTGCGTCAGCTTTTAGGGCTGGAATTGCGGTATCCAGAGCTCTTGGAAGAGGCGGAAAGCGGTAATGCCGAGGGCCGTGTTTAGATCGGAATTTTTGAATATCTCTCATCATCGATGAGCGCATACATTGCGATTTCACGATCGGTTCTTGGCCGGTAACGATCGCCAAGAACGTCCCGTCGTTTGCGCATGGCAAGCACCTGCACAACTTCACTATTGGCGGCGTGCAGGACATCGAGCAAATCACGAATTTTTTTGGACTCAAGCGCTTCGACATATTCGCGCTTCACCGCCGCGCCAATGCGCTGTAGGGCGTCACTCTTTACCCGGCTGATAGTACCAACACCGGTGCGCTCCAGACGATCGATATTATCTTTCATGATAGTGAACTCATTGTCGGTGGGGGTTGGCAATGGTGCCGCCAGCTTCATCCCGGTGGCATCGATTGGCTTCATTTCCAAATTGGCCGCCGCGCATATTTCTATAACCCGTTCGAGTACAGCTTTATTTGACAAGCTAACCAACGCAAATGTTTGCTTGCCCTGCTCGACGAGCTCTACATCGGCAAAGTCGGTGAGTACACGTTGCCGTTCTTCCAAGCGGATGCGCTCGCCAAAAAACAGATTTTTATATTGATCAACCGACCCGATTTCACGAAGCAATTTGACGAAATTATCAATCGCATCTGACATGCGCTCGGCGGTCGCCAGAGAATAGGAATCCTCGACTTCGACATCTATATACATGCTACATACACCCCAAAACTCACACAATCTCACTATAGCATTGCAAAGCTACCTGCATCATATTTTCAAAAGATTATAGTATCTAAGCAAGAAAGCACTATTCCAAATCCGTCCTTGCCAGAACCGTACTAAAATCTGTGGCACTCTAAAGCAATATTCTTAAATTAATAAAGAGATTTGGTGCAAGAATTGCACCATAATCACTGGACCAGCAATATTTTGGTGAGGAATTGATCAAAAGAAGGGCCCGCCATCCGAAAGGAAAGCCCATGTTCACGTAAAATTTGCGTGAATTGAACAGCAGATGCCTGACAATGCCCGATAATGTATATAGTAGATTTATTTTGAGAACCACATGACCATCGATCACCCATTCCCGCAATCACGTTTGTTACGCCGCCCTGATTCGGTGCGGATAAAGGGTGTATTCAGCGCGGTTACAGTCTTGTTGTTGAGTGTAATGCTACTGCTTCCCACCGGGATAATGCCCGCCAATGCCGCAAGCGAAGTGGGGGTGATACAATCCCTGACGGGTACGGTTAAAATCCGGAGCGCATCGGCAAAACGCTATATGGGGAAAATTGGTGACGTCATAAATCGTGGGGATTTGATCAAAACCGACGGCCAATCAAGTTTGGAAATAGCGCTGAATGAGGGATCGCTATTCACCATCGCGCCAAATTCGACGTTCATTATTGATGATTTCGTCATGCAAGACGAGGCGGAATTAACAATGGGCGCGCGGTTGATTGACGGCGCTTTCTCCTTTGCATCGGGTACCAAGAAATTCGCCAAGGTTGATCGCAAGGTGTTGATGGCAAATGCGACTCTGACTATACGTGGCACGCGCTTGATTGGCATTGCTGATAGGCGGTCGCAGGTGGTGTTGCTCACGGGAAAAATTGACCTCTCGACCGGTGCTAAATCGGTGTCGCTAAACCGCCGTAATCAGTCCGTGAGCTATGATAGTACCGGCAGTATCGATCCGCCCGTAATCCTCAGCGATGAAGACCTTGCGGAGCTGGGCAGGTATGTTGGGCTGGATATAAAGCCGGCGGAAAAAATGAAGGGCGGCCGTGTTGGCATCACCAGACATGTGCAACCGGGCTGTGTGGTTGTTGGCACTAATGTGATCTGTGACTAGTGATCTGGCGGCCTATGTAACAGCGAATAGCGAGATCACCACTTGTGATTTTTTGCGCCCACCCGTGCCCACAAACATCATTGCATTAACATAGCTATAGCGGGGATCGCCGGTTTCCAAACGGGCGCTGGTGCGCATGTAATACTGTGATGGATCAACATCCTCACCGGCGGCAACTTTGGCCATAATATCGTCAGGGCCGTGGCGATATCCAAAATTCTGGATCTCGATAATCGCGCCATCATCCGTCTCAATGGCATAGCGGGTATCAAGCTCTGCAACCCCGTTGGTAAATACCGTCTGCCAATCCGCCCCGACATTCAACACCCGTCCGTTAATGCGGGGGCCGGACACGCGCCCACCGATGATGGGAATAATCCGCCGTTTGCCCGCCATCCCATCACCAAGTTCGCGCAAGCTATCAAGCTCGACTGTAAGATCAGCAAAATGTTCTAGCGTTGGGGCTGGTAATGTCATGGTCATGTTACCTTTACAATTTCGGGCTATTACTTTGCCAACACAATCAGGTGTTTTGCAATCCTTCCCCCACGGTAATTTTTTCTATATATCTCTGCTCACACCTATGTGGGCCTAATGCCTAATACCAAGAGCGCGTTCAAAGAGAGTATAATGTCAAATATCATTGTTAAAGATTCGCCCCTTCATGGGCTTGGCGTTTTCGCGCTGGTGGATTTGCCGGCGAATAGCACGATCGAGCGGTGCGGCTATCTGGTGCTCGATGATGATGATCTAAAAGACGTGAACCGGCTTAATGATTACCTGTTTACCAGCCCGGATGATCCGAATGATTACCTGTGCATCATGGGTTGCGGCATGCTCTATAACCATGGATCAGAGCCGAATGCGAAATGGGAAATCGATGATGATGATAACCGGTTTGTCCGGTTTTACGCCGCCCGTGATATCAAGGCTGGCGAGGAAATTCTCCATGATTATGGCTCTGAATATTGGGATACACGCAAATAGCGCGTGCCTTTCTAGCCCGCCGATTGCCACTCGTTTGATGCTAGGAAAAGACCTGCGATAGCGCCCCCCATAATGCCCCGCTAGCCAGATAGAAAAAGGCGGCGGCGCATAGACGGTAGGTCCAGATTTTCCAAATTTCTCCGCGCCCGCTAAACATCCGGTCAATCATCGCCGCACAGATAAAACACCATGCAAGCGATGACGCCATAAATCCGGCAAAGAAAACCGCGTAATCAAGGGGCTGTGGATCGGTGATGCCAATGGCCCCAAGCGCACTGCCCAACGCTGCCCAATAGGCGATATTCTGGGGGTTGGTAATCGATAGCACTATGCCCGACCGCAATGCCGACCCGTGATCATCATCACCTGTTGCGACTGGCTTGCCGGCGGCGGTCCACGAATCCCATGCAAGGTAATAGAGATAGGCGGCGCCCGCTATCGCAACCGGAATTTGCAATGCCTCGGCGCGGAGCAATACACCAACGCCCAGCAAACCCAGCCCCGCCCATATGGCATCACCGGCAAGAGATCCTAGCTGGACATACAAAGCCGGACGAAAGCCGCCGATGGCACCGCGGCGGATGGTTTCCGCAAATATCGCGCCCGGTGCAATGTTGAAAATCAATCCCAACAGCAAAGCGGCGAAAAAGATTGTCATCATGAACGGTGGGTCCCAAATGAATGGTCTCAGGATGCGGCGTGGCAGGACATATGCCCCACCATCGTTTAGTTTGCCATATTTTATGTGCCTAGCCCAGCATTGAGGGCCGATTACGCCGGTTTTCATACGGCAAAGGTTGGCTTTTCCCGCAGAAAGTCCTAATGTGACGCGGCGGTGATTTTGGCTTGGAACAGCCCGATTTGCCCCTAAATTTAGAGTTAATTCGGTCTGTGAGGATATCATGCGCGCCACAAAAATTGTTGCTACTATTGGCGACTCAACATCAACCCCTGAAATGTTGCAACGCCTAAGCGATGCCGGGGTCAATGTGTTCAGATTGAATTTCTCGCACGGCACACAGGCAGAACATGGCGAGCGCGTTAAGGCCATTCGCGAAATGGAAGAGCGCACCGGCCGCCCTTGTTGTATTCTGGCCGATATGCAGGGCCCGAAACACCGCGTTGGCGTGGTTGCCGATGGCACCGTGATTACCGCTGGTGAAAAGGTTGTGTTTGACCAGAATGATGCTGTGGGTGACGCCAGCCGTCTGCCGCTTCCGCATCCGGATATCTTTGCCGCAATCCAGCCCGGCGCGCGGGTGTTGATGGATGATGGCAAGCTGGTGCTAAAGGTTGTCTCGCTGGGCACTGATAGTTTTGTTGCCGAGGTCGTTACAGGTGGTCCGGTGCGCAGCCGCAAAGGGGTAAATCTTCCCGATGTTGTTTTGCCGAGCAAGCCGCTAACCGAAAAGGATTTAAGTGATCTCGATTTTGCCCTTGCTCAGGGTGTTGATTGGGTTGCGCTGTCATTCGTCCAGCGCGCGTCTGATATGCTGGATGCGCGGGCGATCGTTGGCAAACGCGCGGGTCTCATGGCCAAGATTGAAAAGCCCGCAGCATTGGCCGAGCTTGGTGACATTATCGCCGCCTCGGACGGTATCATGGTGGCGCGTGGCGATTTGGGGGTCGAATTACCGCCTGAACAAGTACCCGGATGGCAAAAGAAAATTCTGGCCGAATGCCGGATGGTTGGCAAGCCAGTGGTCGTGGCAACACAGATGCTGGAATCAATGATTGAGGCTCCGTCACCAACCCGCGCCGAGGCATCCGATGTTGCTGGCGCCGTATTTGATGGCACTGATGCGGTGATGCTATCGGCAGAAACCGCCGCCGGTAAATATCCAGTTGAGTCCGTTGAAATGATGGCGCGTATTTTGACCGCGGCGGAAACGCATATCCGCGAAAACCCAGAGAGCGCATTGCCGCAATTGCCGGTCGAGCCAAGCCTCTATCATGCGGTCGCTAGGGCCAGTGTTGCGCTTGCCGAGACCGTTGAGGCGAGAGTGATTGTTGCGTTTTCAACCTCTGGTAATACCGCTGTGCGGATTGCCCGCGAGCGCCCTGAATTACCGTTCTTGATGATGACGCCTGACCCGCTGGTCCAGCGCCGCTTGCAATTGCTATGGGGTGCGCAATCGGCGGTGAGTATCTATAGTGACGATTTTGAATCGGCAATTGACGAGGCGGTTGGCGTAATCAAAGAGCGTAACCTTGCCAATAACGGTGATCATCTGGTGGTCATTGCTGGCATGCCGTTTGGCATTGCTGGCACAACCAACACGATGCGGGTTGTCACCCTCTAGCCTAGATTAAACAATCACGCCGGAACTTTAATCGCGCCGATCACGTTCGCGCGCGTTAAAACTTGTTGATTTATGTTTATTATGGCGTTTCAAATAGCTCAGAAATAACATCCGATACATGCTGGGCGCTTTTGGTTATGCGCGATGGCTATCAAGCGTAATAATCCGCTACTTTGTTGCTGACTATTACCTACTGGTTGCTGTGATGGCGACATCCTTTGGGGAGACAAAAATGACAAAAGTTGGGTTCATTGGCCTAGGCAATGTTGGCGGCAAACTAGCCGGTAGCTTGCTGCGTAACAAAATAGATTTGACCGTTCGCGACCTTGATCAGTCGATTGCAAAACCGTTTCTGGACGCAGGTGCGAAATGGGGCGAGAGCCCAAAGGCAATGGCCGAACAATGCGATATCATTATCACATGCCTACCATCACCCGCCGCTAGCGCCGCGGTTATGGAGGCCGATGATGGCATTTTGGCTGGCCTTAGCACAGGTAAAATCTGGGCCGAGATGAGCACCACGGACGAGGCAGAGGTAACCCGCCTTGGCGCCAAAGTTGTGGCGGCTGGTGGGTCGCCAGTTGATTGTCCGGTATCGGGTGGATGTCACCGCGCCGCCACCGGTAACATTGCTATTTTTGCGGGCTGTGACCGTGACGTGTTTGAACGGATGTTGCCTGTGCTGACCGTTCTTGGTCGCCGTGTGTTGCATACAGGCCCGCTTGGTTCGGCATCGATTTTGAAAGTGGTGACGAATTATCTCGCCACCGCCAATCTTGTGACCATGTGCGAGGCGCTGGTCACATCGAAAATGGCTGGCATGGATCTCAACACCGCCTTTGAGGCTATTCGTATTTCATCCGGCAATTCATTCGTCCATGAAACCGAGGGTCAGGTTATTTTGAACGGTAGCCGCGATATTAACTTCACCATGGATCTGGTGTTAAAGGATATCGGCCTGTTCCAAGAGGTTGCCAACCGCGCGGATGTGCCATTGGAAGTTTCGCCATTGCTGATCAAGATTTTCAAAGATGGTCAGGATCGCTATGGCCCGCGTGAATGGTCGCCGAATATTATCAAGCGGCTGGAAGAGGCTTGCGGCGTGGATATTCTCGCCCCCGGTTTTCCGGCTGACATCGTTGATGATGAGCCAGAAGAGCCCGGCTATGAGGTTGTGCCGATG
>Ga0209138_1002709_pt1 | contig 13314 bp, 11 predicted proteins | sample SaaInl3SG_22_DNA_FD_184645 | JGI IMG/M metagenome (GOLD analysis project Ga0209138, IMG submission 184645) | Marine microbial communities from expanding oxygen minimum zones in the Saanich Inlet - ESP_153SG_22_DNA (SPAdes) (version 2) | ecosystem: Environmental > Aquatic > Marine > Intertidal...
AGAGAACCATATCAGGAATAGAAGTAGTTAGAATGATAAAGAAAAATCAACTGAAGAACCCTGAAAGTTCAACCTACAAATCATTTATATCATTAGCTTCTTAAAAAATTAAATTAGTTTAAAACTTAATGCTTAATTTTAGCAGATGCGACAGAACCTTAAAATTTAATTTGCTTTTTAAATAATATTTTATATTTTTAAAATATGAAAAATTATCCCCCAATTCAAAAAAACCTTTCGATTATATTCCTTATTTTAAATTTTTTAAGTGTTTATAAAAAAATATTGAATGTAAATAATTCATCACAACAATTCTAATTTTTAAAAAATTCTTAATTTATCTATTTAATATTATTTAATAAATTTTTCAAAAAAGAAATGATTCAGTGAAAGACATTATAAAGAAGTTTGGTTTAGAAAGAACGTTAAAATCATTGTATCCATATTTAAAAGGTATAAGTTTTAAAGATGTAATTTATGATGAAGTTTTAGATAAGACTAGTCCTATATCATATTTAACTAAAAACATTGATAATAAATGGTATTTTGGTGAGAGTGATATGCCTATGATCTTCAAAAGTATTAATCTTCAAGAAAAAAATAAATTATTAAAAGAAATACTTGAAATAAATAATATAAATGAAGATGATTTTTATTACAATAAATCAGATGAGGACATAAGATTCTGGAAAGGAAATGGTTTTAAAATTGAAGATGTTTTTATAAAAAACCAAAATATAATTGTAATCACTAACGAAGAAAAATTTTCAAAAAAAGACTTTGAAATAAAAGACTCAAATATAGCTACAAAAATTGACACTCCAACTTGGATTAAAGGGGTTGATAAAATGTTTGATGGTTATTCAGTTACTGAAAAAGATTATTTACATTTAATAAATAATCCACTCCTTTTTAAAAGTAAAAAAAAACAACATATAATCATTCCAGTATTAAATTATGATATAGCTAAAAGAATAATTGATAATTTATTTTTACATAACGGTGGAAAAGATAATTTTAAATTAATAAAAAATAAGAGCTCAAATAAGTGGGACTATTTTCATGAAGGAAAAATTTTTAGTTTAGGGTATTTAATTAAAAAAACATGTGTAAAAATTTATTTACATAATCAAACACAAAAAACTTCTGATGGGAAAATACTTAAAAGGGGTATTCATTCATTATCAGATAAAGTAAATGAACTTATAAAAGGTCTAAATTCACCAATATATAATCCTGCTGAGGGAGATGTTCCCGATGGTAGATTTTTCACATTATCAGAAAAAGGTAATATTATAGCATCTTTTTTTACAGATTTAGAAACAGCTAAAGGTAAATTTGATGAGATTGTTTTAAACTATAATCCAAAAGATGAAATTTTAAAAATAAAAAATAAAAGTTTAAAGATTTTCTTTAAGGAAAACCCAAAACAATCTATTGAGTTTAAAGTTGATGGAGATTTTGAAATGAAGCTTTCAAAAGATAAAAATCTTTATAGGATAAATCTATACCCTTCTGGTGGTAGAAATAATACCTGGGATTTTAATAAATCTAAAGTAAAGAAAAATAAAAACTTTGAATCATCTGCAAATAATCTTTTTAAATTAAAAGAAATAACTAACCCTAAGTTTATAACAAAATCTAGAACTGATATTTTAAAAGAAAAAACATTCTTAAGCCAATCTACACAATCGTCCATAGAAAGAAAAAAAGAAAAAAAGAAAATAAATTTAAACTACAGAAAGAAATTTAACTTTAAAAATATAAATTTTGATTTACTAAAAAAATTAACAAGATTTCTTGTATTAATTTTAGCATTTTTGTTTTTATACAAAGCATGTTTTTATGATGAGTGTAGTAACAATGCTGAATGTTACTTTTTAAAAGCCCAAGAGTCTGAAAATAAAGCTGACTTTGAAAAAGCTTTAAATTTTTATAAGAAAGCAATAAGAGTTGATAACAATTATATTGATGCATATAGCGCAAGAGGCTTATTGTTTCAAAAACAAAAAAAACACAACAAAGCAATTAGTGATTTTTCAAAAATCATAGATATTGATGATTCTAATTGGGTTGCATTTCATAATCGTGCAAATTCATATTCAGAATTAGGCGAAAAACAATATAGTATTGAGTACAAAAAAGCAATGAAAGATTATAATAAATCTATTAAATTAAATTCTTCTGATAAAAATGGAATTAGTTATTTTAATAGAGGTTTATTAAAAGAAAAAATAGAAATTGAAGCATGTGATGATTTCGTAAATAGTTGTGATCGTGGTTTAACTGATGGATGCGATAGATATAACAACATTTGTTATCCAAAAAATGGAGATTATGTTCTTTTTAATGAATTTGGAAGGGGTGTATTTGCTAATAATGGTTTAGGTAAAATAAAACTTGATAACTCGAAAGGTAAAAGAGATTTGGTCGTTGTAATTAGGAAGTTTGTCAATGGAAGGAGAAATGGTCCAAGAATTAGAGCACAATTTATAAGAAAAGGAGAAACTATAATTATGAATAATATTCCAAATGGTTCTTATTATACTCAAGATTACTATGGTGAATATTGGATTAAAAATTTGAGTCCTAAAAATAGATTTTTAAGAAAAAGTTCATTTTATGATTATAAATCAAATCCATTTAATATTTATAACAATACGATGAAGTTTACTTACAATGTAACAGGTGGCGAACAAGGAGATTTAATAAGTGAAGATGATTTTTTTAAATAGTATTTTATGATAAAAAAATTTAAAATAGATTCAAGTTATCTAATAGAAGGAGTGAATATTAGTATTTCATGGGAAACTTCTAAAACATTTTTTGTTAAAATTCATATTGATTCATGGAGAAAAGGTTGGTGTAAAAAAAATAACCAAATTCAAATAAACCTCACAAATGATTTAAAAAAGGTTACTCTTTTTGCTTTTGGTCTTAAAGGAATTGAAAAAAAAGAAATTATAATTAAACTCAATAAGCAAAAAGAAATCATTCAAGAAAAAGGAAAATTAAAAAAAATTGAAATTTCGTCTAAAATCGCTGATCTAAAATCATTAAATAACTTTAATTCTATCAATGTGCTTAAAAATACGAAGCCAAATAAAATTTATTTAAAAACAAAAAGTATAAAAACAAAAATTAATTATTCAAATTCAAATTTAAATATAAACTATAATGAATAAATCTTATTACAAAACCCCTAAACCTGGGAGGTTAATGAAAATTTTATGGAAAGCTGCTGGTGCCGACCAATACATTTTAGAAAGAAGTACCTACTCTGATCATGTCAAATATGCTTGTTTGGGAGGAATTGTAATAGCTACAGGGTTTATGGCTTCTTTAGCTGGCGGATATGCTTTTTATATAATTTTCGGACAACAAACTGCAAATTTAGCTCAAGGCACTGAGGCTACAATAGAAACTGCTTCTTCTCAAACATTAGCTGCCTTATTCTCAATGTTATTTGGATTAATTTGGGGGTTAATTATTTTTAATATAGATCGTTTTATTGTAGCAAGTACTGGAAAAGGAGATGGATCTGAAGCAATTACTATTGGAGAAATAAAAACTGCAATACCAAGGATTTTAATGGGTATTATTATAGCTATAACTATATCAAAACCTGTAGAATTAAGGATGTTTCAGCAAGAAATAGAAGTTGAGTTAAATAGCAGAAGAATAAAAGAAGCTGAAAAACAGAAAAATGAAATCGCTAAATCATATGGAGGAGATATTGAACAAATAGAGGAAGAAACAATAAGACTAAGAGAAGATATAAATAGGTATAAAGTTTTGTTTCAAGAAAAAGAAAATATTTTCAATGAAGAAATGAATGGTTCTGGAAGTATAGCTGGTGAAGGTTATGGACCACGAGCGAAAAAGAAAGAAGAACAACTTAAACTAGCACAAAAAGAATATGATTCAGTTAGGTCTATAAATTTAAAAAAAATCGAAATACAAAACATAAAAAAAGATGAGATTGATTCTGTTATGAAAATAAAAATTGCCAATGCCGAAATGTCTGCTAATAGTTTAGATGGTTTAATGGCAAGATTAAAGATTGTAGATGAATTAGCTAAAGGTAAAGATGAAGACGGAAATGTAAATGAAGACGCAATACCATGGATTGTTATTTTTGTAACTTTATTATTCATGGCTATTGAACTAACTCCTATATTCTTTAAAATGATGTTAATAAAAAGTCCTTATGATTATCTAGAAGATAATATAAAAGCACTTCAAAGAGCTGATCTTGGAATTGAAGTAAAATATGATTATTTTAAAGATAAAGAAGGTGTTCAGAGAAATTTAGTTATACATCACCAAGCTAATAAATTACTTGCAGAAAAAGTTAAACTTACTCAAACACAAACAGAACTTAACGACTTTATTATTGATAAATGGAAAGATAAAGAGAAGGAAAATATATCAAAGAATCCTGATGATTTTATTGAGAAATCATGATTAAATATTTTTTAATTTACATATGTGGTTTTGATCCAATAATTCTTGAAAAGGACAATATAGCTGACTTAACATTCAAAAAATTTGCAATTGCATTTTTATTCGTTATTATATTAAGTTTTTTTTCAACTTTTACTGTGTTTATTAATACTATTGAAAATTGGTTGATTAGTTTATTTTTAGCAATATTTTTTTCTTTATTGATTATTAACTTATATAGATTAATCATAGTAACATCTAGCCCTAATAACTTAAAATTAAAAAAAAATAATTTTAAAAATATGATTGGACATTACATAGTGAAATTCAATCTTTTATTGATGGTTTTTTTTATAATATCAGAACCCTTAGAAACCATTTTTTTTAATAATAAAGTTAGTTTTTACTTAAATGATTACAAAGAAGATTTGATTAATAATTTTGAAAAACAACTAAAATCAACTTCTGACAAAACAATTCAAAAACTTTTATTTGAAAACGAACTAGATAAAAAATTCAAACAAAAAAATGATATAGATATAAATAAAGAGGAGCAAAAACGATTTGAAGAGCAAATAAATTTTATTTTACAAAAAGATAGTAATGCGCTTTTTGATTTTAAAAATAAAATAATGAAATCAAATTTCTTTTTTAAAAAAATATCATTAGTAAACACAAAGATCCCATCTAGCTATCTTTTCTCTATATTCATTCTATTGATTGTTTTATCACCTGTTTACATGATCATGTATGATGCCAATTTTAAAAGTTATTTTAAAGAAGAAGAAAAAAGTAACAATTTTATTATAAAGAATAATTGGAAAAGGTATTCATTAAAACAAGAAGAATTATTTTTTGAATCAACAGGAGAAAAATTAATAAGACAAAATATCTATTTAGATCCTCCTTTTAATAAAATAAAAACTCCTAGTAATAAAAAATATTTAAAAAAAGGAACATTAGTTAAATGGTTCAATAAAACATTTTAATTGGATAAAATAAAAGTTATAAAAAGAATAATTATCCATGGTGATTTCTATGGGAGGTATCAAGGTGACCAAATAAATTCTCTGTCATCATTTGATGATTATGATATTAAAATTATAGACGGCAAAATTAATAATGCAGAGAAAACGAATTATTATGATTTTATTAGTAATGAAACTATTTCACTTAGAGTATCAAAAATAGAAGATTTAAATATAACCCTTAAAGATACTGAGAATAGCAAGGATTATATATTTATCGAAGATCTAGAAGATGTATTAATTTATGACATTGAATTTAAAGATGTTATTAAAGAAGGGGTTAGTACTTTAGGTATAATTAAAGGTAAAGTATATGGATCAATTATATATAATGATGAAGTTGAATTAGTTAAAAACACTCCCAAATTACCTAAAAAAAATCTTGAAATAATTAAAAGCACAGCAAATAAGATAAAAATAAAAACAGAAGAAAACATTCTCCCTAGCCTTAGTATTCTTTTTTACATTTTTCTTTTTGTCTGCCTAACTGTATTTTTAAAAGAAAAAATTTTTATTTTTCTGCTTTTAGGAGTTGCTATTTACATATTAAGATCAATTTTATTTTACTTTATTAAAATATTATTTAGAAGTGCATTATTAATTTTCACAATATTTATCTTTTTAGGCTTATGGTTTGTTTTTTCTGACGGATTAAATTCTTTAGAAGTAGAAAATGATAAGATTACTTCTGAAGATCCTCCAGAATTTAATAAATTAATTTCTAGACAATTTTTATGGAGTGATTTTGACAATAAGCAGTATTATGGAGACTTTAAGTTTAGATATGGAGATTTTATAAATTCAAGAGAAAATAAAGAAAAAATCTCGTTTAACTCATTTAATAGACTTTACAATGATCTAAATAACTATGATGTAGATAGAATGGAATTAATTTTTAAGTCTCTACAAAAGATTAAAAATGATAATAATTTAAATCAAAATAGATTTGCAGAAGTTGTAGTTTCACTTATTCAATCGATACCATATTCTCTAAATATACCAGGAGAATGTAATGAAAAAGATATTCCATGTATAAGTAATGTCAAATATGATATTTTGACTCCGTTAGAATTTTTCTATTATAAAAAAGGAGATTGTGACTCAAGGACTCTTTTAATTTATACAATTCTAAAAAAATTTGGTTATGACGTTGTTATCTTAAATAGCGACTTATATGGACACTCTATGATTGGCATTAACATAGCTGTTTACGGTAAATATAAGTTAATTAACCAAAAAAAATATTACTTTTGGGAAACTACCACTAAAGGTTGGAATGTTGGTGTTCTACCACCGGAATCTAATGATATTAGCAAATGGTATTTGGCGTTAAAATAATGGCTAACTTTTTAAAAATAAATATATGAAATTCAATGAAGAACTTTTTTTAAACTCAATTTCACAATTAATAATTTCTATTTTTATAGGTACAATAGTTCTTTACAGTACTTATAAATTAATAGATAGAATAATAAGAAAAAAGAATAAAATTAAAATTGATAATACTGCTTATGGCATATTATGTTCATCAATTTTATTTTCAGTTGGTTATCTAATAGCAGGAATAAAAGATCCAATTATAAATTCAATTAATCTAATTCAACAAAATGTAAATTTTTCTGGATCTGTTATTTTTGAAGGACTAAAATATACGGGGTTATTTTTAGCAATTATTATATTTTTAATTTGGATTATAATTATAGTAGCTATTTATCTTTTTACAATTATGACAAAAGACTTAGATGAATTTAAAGAAATAAAAAACAACAACATAGCTGTAAGCTTAATAATAGCTTCAATTGTTATAACAATTTCATTTATTGTAAAATCAAGTTTATTTCAAATATTGGAGTCTTTTGTTCCTTATCCTAACTTACCATCATTTAGCTAAATATTTAAAAACAATAAATATTTGTAATTGTTTGTACAAAATTTTTTGAATCAAAAAAAGAATCAGATTTTATAAAGATATCATGAATCTAAATAATCTTTTACTATTTTTAAAAACTATATTATAATTGTTAAATAGTTTAAAATAGCAAAAACTATTAAAATAAATAATGCAGCAAATTTGTTGTTTTTAAATTTCCATAAATTAATATTTTTAGTATGTTGACCAATAACTATAAAAATATTAAGTATTATAAAAATTACTACTAAGTTATTTATAATATCTGCTTTTGTTAAAACTTGAATAGCTGGCATTGAGTTTTCAACAAAATACTTATTTCCAACTGCCCCAAAGATACCACCAAGACTCAAAGTAATTCTTGTTTCAAAATATCTTGAATCTATAAAGTAGACAAGGAAGGATATTAAAAATGATAAAAAACCACCAAAAAATAATTTAAAATATAAAAAAGACCCTTTCCTATCAATATTTATATTAAAAATCAACCTTTGATAAATACTACTTCTTTCACCTTCAATAAAATTATCAGAAAAAACCCCTGATTTAAAATATTCTATATCTGTAGTAATATCTTTTATATTAAATCCATCTAAGAGAAATTTAAAATCTGTTTGATTAATTTTTGGCGGGTATTGTATAGAGGGTGAAATTTTAACTAATGAAGTATCTTCTTTTGTCTCAAATATAACTTTCATTTTTTGGTCATCAAATGGATAATTTCTGAGATTCCACTTATGAGGAAGCTCAACTTCGTAATATGAAGACCATTGAGAAATACTATCTTTAATTTTCGAGTATTTAAATCGTCCATCAAAAAAGATATCACTAACAAATTTTCTATCACTCTCTGGATATATAAAATCTAAATGCTTTGATGGATGAAACCTCAATGAATCTCCAGATTTTAAAACCTCCAAAGTATTCCTTACTGATGAATAAATTATATCCGTGGTTAAATAAAAATTTGTGTTTTTTATAGTTATATCTCTAAGGTCCTGAATATTTAATTCTATCTGATATTCGATTGGAAATTTAATTTCATCTTCATTACTCAAATAAAAAGGAAATTGAAATTTACCTGATCTAAGTTTTTGGGAATAACTAATTGTATCTATTACATCTTGGGAATAAGAAAAACTTACAAAAACTAAAAAAACTAATTTTAAATAATTATTTAAATTAAACATTTTTTAAAAATTTTTAATTGTGAATAACAAAAATATTATTTTTTACCTCCCCATCTAGGTCCAGAATGTGAACCAATACTAGAAGTTACTTCATAACCATTTTTACGTGCTATTTCAGTTGCACCTGACTCAATTATAGGACTACCACAATTGAGTAAATCTAAACACATTGTATATGAAAAATTATATCTAAGTGCTTTTAATATAATATTTTCAGAACCACTTTGACCTAACCTAATAAAGAAAATATAATTATCAGCAATTTGTTTAATACCTTGTCTATTAATAGATGTCGTTAAATCACTAAGTGCATTTGGATGATATTCAATCATTTTAACTAAAACATCACCTGCAGCAAATCTTACAGATTGACTATTACTATTCATTTTCTGTTTCATTAAAGGTATTGCAGCTTCACCTATTCTAGCGAGTAAATCAATAGTGTATTTTTCTTTTGTAATCAATTGACCCAGGTAAAAGATAGCTTTATCTTCAAAAACTTTGATTGCATCCAAAAATACTTTAGAGTCTTTATCTTCTTTCCAACTTTCAATTAAGCTCAACATTCCTTTTTTATTGTGTTTTAAAGCTGAATTATAGAGTATATTTTTAAATTTTTTATTTGTATTTTTTAGTTTTAAACCATATATAATTAATTTTAATCTGTCTTCATTTCTAAACGAATTTATAGGATTTGGGTTAGTTATATTAGAGATACATTCTACAATTCTAGAATCATTAATCTCTGAATATCTAACTATCATGTCTTGTAAACTCCAAATAGCTTTTTCTTTTGAAATATTTTGATTTGAATATTTTTGTAATAAAAGATTTGAAGCTTTAGTATCTAATGAGTCTGCAAGAGAATATGCAATTTTTTTTATTTTTTCTCTGTTCTTCAAAGAAATTAATTCTTCAATTTGGCTTTCAATTGTAACGTTTTCACAAGACATAAGAAAAAATGAAGAAAATAAAATTACTAATAGAGATAAGTAATTAGTTCGTTTTTTTTTAATTGTAATCATTTTTTTATTTTTTTCTAAATATAATATATTTTATACATTTACTTAATAATCTTTTAGAAATTATCAGTTTATTAATTTTTGTTAATAATAATTATTTTTTTTAAAAAAAGAACTAGAATGGATAAAAAACATAAGTTATATGAAAATACTTGTGACACACTAGCTCTTGCTTATTATAATTTAGCGGATTACACAAATGCTTTACATTATTCAAATCTATCTATTAATCCAGATTCTAAAAGTAGTTTTTCAGATCACTATTACAATCGAGCACGAATTTATTTAAAAATTAACGAAAAAGAAAAAGCTATTATAGATTTGAAAAAAGCAATCGAAAAAAATGGAAATGAAGATGCTAAAAACCTTTTTGAAGAAATTAGTAATCTTAATAATTAACCAATGAAAAAGTAAATACTAAAAGTTTTTAATAAATTAGAATATAATTATATGAACATAATAATGATAGAAATTTTAAATAATTTTGAAAAACACCTTGAAGATAGAGGATATTAAAAAATTAACTGCATCTGGAAAACTTTTAACAGCTCATGACTATTCTCAGCGTACAATTCCAATGATTATTTCGAGAGAATGAATTTCCATAAACCTATTAATAAATGACATTTCTCTGTTTGTTCCAAAATATGATTCCTTTGGTTTAGAATCAGATTAAGGAAATAAAAGTAATAGAGCGTATATTAATTCGATTAAAAGGTTTGAAGAATTCATTCAATCAGAAAATTATTTCCAAAAATAGGCATTATCTAAAAAAGTACATCGAGCGTATTCTGAAATATTAAAAGATTTTAAATTTGATAGTCTATCTATGCATCTTTTTTAAAAAAAAGTTAATTTTTTAAATGATAAGAATAAACCTATAACTAAAAATATGTTTGATAAAAACTAATCATACATTAATTCTAAAATCCAAATAATAAAAAAGTTAAAAACAAGATAGAGAATTGGGATAAAACTTGATGTAAATGTACTATCATCAGAAGAACTGCCAACAGCCTTCAATATTGATGAAGTTATTCCGAGTATTTCGCAAAAAAAACAAATTAAAGATATAATAAAGAATATTTTCCAATAAATATTTCTAACTTTTTTACTTTTAAAATAAAAAATCATTTTCAATAAATTTATACAAAAATACTAATTTTTCTAAACATTTAACATGTACTCTGTTTTGACCCCTATAAAACAAGAGTAATCTTTTAAATTTCGATTATTAATTAAGCGGTTAATTTTTTCATCATAATTAGGTATTTATCTTCATTCCATTTTTCCATTGGTGTTATTCGTCCCAATAATCCGTGAAGCCTTCTATTGTTATAAAATGTCACGTAACGCTTTAATATTTGTTCTATTTCTCCAAAATATTGATAGTCGAACCTTTTAAAGACTTCTTTTTTTAATATTCCGTGATAGGCTTCTATATGTGCGTTTTCCTCAGGTGTTGCAATATGGGTAAATTCTTGTTGTACTCCTATTAAACCTAAATATTCACGTACACTTTTTGCTATAAATTGGCTTCCGTTATCACTTCTAATAACTACATTATTAGGATAATCGTAATTCTCAAACAGCTCGGATAGTAGGGCTATAACGTGATTTTGTTTAATAGTAAAGGAAAAATAGTCTTTTAATATTCTACGTGTGTGAATGTCTATAATGGAGAGCAGGTAAGCATTTTTACTTACACTTGGTATCCAAACCATCTTTATATCCATCTCCAAGCATTCTAAGGGTCTAGAAGTGTAAACCTTTCTAAACTTTACAAACTTGCGTCCAGAACCACTTTTATCTATCCTATTATCAAGTTTCAACAGACCTTCTTCTTTCATAATTCTGTATAGTTTTTTATGGTTGATTGTGTAACCATCTCTAGTTAAATAGCTAGTCATTAATCGATAACCACAATCTATAAACTCGTGCTTTAAAATCTCTTTTATAGAAACAACTACAGCGTCTTGTAATACAAAACCTTTTGTTCTTGTGGAAAGTCTCTTTAGAGGGCTTATTTCCTTTTTTACCGCCACTAGGCTCTCTATAATAGCTACTTGACACAATACCAACCATCCTTATAATCTTGGTCTTACTTATTTTATGTTTGTTATAAGTGGTATCCACTAGATCTTTCTTGGATCGGACGTCCCAAACTTTTTTTTTAAAAGCTCACGTTGCACCTCAAGCTCGATTTCTCTATCGCTCAACAATTTTCTCAACACTCGATTCTCCTCTTCGGCTTCTTTAAGTTCTTTGCTTTTAGTGTCATAGGTAACTTTTAAACCTGCTTCGCCTTTGTATTCAAACTTCTTTTTCCAACTATAGAAAGTGCCGTTACTTACACTGTATTTTCGGCAGGTTTCAACGATGCCTATTTCTTCGGAAACAGATAGTATTTCTAACTTCTGTTCCAAGGTCCATTTCTTGTATTTCATATCTCAAATATATTAGTTTTGAAATTTAAAATATCACTCCGAACTATTAAGGGGCTAATCTATTTAATATAAAATAATACCCAAAAAAATAAACTGTGCTATCTTGTGTTGAGGCTCTCTATATACCCCTTATATTTATACTTTATTATTTTTATTTTTTTATCTCTACATAGTAATAAAATCGACACTTCGACACTAATCCTTATAAGTATACTGATAGTTAATAAGTTATAACGTGTCGATTCCGTGTCGATTTTTAAAACCGTGTCGATTTTTTACCACTTTTTAGTACAATATCATTTTTTCAGTTGGTATTTTAGGAACGGTAAGTCTTTTTTAATGGTTTCTTAAGCACGGAAAAAAACCGACACGACACTTTTTGGTGTAAATATTATTAAAATATGAGGCAGATATGTGTAATAAAAATATGTTGGTGTCGAAATTATGATCAGATGTGTGTAGCAAATGGGCTATATATACATATGACGCTGACGAAGCAAAAAAGAAAGTGGTTTTTATTTTGATAGGGGGGGTCTTATTTTTTTAGTTTTGTTGTAGATTTTTGGCTTTTTCTGTGTTAAGTCTATTTTTTGTGAGGTAAATATTAATACTATGGTTAGTGATCTTGATAAGATATTAAAAGTAAGAAAGATGGTTCTATTTAAATGTGATGGTTCAAGTGAGCCTTTTCATATTTTAAGTTTAAAATAAGCGATGAAGGAACAAAAGTTTATGCTTTTTGTTATCCAATGGCTTTATCTATTATGGGTGAAGAAATTAAAGTTACTTAGTGTATGATTAGTTTTAAATCTAGGTTTGATAGGGGCATTACTGGATACTAAATTGCAGCTCCAATTCAAGGAGGAAGTAGTGGAAGTCTATTGTTTGACGAAAGAGCTAATTTAATAGTGAATAAATCGTCTTGTTTATTAAACTTATAGCTGACAATTTAGCTTACTTTACTAAAACTAATTATGTTGTTTTAGTTAAGCTTATGTAATCAACGAAAATCCAATACCTAGATATTGTAATAATCAAGTTTAATGAAATCAACTATTAATAAATATTTTTTAAATATTATTGACTAATGGTTAGCTAAAAAAAACCTCAAGATATTGAAAATCAATAAAATGAGGTTTTATTTAGTGGAGACGCCGAGAATCGAACTCGGGTCCAAACAAGCAACAAATTGGCTTTCTACATATTTAGTTCTTTCTTAGTTTTCGTTTAAAAGCTGATTAAGAACAATCCACTTTTAACTTATCTTTTTTA
>Ga0209138_1002712_pt1 | contig 13309 bp, 10 predicted proteins | sample SaaInl3SG_22_DNA_FD_184645 | JGI IMG/M metagenome (GOLD analysis project Ga0209138, IMG submission 184645) | Marine microbial communities from expanding oxygen minimum zones in the Saanich Inlet - ESP_153SG_22_DNA (SPAdes) (version 2) | ecosystem: Environmental > Aquatic > Marine > Intertidal...
ATCACGCTGGCGAGGGTGGGCTGCACCCCCACAGCGTCACCTCGGTCCTGGGCGTCGAACACCACCGGAGACACTAGAGCCTCCAGTGCGCTCTCGCTGGGCACGGAAACGTCGTTATCCGAAAGCTCCTCGGCACCTTCCGAGAGGCCATCAGCGAATTCTGCGGTGCCCTCCGCGATCTTGGTGGCGGCAGAATCCAATTCGGCCACCCCGTCTGCGAGCTCAGATATCCCCTCGGCGAAATCAGCGGTTGCGTCGCGGAATTCGTCGGAGGCATCGGCCAGTTTTTGGCCTGAGGTATCGAGCGCATCCGCGCCCTTGTCTACGCCAATGATTCCGGTCGTGAGCCCAGAGAGTGCCTCACTGGTCTTTGTCGAGAGGGTGGCGCCGCCCGCGGCGGTCAACGCAAGATTTTGCTCCACTGCTTGAAGAGTAGATTTGCCCACCGAGGCGTCCAGACCTGAGATGTACGCGTTAAGGGAGCTCAGAGTGGCAGACAGCGCCGAGACACCGGCGGTGTAATCGCTGATGCCGCTGGAGAGGGCACCCAGCCCACTGGTTCCCGAGGAAAGAGCATCAAGGCCGTCGGAGAGAGAGGTCACTCCATCGGCATAATCCCCGAGTCCGTCGTCGAACGTTGCGTACCCACTGGCGAGATCGCTCGCGCCGTCGTCAAGATCGGGCATTTCCGCAGCGAGTTCCGACAAGCCATCGGCAAACTCTTCCGTTCCCTCGGCGAGCTCGGTGGCGGCGTCAGCCGCCTCCTCGAACGCATCCCCGAGGTCCACGATGACGGTGAACAACCCTTCGGTGGTGGCTTCAGCGAATTCGACGCTCAAAGCCCGCGCGATGGAGTCGCCCACTTGGTCGCCTAAGACGCCGGCGAGATAGCTCCGCGAAGGGTCGGTCCGCACGGTGAACTGAGCTTGCTCAGGGTTGCTTCCCCCAAGCGTTGATACCGCGGCGGAGAAGTCAGCGGGGATCTCAAAGATTGCGTAGACCTCGCCGGCGGCAAGCAGCGTATTCGCCGCCTCCGTGCTGGTGATGACCCACTCCACCTCCGTGTTATCGCCGGAAACGAGTTCGGTGATCAGCGGTTTTGACGCGAGGATGATTTCCTCTTCGCCGTCGTCGTTGGTGGTTTCCACGAGCTCGTCATTGTTGACCAGTGCTACGGGGATTCGCTCAAGAGCGGTGTCTGCACTTGAGGTCAGCCCCAACAAGCTACCGACAACGACAACGGGCATCGCCAGCGCCACAATCGCCCACCAGAGGCGAGAACGCTGCGGAGTACGTGCTTTCATCGAAGCGCCTCCTGACGTGTTGTGGTCCGCTGGGAATCTGCGGTCTCATCGGCAAGCGTGCAGAGGATGACAACCTGGCTCGGCAGAGCAAAGTGGTTGATGCCCTGCCACCACAGCGCAGCGGTGTCCCCCGGCTCCACCGGCGAACCAGCGCCAATGATGCAGACTGGGGAGCTAGGCAGCACCGCGAGAGCTGCCTGGAGGAGCACTTGCTGGGAAGCAGTCAGCGATGAAATCGGCGTTGCTGCGGTTATCAGAGACGAAGGTGACTTCGCCCTCTGGCCTATCAGGCTGTTTGTTTCCTTCAGGATTTTTGCGAGCACCTCGTCACGGCTGGTCGTTACCGGGAACCGGTCGGCGTGGTGCAGGCTCACCCACTCGCCGATGGTGAGCGAGCCACTGGGGAGAGCGGTGTTGGTGATGGCGACAACCCTTCGGACTGCCGAAGCTTGGCTGGGTAGCGGCATTCCCGCTACCTGGAGCGATCCCGAGAGCGGAGGGCGCGCTCCCGTGAGCGTGGCGGCATAGAGCGCACTGTCCAGCACAGTCCCTTGATACTCGTGTCGGGCTCCGGCTTCGAGCACCCAGCTGATTGGCGCTGTGCGCTCTGCTCCCCTGTCCATCACCAGGTTTTCTGCTGACACAATCGCTCCGTGCTGTGATTGTGCCCAGTCGAGAGCCGTCAAGTGTTCGCGAAGTTTTTCCCCCTCGACATCCGCGTGAGGCAGCACGCGATCTAGGAAGCGCGGCAGGGCCCACGCTTTTTCGCCGAAGAGCGTCATGAGTGCAGGAACAAGGAGCATCCGCACAACGAAAGCATCGAGGGCAATACCGACGGTGAGGCCCAGCGCAATCGGCTTGATGAGCGGGATGCCCTCGGGTACGAAAGAGAAAAACACAAAGAACATGATGAGCGCTGCGGCCCCCACGACTCTGGCGCCCTGCGCGTAGCCCTCTTCGATGGACTCACGCCATTTACCGGTGTGCACGTAGTGCTCGCGCATACCTGAGACCAAGAACACCTGGTAGTCCATAGCCAGCCCAAACAGCACGGCCATCAAAATGATCGGCATAAAACTCAGGATGGGCCCCGGGGTGTCAACTCCCAGGAGCGAGGCAAACCAGCCCCACTGGAAGACCGCGACGACAATGCCAAACGCGGCCGTCACCGATAAAAGAAAGCCCACTGCGGCTTTCAGCGGGACCAAGATTGATCGGAACACCAGGAGCAAGAGAACGAAAGAGAGTCCCACGACCACGAGTCCAAACGGGATGAGGGCGCCTTGAATTCGTTGGGAGACGTCCACACCGATAGCCGTGACACCCGTGACGGCCAGGGCCGTCCCGGTTTGCGCTTCAATGGCGGGGAACGCGGTTCTCATGCGATCAACCAGTGCTTTGGTTTCTTGAGAATCGGGTGCCGACAAGGGGATTACTTGGAATATTCCGGTCTCCAGGGTGGGGGAGGGGAACCCTTCAGAGACGCTCGCAATTCCTGAGATTTTCTGAAACTCCTCCCGAAGCGTCTCTAGGTCGTCAATGGGGTCATCACTGGCTGCGATGTCCACCGCAACGATCAGGGGGCCATTGAAGCCAGGGCCGAAGCCTTCGGTGATTAAGTCATACGCTTTGCGTTGCGTCGAATCGACGGGCTCAGCACCACCGCTGGGCAGGTTGAGGTCAAGCTCGAGCGCGGGGACCGCGAGCGTCACGAGGCCGGCGATGGAGAGCCCCGCCACAATAAGCGGCCTCTTCATGATCATCCGGACAAATCTGCGTCCACCCGAGGGTTTCGGGTTTGTCGGGTCAGCGAGGCGAGCAGCTTTGGACCCTGCGGCAGGTCGGAGTCTTTCTCCCATAAGCCCCATGAGTGCCGGTAAGAGCGTAATGGCTGCGGCGATGGCAATGACGACAGCCAGGGCAGCCGCCGCGCCCATAATGCTGAGGAACGGAATCCCCACCACGAAAAGTCCGAGCAGCGCAATTACGACCGTGATACCGGCAAAAACGACCGCGTTACCCGCGGTTCCCACAGCCGTTGCCGCCGACTCGCGAACCTCTACCCCCCGCGCTAACTGCGTTCGGTGCCGCTGCAGGATGAAGAGTGAGTAGTCGATGCCCACTGCTAATCCGAGCATCACGGCCAACAGGGGCGCTGAGCTCGATACCGTCAGCACCCGCGTGGAGAACAGGATGATGCCGATCGCGATGGCGACCCCGAATAGAGCGCTCGTGATGGGTTGCCATGCCGGCCGAACGGACCGGAAGGTGACGATCAACACCAGGCCGGCAAAGATGACGCCAAATACTTCGGCGATGGTGAGGTGAACCTCTTGATCCTGAAACAGTGACCCGCCAAATTCGACCGTGATGCCGGAGCCTTCCCCGACACCGCGATACTCGATGAGCGCATCCAACATGTCGTCGGTGACTTGCCGCTCGCCCACCTCAAACTGGATTTGGAGGATGGCGTATCGGCGGTCATCGCTGATCACGTCGCCCGCGAACTCATCGAACGGAGACGTGACTTCGTCGATGAAGCTTTCAGCTTCAATAGCGTCGGCGAGGTCCTCAATAAACCGGGTATTGCTGGCGGAATCGACCTGCGAGTCTTCGGGCACCACAACAACCGCTTGTGCGCTCGCGCCACCAAACGAGGGGAAGACGGCTTGTAGCCGGTCGAAGGCCTCTTGGGACTCGCTTCCGGGGATTCTAAATTCTTCGTCCGTTTGCCCGCTCAGCGCCAGTCCGCCGCCGCCGAGCACCAAGAGAGCAACGATCCACACGCCCAGGACCTGCCACCCGCGCGAGAAGCTCGCTTTGCCGAGGCGATAAAGCAGTGTTGCCATTAGCTCACCACCGCCGGGGCCGAGGCCTCCAGGTGGAGTGTGCTCTGCAAGAAATCCTTGAGGAGAGACCGGAGTTTTTCCGGATCCATGGGTTCGATGCCCAGTATCCCCCCGGATACCAGTGCATACGTCGCACCGGAGACCGCAATACCGAACCGCGTGAGCTCTGTTTCATCTGCCGTGTGGTCCGCTAATAGCGATGCGAGTCGGTGCATGAGAGCTTGCGCTCGCTGCAGAGATTGTGCTGTGTCGGCGAGGTAGGGGTGTGACACCACGATTTGGACCGACATCCGGTGCGCCAAGAGGAAATCGACGAACGCATCGACGAATACTTGGCGGTCCGAGCTGTCGGAGAGAAGTGTTTGCTGTGCCCCGGCCACGATGGCTTCGAGACCATCGAGCGCGGGGGCTAGGGCAGCGTCAAGTAGAAGTTCTTTTGTGGTGAAGTGGTAGAGAACGTTGGCCTTTGAGGTCCCGCTGTGATCGGCAATGTCTTGGACACTGGTAGCAGGAATTCCCTGGTGCGCGAACCTGTCGCGCGCGATGTTGAGAATGTCTTCCTTGTGGGTCACAGAAGAACCTTAGAGCCCGTCGCTGTGATTTCCTGACCAGATGGTCAGTTTCTGGGCATACTGCCAGACAACGTCCAGCTCATGCCAATGAGCGGTGCTGTTGTGCCCCGGTCGGTCCCCACATCGGATTGATCCCCGACGGGGTCGAATCAACCCCACCGACGCCGCGCTTCCAGCTAGAGTGAAAATCACTTTAAGAACTTCGGGAGACATCATGGCTAAAACTCAAAGAACCATCGACGAGAAAATTACTCGCCTGAGGACCTACAACGTCGTTGCCGGTTCCCTCCACCTTCTCCAAGCGCTCGGGCTCGGCTATGTGCTGACGCTCCTGGATAACCAGGTCACCTTCCCTGTGACCGCCGACTATCTAGGCGGCCCTCCCGGAGTCCCGGTTCCCGCGGAACGAGTGGAACTCTTCGACATCAACGTGGGGATTGGCGTGGTGGCGTTCCTGGCAATGTCGGCGTTCTTCCACTACTTGATTTCCTCTCCCATGTTCTTCACGCGTTACGGAAACGGTTTGAAGAAAAACCGCAACTATTTCCGCTGGACCGAGTATTCGCTGAGCTCCTCGGTCATGATCTGGCTGGTAGCGCAGATCACCGGAATCACCGATATCGCAGCACTCTTTGGGATCTTCGCGGTGAATGCGTCGATGATCATGTTTGGTGCCCTCCAGGAAAAGTATGAAAGCCCTGGCAGTGGAGGCTTCCTCCCGTTTGTCTTCGGTTCGATGACGGGCATTGTTCCCTGGATTGTCATCCTCATCTACTTCTTCGCACCCGGGTCCGCAGGGACCGTTGAAGCGCCAGCATTTGTGACCGGCATCATCATCTCGCTGTTCCTGTTCTTCAACACTTTTGCGGTAAACCAGGCTCTTCAGTATCACCGCGTGGGTGGCTGGGCTGACTACATCAGGGGAGAGCGGATGTACATCACGCTGAGCCTGATTGCCAAGACAGCACTGGCTTACCAAGTGTTTTCGGGAGCCATCATTCCGGCCCTGACTAGCTAGCGAGACATGGAAACCCCTGGCGAAAAGCTCGCGCTCTTTCGTGAGCGCAGAAACTTAGCCGCGGTCCAGCCCCAAGGTCCCCTGGCGCTGGTCAACACCCAGTGGATTGATATGGAGCAGACTGTCTGGGGTGTCCCGGGGGTCTGGGCGCCGCGTGAGGGTCTGTCGGGTCTGCAACTAACCGCCTCTGCCGAAGACGGCATTACCGTGGATGGGGAGCCCGTAGAGGGAACCGTGGATGTCCGGGCTAAGGGAACCGAGGATCCTTCTGACGTGGTCTTTAGCGACACCCAGGTAGGACATGTCATCGCCCAGGGCGATTCCCACGCGCTTCGGGTATGGGACAGCAATTCCGAGGGCATTCAAGCCTTCGGTCACATCGACGCCTTTGACTACGCGCCGGAGTGGGTTATTACGGGCTCCTGGCAAGAAATACCCGGGGGCAAAAGTGTGGGCTTTGAGCATCTCAAAGACGAAGGCGTCTCCAGGGACGAGGTGATCCCGGGGGAAATCACCATCAACCACGATGGTCAGGAGTACACCCTGGCCGCATTCAAAGCAGGGAGAGCATTGCAGCTTGTCTTTGCCGATGCCACGAACGATGTGAGCACCTACAGTGTGGGGCGTTTCCTGTTTGTTGCCCCCAACCCCGATGGCACGATCACGCTCGATTTCAACCTCGCCGTCTTGCCACCGTGCGCTTTTTCCTACGCGTTCAACTGCCCCCTGCCTCCGGCGCAGAATCGCTTCCCGTTTGCCATTGAGGCCGGAGAAAAGAACGTCATGAAAGCTGATGGTTCGCTGCTTCACGGCTGACCGTCACTTGAATTCTTAGGCCAACTAGCGCATACTGACGGCACGACGCTAAGCGTCGGAGTATCTGATTCCAGGTCGATGGGGAAGTCGAACCACAGGAATCGGAGATGAGTATGGCTATAGCCACCGCGCGCGGCGTGCTTTTTGTGCACTCTGCTCCGTCTTCCCTGTGCCGTCATATTGACCGAACCGTCGGCTCTACTGTGGGTCACCACGTCGTGCTGGACTGGCACGAACAACCCGTTCTGCAGGGCACTTTTCGCGCCGAGTTTTCCTGGGCCGGGCCCCCAGGGGCAGGGCGTGTGCTGGCTGCGGCTTTGCGCGGCTGGGAGCACGTGCGGTTTGAGGTCACCGAGGAAGCGTCGCCCGGATCCGATGGGGCGCGCTTCATGCACACGCCCGATTTAGGGGTGTTTTCTGCCGCGATGGATACGGCGGGAAACACCATGGTTACCGAAGATCGTCTCAAAGCCGCTCTACAGGAGGGCAGAGGTGACGCCAGGCGGATTGCACAAGAGTTGAGACTGGCCTGGGGTGCTGCGTGGGACGATGAACTAGAACCCTTCCGTTACGCCACAGACGACACCGGCGTGGTCTGGTTTCACCAGGTGGGTTAGTCGAGGCTCCGGAATGCCACAACCGCGTTGTGCCCGCCAAAACCGAAAGAGTTGCTGATCGCCAGTTGGGGATCGGCGCCAAGCTTGCGCGGGCTCGTCACCACATCGAGCGGAATCGCTTCGTCCTGGTCATCAAGGTTGATTGTGGGGGGTGCTATGCGCTCATGCACTGCCAGAACAGCGAACAGAGCTTCCAGAGCGCCCGTTCCCCCGAGAAGGTGCCCGGTGGAAGCCTTGGTGGCAGAGACCGGAATGTCTTTCACCCGATCGCCGAAGACTGAGTGGAGTGCGGCATATTCGGCGACGTCGCCTACCGGGGTAGAGGTAGCGTGCGCGTTGATGTGAGTAACGTCGTCCGGCTGCGCACCCGCCTGCTTGAGCGCGGCATGCACTGCACGAGATGCTCCTACACCTTCCGGGTCAGGAGCCGTGATGTGGTACGAATCGCTCGTAATGCCACCCCCAGCAAGTTCTGCATAGATCTTTGCTCCGCGCGCAAGGGCGTGCTCTTTGGTTTCAAGAATGAGGGTTGCCGCGCCTTCGCCTAAGACAAAGCCGTCCCGGTTGGTGTCGTAGGGGCGGGAGGCCTTAGCGGGGTCATCATTTCGTTTGGAGAGTGCCTGCATGGCGGCAAAAGCGGCAATAGGCAGCGGGTGAATGACGGCCTCCGTGCCACCGGCTACGACGATGTCCGCAAGCCCCAGTTGCAGGTGCTCATAGGCGTTAGCGATGGACTCGGTTCCCGAAGCGCACGCCGACACGACGGTCCGGGCGCCCCCTTTGGCGCCGAGCCCCATGCTGACAGCGGCAGCTGCAGCATTGGGCATCAGCATGGGAATAGTCATCGGCAACACGCGCCGTGGGCCTTTTTCTCGCAGTGTGTCCCACCCGTCGAGCAGGGTCCACAGCCCTCCGATGCCCGTGGCGTAATCCACGAGAATTCTCTCCGGGGCAACATCGGGTGCGCCAGCATCCGCCCAGGCTTCCCGAGCTGACACCAGCGCAAACTGTGCGGAGGGGTCGAGGCGTTTGACTTCTTGACGCTCGAGCACATCCGCTGCGGGGACTTTGGCTTGGCCGGCAAAAGTCACCGGGAGCTCGTGGGCGGCCACCCACTCGTGCTCAAGCGTGGAAATACCCGATTCGCCCGCGAGCAGTGCCTTCCAGGTGTCGGCAACGTTTCCTCCCAGAGGGTTGGTCGTGCCGACACCGGTGACAACAATCGTGCTCATGGGCGTGATGTCTCCCTAGGCTTGTGCTTTGGTGATGAATTCCACAGCTTCGCCCACTGTGGTGAGGTTCTTCACTTCGTCATCGGGAATCTTGACGTCAAACTTTTCTTCCGCGTTCACCACGATGGTCATCATCGAGATGGAGTCAATGTCGAGGTCATCGGTGAAAGACTTCTCCAGCGTTACCTGGTCGGCTTCGATGCCGGTTTCGTCGGTGACGAGTTCTGCCAGTCCTGCCAAAACTTCTTCGGTGGTGTGAGCCATATTTCTCTCTTTTCTGTGTTTCTATCGGTGACCGGCTCCAATCTTAGAGCCAGCTGGGGGACTTAGGGCAGTGTCACTACCTGCGCGCCGAAGACCAAACCTGCGCCGAATCCGATCTGGAGAGCGAGGCCTCCGGAGGCTTCGGGGTGTTCTTCGAGCAGGCGATGCATGGCCAAGGGGATGGAAGCCGCGGACGTGTTGCCCGTGGTTTCAATATCTCGAGCGATCAGCACGGAGTCGGGTAATCCCAACTGTTTGGCAAATTCGTCAATAATGCGCATATTTGCCTGGTGCGGAACGAACGCTGTCAGCTCCTCCGGGGAAACACCGGACTCTTCGAGGGCATTCTTGGCCACTTTCGCCATTTCCCAGACCGCCCAGCGAAAGACCGCTTGTCCGTCTTGCCGCAGGGTGGGGAAGCCGCCCTCGCGATCGGCGAACGCTTCTTTGAGAGTCTTGTTCATCCCCACCGCGTCCCACTTGGAACCATCGGAACCCCACAGGGTGGGGCCGATGCCCACGGTGTCGCTAGGTCCCACAACGGCCGCTCCTGCGCCGTCGCCCAGGAGGAAGGAAATACTCCGGTCGGTGGGCTCAACGATGTCGCTGAGTTTTTCTGCTCCCACGACTAAGACATAAGTGGCTGCGCCCGAGCGGATCAGCGCGTCGGCCTGCGCGATGCCATACGTGTAGCCGGCGCACGCGGCGGAAATGTCGTAGGCAGCGGCGGGAGTGGCGCCGATGGTGTCCGCGAGAAGAGCAGCTAAGGAGGGGGTTTGCACGCTGTTGCTGATGGTCGCGACGATCACAGCCCCAATGTCGCTGGGCTGAATGCCGGCGCCAGCAATTGCTTCTTCGGCTGCGCGAGAAGCCAGGTCGAGCACACTCTCACCCGCACTCGAGCGTTTGCGCTCGATAACTCCCGTACGTTGGCGGATCCACTCATCCGATGAGTCGATGGGGCCCGCGATATCGTCGTTACTTACGGAGGTATCCCCACGAGCAGCGCCGAGTGAATAAATCTTGGTAAAGGCAGCGCCCTGGGACTGAACGAGGGGGCTCATGCTGAAGCCGCCATCTCGAGGGCTTTTTCTAGGTCATCCGGTGTGTTCAATGCCACGCTGGGCACCCCTTTCAGGCCACGTTTAGCTAAACCGACGAGTGCTCCCGCCGGGGCTAGCTCCATCATGCCCCGGATGCCATCCGTGGCAAAGGACTCCATGCAGGAATCCCACCGAACAGGTCGGGTTACCTGGTCCACCAGCGATTGCAGAGCATCCCGGCCGGCACTCAAGAGCGACCCATCCCTATTCGTATACAGCGGAAACTGGGGGTCGGTGGGCGACAGGGTTGAGGCAGCGTCGGACAGGCGGCCCTGTGCACTCTCCATAAAGCTAGTGTGGAATGCCCCCGCCACTGCCAGGGGAATCACTCGGGTTCCCGGGATCGGCGATTCGGCCAGGTCAGCCAGTAGCTGCTGGGTTCCCGCCACGACCAGTTGCCCGCCACCGTTGTAGTTGGCGGGATGAAGCCCCCGGGAGGTCACGTCGGCTTCGAGCGTTTCTGGGTCGCCCCCCACAAGCGCTGCCATACCGGTGTCAACCAGTTGTGACGCTTGCGCCATTGCCCGTCCCCGCAGCGCCACTAGCTCCAGCGCCTCCTCGTCGCTCAGAACACCCGAGAGCGCTGCTGCGGTGAACTCTCCGACCGAATGGCCAGCAAAAGCAAGGGGTGTGCCACCGGGTAGGCGGGCGAGAAGGGCCCTCCCGGTCAAGATTCCCGCGGCTACGATCAACGGTTGCGCTACCGCCGTGTCTTTGATGGTGCTCTCGTCACTGGTCGTGCCATGGGCCACCAAATCGATCCCGAGCGAGTCTGACCAGCTACGCAGGGTGTCTGCGTTAGCGCTGTCAGCAAGCCAGGGCTGGAGGAAGCCGGGTTTTTGTGAGCCTTGACCGGGAGCAGCGATAACAAACATAGGTTTTAGTGTCCCCTGAATGCTCTCGCGAGGTCGTAGTAGGCACCGGTGTGTTTGTCAGGCACCTTTTTGTGGCAAACCAACAGAACTACGAGCCAAGGCCGGATGAATTCGGCTCGTTCATGCTGCCGAGAATGATGGCCAAGTGCAGAGTCAGCGCATCTCGAGGGTTACTGGGGTCCCACGCCACCACGTGGGAAACCTTTTTGAGGCGGTAGCGCACGGTGTTGGGGTGAACATAAAGCTCGCGCGCTGTCGACTCCAGCGAGTGACCGGTCTCGAGGTAGGTCCACAGTGTGCCCAACAGATCCAACTGGTGGTCTCGCAGGGGTTCGTAAATCTCGGTCACGAGTGCTCGACGAGCAAGCGGGTCTCCCGCGAGCGCCCGCTCCGGCAGCACATCGCCCGCGGAGAGGGGGCGGGGGAGCTCTCGGCGAGACTTGGCAACAGAGAACCCTGCGAGTGCGGCTTTCGCGCTTTTTGCGGCATCCACCACGGAGGACACGGCCGGTCCGACCACGAGTGCACCCGCGCCGAAGCTCTCCTGCATATCGGTCACGATGTCGAGAAACGGTGCTGGGTTTTCGGGTGTGTGGTCCTCATCCACGCGCCGTCCAATGACAACAACCAGCCTGTTCCCCTGCACACCGACCAACACATCCGCATCGCGGTGGCGGGCGGTTCGGCGAATGATGTCGACATCAACCATGCGAGGGCTTGTGCCGACAACAACCGCCACTTCACCGTGCCCGAGCCACCCCAGTGCGGCGATGCGGGAAGGCAATTCCTGGTCATATTCCCCACTCAGGATTGAGTCCACCGCCAGCGCCTCTAAGCGCGCGTCCCACAGTCCTCGGGATTCTGCTGCTCGGGCGTAGACATCTGCGGCGGCAAACGCTATCTCTCGCGAGTAGTGCAGGATCGATTCCCGCAACTCGGGTGGACCTTTCAAGAGCTCTTTTTCGACAACCTCCACGGTGACTTTGATCAGTTGCAAAGTCTGTTGCAGGCTCACGGAGCGAAGAAGCTCGCGGGGGGCAACCCCGAAAACGTCGGAGGCAATCCACGGAGTGGATTGGGGGTTTTCGTGCCACGCGATGAACGAGGTAATCCCCGTTTGGGCGACCATTCCGACCGCCGAGCGTCTGCTGGGGGGCATCGCCCGGTACCAGGGCAATTCGGCTTCTAGCGTTGCCAGGGTCGTGGTGGCCATCTCCCCGGAGATGTTGCGCAGCCACGAAAGCGTTTGCTTTTTGGTCATTGCCATGGCTACTCCGCGAAGCTCACCGATCGCTTACGCTTCACCGCCGGCGGAACCGCTCGTTCCTGCAGTGACGTCATGGAGCTGGTATTTCTGGATTGCCTGAGCGAGCGCGTCGCTGGCCACAGCGCCGTCCTTAGCGAGTTGCTGCAAGACACGGGCGGCAACCGACGGCCCATCGATCGCAAAATAGCGTCGTGCGGCCGGGCGGGTGTCGCTAAATCCGAAACCATCTGCTCCGAGCGTCAGGTAGGGGCGAGGCACAAACTCACGGATCTGATCTTGCACGGTGTGCATGAAATCACTGACCGCCACAACGGGACCTTCGCTTTCGGCAAGCCGAGAGGTCACGTAGGGGAGTTGGGGGGATTGGTCCGGGTGCAGGAAGTTGTGACGCTCTGCTGCCACGCCGTCACGTCGCAACTCGTTCCACGAGGTCACCGACCACACTTCTGCGCTAACACCCCAGTCGTTAGCGAGCAGTGCTTGGGCTTCCAGAGCCCAGGGAACACCCACGCCGGAAGCAAGAATGGTCGCTTTCGGACCTGTTCCCGAGCCAGTACTGATGCGGTGCATGCCCTTGAGGATGCCGTCAACATCGACATCCGCAGGTTCTTCAGGTTGAACAATCGGCTCGTTGTAAATGGTGAGGTAGTACATCACGTTGGGGTCCGGGTGCGACCCGCCATACATGCGCTCCATGCCGGCAGCGACGATGTGAGCAAGTTCGTAGGAGTAGGCCGGGTCATAGGTAATGACGGCGGCGTTGGTGGACGCGAGCAAAGGCGAGTGCCCATCGGCGTGCTGGAGCCCTTCACCGGTGAGGGTCGTGCGACCGGCGGTAGCCCCCATGATGAAGCCTCGGGCCATTTGATCGCCGGCAGCCCACATGGCATCGCCGGTGCGCTGGAAACCAAACATCGAGTAGAAGACGTAAATAGGCACCATGGGTTCGCCATGGGTGGCGTAAGTCGTTCCTACCGCGGTGAATGCGGCAAACGCGCCGGCTTCGTTGATTCCCGTGTGCAAAATCTGACCCTCGGGGCTTTCCTTGTAGGCCAGCAGCAGTTCGCGGTCTACGGAGGTGTAGTTCTGCCCGTGCGGGTTGTAAATCTTTGATGTGGGGAAGTAGGCGTCCATTCCGAAGGTGCGGGCTTCATCAGGAATGATCGGCACTAGTCGGTGGCCAAAGTCAGGGTTTTTCAGCAGGTCTTTGAGCAACCTCGCAAACGCCATCGTGGTGGCAATTTCTTGTTTGCCCGAGCCCTTCTTGACCGACGCGTACGTGTCTGCGCCTGGCAGGGAAACCTCGGTGTATCGCGAACGACGCTCGGGTAGGTAGCCGCCCAATTCGCGCCGGCGCTCGTGCATGTACTGCAGCGCTTCATCGTTGTCGCC
>Ga0209138_1002713_pt1 | contig 13296 bp, 10 predicted proteins | sample SaaInl3SG_22_DNA_FD_184645 | JGI IMG/M metagenome (GOLD analysis project Ga0209138, IMG submission 184645) | Marine microbial communities from expanding oxygen minimum zones in the Saanich Inlet - ESP_153SG_22_DNA (SPAdes) (version 2) | ecosystem: Environmental > Aquatic > Marine > Intertidal...
GGCTAACAAAATGGTGTGTCAATCCTGTTCTTTTAAAGATATATGCTCGACAGAACTAATTGGTGGCAATACGCAACTAATGCTAAAAACTGAGTACAAGATACGGGAACGCAGACAAATCGGCGTCCCAGATGGAGAAAAAAAATGAGTACACGCCTTGATGAATTGATGTCAAGAATGGCAGACCTTGGAACACAGAAAGTTGCTAAAAATCTGATGGCAATGCTTTATGGCAAGCCTGGAACTGGCAAAACTGTCCTGTCTGTTGGTTTGGCAAAACAAATTATTCAGCCGGACCAAAAAGTGCTATACATCGACACAAAAGAAGGTTGGGTTTCCCTGCAGAACCACTCGGGTCTGTTGTCCGACGTAGTTCGTATGAACTACAGCAAGTTTTCTGACTTTGCCGTTCTCGCCAACGCTATTGCCAAAGGCGAAAAAGGCTTAGAAAAGGTAGGAGCTGTCGTCATTGACGAGTTTTCCACCGCAGCTGACATGCTCTTGGACGAGCTGTACCGCGAAGATGTGGGGGCTACTAGCGATGAAATCCCGACAGGGGTTTTAGATGCTCGACTCTACATGCCCCTCGGCGATGCGTGTCGTAAGGCGCTGGAGATGTTCCAAAGCCTCTCTGGTGTGCATGTCATCTTGGTCGCACATGAAAGAGAAATTGTCGACCACCGAAAGATGAAAGTGATTAAGCCTGGCTTTTCACCCAAAAACGGTGACGGGCTGCAAAAACTTATGCACGTTACTGCTCACGTTACGACTGAGATTAAAGGCATTGGTAAGAACACTTCTTACGAGCGTCAAGTACAATCACACCCCTCGGCACTTGTCGATGCGAAATCTCGTATCGGTGGGTTGCCTCTTATGACTTCACCTGAAGATTTTGTTGCAGTAGTCAGTGAATGGCTAAGCAATGATTCTGTAGGTGTAGAAGCCGAAGTCAAAACCTTGGCCTCGGATGAACTGCCTGCTGAAGGCGTGCCTGTTGCCGAAGGTTATACTGAGGACGACGAGCCCGCATTTGTAGGCGAAACTAACTGATAACTGAAAGGAATTCCATCATGGGATTGTTAGATGATTATGGCATTGACACCAGTGAGGCGGAAACTCCGTCATATGACATGGAGGACGGTATTTATGAATTTACTGTTGGAGATGTCTACGTAAAGCAGGGTTCTCAAAAGTTCCCTGACCGCGCTTGGGTCATTGTCGAGTACCTTGTAGGTGAAGAAGGCAAGAAGCAGAGCGAACTGTTCGAGCTTCCTGCTGACCCTGAGAACCTGACTGACCGCGAACGTCAGAAGCTTGGCTACTATGTGGCTCGGCTTATGGACCTCGGTGTTGACCGCTCTGCTGTCAACGATGTAGACCGTGAAGACCTCATCGGGCTTCGCGGGACTCTCCAGCTTTACAGCTCCGCTGGTAAGGGAGCTAACGCTGGTAAGATGTTCCAGAACGTCAAGAACGTCAAAATTGAAAAAGCTTCTGAGGCTCCCCAGCCAGCCCAGAAGAAGACCCGTCAGACCGCAGCTAGTAATCCTTTTGCATAACTAGCTTGATGGGCACAGTGGCCCCGGAGTTTCACCTCTCTTTACTCCGGGGCCACACTCTAAACTTAGGACGATATAAATGGACGCGACAACAGAACTGCGAGAGTTCTACAATTACATCTGGGGCGATGACGCCGTAAGAGAAACACCAACTTTTGTGTACCTGCCTGTCGAACACGAAGGCAAATGGACTCCGTACATGTTTGAGTGGCCTCGGCAACGAGAAGGGGTTATACGACACACGCTGAAATGGTCTGCTATCAAAGCCAACGTGTTTTACTCCCCCGCTTTATTCAAAGCAGCTAACCCAGCTAAAGACAACGTGCTCGGTAGCTGGATGCTGTGGGTAGACTTCGACGGTAATGCTCCTGCCGAGTGGGACCAAGAAGCAGAAGAAGGGAAGATGTTTATACCGCCCCCGACACTGATTGTTCAGTCGTCGATTGAAGGGCACGAACATTGCTATTGGAAACTAGATAAGTTTGTTGACGATATAGAAACGCTGGAAGATAGAAACAGGGCACTTGCCTACGTGATGCATGCGGATACATCAGGCTGGGACGCAGACCAAATACTTCGACCCATACGTACCACTAATCACAAACGGAATATGCCCGTCATTGTGAAGGAGTGGGAACGTGAAGACGCAGTATAGTCTTGATGACTTTGCGCACATAGCAGCTGCCAGAAAGATTGTCAGCACTGACTTGGTGCTGGGGGAGCTGCCCGCTCTTGAAGATGTTAAAGCTTTGGCTACGTGGACGCCAGAGTTTTTAGACAAATTCAACAGAGACTCTAAGTACTTTGCCGGACCTCCTAAGAAGGACAGGTCTGCGGCGATGTCGGAGCTGGCTCACATGGGAGCTGAGCTGGGTTGGCCTGACGAGCACATTGCTGCCGCGCTGTACGATGCCGATGATAGGTGGGGTAAGTACAAGTACCGTCGTGACCGGGACCGTCGCATAACAGACTTTATTAACAGGGCACGGCAAAAGCACGGCTACAACGCTTTGCAGAATGTTGACCTGACTCGAATGATTGAGTCTGCTAACCAGACAACCCCTGTCATGGGCGAATCAAAGCTTATCTACGGCTACCAAGACTTTGTGGATGCAGAGTTCAAGATTGAGTGGATACTGCAAGGCCTCCTGGCCCAAGGAGGCTTCGGACTTATCACTGGGTACCCTGGTACTGGTAAGACACAGTTTTCTATCGCTCTAGGGGCTCACATGGCTTTAGGGAGCGACAAATTCCTGACTTGGGACAATGTAGCTGGCAGCAAGAAGGTGTTGTTCCTGTCGTTGGAAATGTCGGCGGCACCACTTAACCACTTCATGGCCACGATTGGCAAGGGTTATACGGACAAGAACACCCTGAACCGAAACTTTTTAGTCGCACCATTTGGCACGCCTATTAATCTCGACACGCCCGAGGGTCAAATTTTCTTTGACCAGATAATGAATGACCACATGCCAGACATCCTCGTTATCGACTCGTTACAAAAGGTCAGCTCTAAAGAACTAACCGACGAGCAAGCAGTCAAAAACCTTATCCACTACCTGGCAAACGTGCGAGCCAAGTACTCATGCGCCATGCTGATGATTCACCACAACCGTAAGAAACCCAACGATGGTCAAAAGAAAGGTGTGGAACTGTCGGATGTGTACGGCTCTACCTACATTACGACAGACGTGGACTTTGTTGTGTCGCTAAAAACAGTTGATAGCGACCTGCTGCAAATCGACACCCTTAAAAACAGGCTTGGGCCTACGTTTGAGCCTTTCAACGTCACACGTAACCCTGAAGACCTCAGCTTTACTACAGACCTAGGTAACATCTTTAACCAGTTCGCAAAGGACAACGACCTTGCAATTTAATGACATTGAAAAAGCTAGCCTTGACTTAATAGCTGAACTAGCTGAGCACCCCGGCACTGTCATTGCTGTCGACACTGAAGCCACCGGTCTCAACGTTGCCAGCGGGGAAGACAAATGTATCGGTGTCAGCATTGCAGCCGTCGTAAACAGCGCAGCGTATAGCCATTATTTTCCTTTCAACCATCCCAAAGGTGACAACTGTAGCAGCGAAGTTATTTTTGCGCTGGGAGAACTGCTGGAAAACAACCTCAATACGTTGCTTTTTGTCAATGCACAGTTTGACATCCTTTCGCTTGAAACAATCGGTATCTATACGGAACACGCCGACATCATCGATGTGTCTGCAATGGCACACCTCATAAACGAAAACAAGCCTTACAACAAAGGCCTCGACTCGCTAGCCCAGTACTACCTCAAAGAACCCGGCAAGGTCAAAGACCCTGAGATTGAGAAAGAAAAGAAGACGGGCTGGCAGAACACTACTTGGCAGCAGATATGGGAGTATGCAGTGCTTGATGCTGTGTCGACATGGCGCATCTACAGCGTGTTGCGCGACACGCATCAGTGGTTAGAAGTTAAAGACATCGTGTGGCCGCACAAGCAAGACCTGATTCGTGTGCTTTTGTCGATGAAACGACACGGGGTACGTATTGATACACAGCTTGCCCAGAAGTACGTGGAGATGGGGGAGGTGCGTATGGCTCAGATAGAAAAAGAGCTGGGTATAAATCCTGCGAGCCCAAAACAAATGAAAAAACTTTTGATTGATGATTTGGAGTTGCCTGTTGTCAAGCAAAGCGCAAAGACTGGTGCTCCTAGTTTCGACAAAGAAGCTATGTTAGCGTACGATTCGATGCTAGAATCGCTCGAAAACCCCGTTGCGAAGCTTATAAAAGAGTTTAGAGGCTGGCAAAAAGCCGTCAGCGCCTCATACAGGCCCTATATTGACCTAGTTGATGTCGATGGTCGACTTAGGTGCAGTTATCGCCTCCACGGGACTGCTACGGGCCGACTTTCTTGCGCCGAACCCAATTTGCAGCAGATTCCCAAAAGTTCTGACAAAAAATGGAACGGTAAAGTTAAAGAATGCTTTATCGCAGAAGACGGCTACACACTAATCAACGCCGACTTCTCGCAGCTCGAACTACGCCTCGCAACCGCATACGCTGGGGAAGAAGAACTCAAAGAGGTATTCAACGAGGGGCGTGACATTTTCACTGAAATGTCCAAACAGCTTGGCATGTCTCGTCAAGACACCAAAACCCTGGTGTATTCCATGCAATACGGTGCGGGTGAGCAACGCTTGATGAACGTCTTTGGTGTCAACAAAGCAAAAGCCAAAGAAATACGACAAAACTATTTTGACACCTATCCGCACTTTCGCAGGCTAAACGAACGCTGCACAGCCAAAGTCGAAGAGACAGGTGAAATAAAAATTTGGAGCGGGCGCAAACGACACTTCGAGCACCGCAACGATGCCTACAAAGCCATGAACAGCCTTATTCAAGGGGGCGGTGCAGACATTGTAGAACGCATTATGGTCCACTGTTTCAAAGAGCTAGAAGGTTCGGAGTGTCGTATGTTGCTACAAGTCCACGACTCGATTACATTTGAGGTTAAGGAATCAGTAGTACCCCAATACGTAGAAAAGATACGGACATTAATGGAAGACGTGAACGCCGTAACAGGTGATGTTCAGTTTGATGTTCGATTTGCTGTCGAGGTAGAAGACTGGGTTCCAAAGGAGGACGACAAATGATGGTAATTTATGAATGCCCCCGCTGTGATTACATGGACAGCGACCCTGAAATGGCTGAAACACATTGCTTTGACATCGAGAAAAACTTGTGGTCATAAGCGTCGACCCCGGAGAGACAACGGGTATAGCTTTTTGGGAAGATGACGGAACATTTATTAGTCGGACAGTTCATACTTTGGATGACATTTTAGATTTTACTGCTTCAGGTAACGAAAACATAACGACCATTGTGTGTGAAGATTACCGTCTCCGACAGGGGAAACAGATGGTCCAGACAGGCAGCAGGTTTGTAGCTGTGCAAATAATTGGGGCGCTCAAGTCTATGGCTAAACGAGTCGGAGCCAAATTTGTTTTACAGCCTGCAAACGTATTAACAGTGGCTGCGTTACATAGTGGCGTGAAGCGCCCAGCCAATCACAGCAAATCCCATGATGTAGATGCTTACAATCACGGCTACTATTACTTCGAGACTAAAGGACTTCTTCAACCTAAACCCCTGTGATAGAATTTATTGTTCCCCCGGTTACCGTCCTAGCTGGGGGAACACTATTTATATCTTATTTAAATGGTCTTCGATACGCTTTACTGCGTCTTTAATGCTTGAACCTCCGTTAGTTCTTACCTCGTGTTCGACATTCATAAGCCGAGTCTCTATTTTGTCCAACCTGTCGGGCAGCTCTGAGATGATGTCGATAGTGTGTACAACTTTAGAGATAAAAGGCCAAATTTTAATAAGAACCCCAATAATAGCGGTAATTAAAAATACGGTCCAAACGATTGGGCCGTAATCCATAATAAATTGGGATGCTTGTTCGGTGGTCATGGCATTAAAAGCCTCTGTCTTCGCGGTTCTGTTGCTGCTGTTCTATCTGCGCAAATCTAATGTAACTTGGGCGGCTGTAATCCGTCAACCCGATACCCGTCAGCCAGTTAACCGCGGAGATAAGTTGGTCGTTAGAATCCTTGTTGCCCAGCTCAAACTGATACTGCGGGTCCATCGCGCCTCGTGTAAGCAAACTGTACAACGAACCTGTGACACTCTGGCCTGAAATGTTAGCTGCGTAATTTAGGCCTGGAACGTTCGAGTCAATGTAATCACTGTAGTCACGAATACGGGACTGTGTACCCAAACGGGTGCCAGTCATCAGCTCAATCGGAATCTTAAACAACGGGTTGGCGTTGTCGAGCACTGTGTCGATAGGGTTACCGCTGGCAAACTGGTTCATCACATCAAATGATGCGATACCTGGGCGAACACCAAAGTATCTACCGTCAGCCTCAAACAGCGGGCCTTCCATCTGTTCTTGTAAAAAACTTGGGAACAGCTGGTCGTCAGGGAACGGGTCGTACAGCGAATCTGGGTTAATACCAGCAGCCACCGCAATGTTGTACGAAGCCTTGTTTAAAGCCACTACACGGCCTGGGTTCATAAGCAACGTCTCACTTACCGCCTGAATAGCTCCGCGGTTCCAGTGATAGAACGGCATAATACGACGCAAATACTTCTTTTCCTGAATCGACAACGTAGCCATGTCGGGGTGATACTTCGACACACGCTCAGCAATAACATCAAACAACTCGTCCTGCGAAATCTTCTTCGGGTCAACCGTGGTGCCGTAACCACGGGTCAACTTCATACCCTTCTGGGCTTTCTCCAACATTTGCAAGGCGTGTTGGATACGAACGTAAGCGTCACGACCCTCAGCAAAATTAAGAATCTTATCCTCTACCCGCCCGCCGCGAATAGCCAACGGGTTCACAACCGCAGCACCCTTCTCCAGGGTACGGCTCAAAGTGTTAGACACCATGTCGTCATCCAGCAGACCGGCATCATCCGTGAATCCCTGTCGGTTCATCAAGCCTTCACGCTGGCGGGCAGGAATAAGAATACCCTTATCCAAGAACAGTTTTTCAAAGATTTCCTCGGCAGTAAACGAGCCCAGCTCACCACTAGAAACGACAGTACCGTTTTTCGGAATATCGGTAATTCCGTTACGGGTCAACGCCTTAGCCATGTCAATGTCCGAGTAGCTTCCACGGAAAGCCATCATCTGCCAAGCCTTACTCGAAGCCGCCACACTACCAATAGTTCCCTCCGCCAAGAACGTCAGCGTCAAGTCACCAACCATGTTACGAATGTGGTGACCCGGACGCGGCAATGTAATAGCGTATTTCCATGTGTCGGTTACAGGGTCAAGAACTGTGCGGGTCAAGCGGCCAAAGCCACCTTCAAACTGTTTGCTAGAGCTGGCAAAGTTGTCGATGGCGTTAAACATTTCAGCCACGTCTTTATCCATGTACAGCGGCTCATCGCCCAGGAATTTACCGTACCGGCTTTTTTCTCCAGGAACAATTTTTACAAACCCTGATTGAGGCTTAGTGTTGGCAAGACGCAACTCCATAGCTTTTTGCTTGAATGAGGTAACAAACGACACTTCGGAGGACAGTTGCACCATGGCCCGGTTAATGGCATACATGAAACCGATGGGGTCTTCAATGTCCCAGGTTTTCCACTGATTAAACAGTTCTTGGTTAATTTCTTCGGGAGTGGGTACTTTACGCCCGTCCTCTACAGCCCTTGCAGTAGCCGTCTTTACAGCCAAGTCTTCGTCAAAGAACACACCAGACGGCGGGGTTTTAGCCGCACCGCCAGATTTACCCAGTACTGCGTTATAGTCCAGTACTGAGTTAATAGCTTCGCGCCCAGCACCTGTGCGGAAGAAAGCGTTACCCAACAAAATGTTTTGCAGTTCGTCGGTTTGGTCAAAGAACCTAGACATCATGGGACGCAAATCGTCCTCGGCCTTACGCAATACGGTGCCCTCGGGGGACTTAGTACCCGCCTGTACATTCTTAAATGCCCGCTGAAGTACTGATTCTTTACCGCCTTCAACAAGCGGCTTAGCATAATCCTTGTTACGCATAATGTTTTTAAGGCTGTTAAGAAAAGGCTTACTTAGCAAAGCCATTTTATTACCACTACCAAAGAAAAGCCTCGAACCCCACAACATTTCGCGGGCGTGCATGCCAGCCTTTGCGTCAAAAAATTCACGAGTGGGGTCCATAATCTTCAAAGCCATCGACACAACAGTGCCCCGGCCCTCAGTAGCAATCCTGTCGTGGGTGCGTACAGTCCCCAACTCAATTTCTTGTATTACATCGTCATAAAATTCAGTTCGATACACTTCCGGAACGCGGCCATCTCTAATATCCTCAGCCACACGGTAACCGTCATACATCATCTTCTTAGAAGTCTCGGCAGCGTCATCCGACAGGTCGGCCAAAGCCTTAGCCGTAGCCTTGGTGTCGTTTTTAGTAGCTGCCTGCACCACATCATCCACGAGCTTAGCGTTCTTAGTAATCTCATCGCCCAGACCGGCCTTCACAGTACCCGCCGCAATTGTCGTACCCAACTGGGTAGCATTCATGGGCTTAGCAAAATCCTGCACAATCTGGCCCGAGTAAGCCACCGCACGAATGGCTGTAGCAAACTCTGTGGGGCTGTTCATCAACGACAGGATTACATCCGACACAGCGGCGGCAATAACTTTACCCTCTTCAATACTTCGACCTAAGTATTTATCGGCGTTTTCACGAGCAACACGAGCAAGGTCATCGCTAGCTGCCACAATTGCATCCGTAAGATTATCCGCCACAGTAGAACTTTTAAACGAAGTCGGACCCATGCGGGCAACACCTTTGTCACGAGCCAAGAAATTAATCTTCGTAATATCCTTGCCCACACGTGACTTGCTAGCTGTTAGTAACGCCTTAACTTCTTCGCGGGTACCGCCAGCCAACACCTTAGAAATAGCTTCCATAAACTGTGTCGGAGCCATACCGCCCTGACCATTAAAGAATGTCAGCAAAAGGAACCTGTCGCTAAACCCAATGTTTTCCAAGCTGTTCGCCACAGCGCGGTAAGCCTGAGTAAACCGCAAGTTAGTAAACACGCCATCCAAGTCCATAGTCATCGGAATGCCACGACTAACGTAAAACTTTTCAGCCACCTCCATAGCCGTCAACACCAGACGCTCTTTCTCACGAGCCAACTTTTCGCCCTTGAAAAGCTTGCCCGCGGGGTCTCGGAAAATGGCGGGAGTGTCCCCGACAGAACGGAAATAGTTGTTGTCAATGTGTTTAGCAATGTTTACAAACAAGTCGAACTGAAAGTACGTGTTAGGAATTTTGGGGACAACACCAACACCAGCGCCATAAGTAGGCTTAGTGTTTTTCACCCCAGTCTTCGACACATGCGGGTAAATATCAGGGCTTGGGTCCAACTTGTTCTTAGTAATACCCGGAAGTACATCTTCAAGAGTTTCCAAAACAGCCGCAAACAAACTCTTTTCACGGCCCTTGCCGCCCCGCAAATTAACCTTATCCGCAGGATAACCATTGCGGGTCAGAGCCCCAATGATGTCCTCTTCGACACGAACACTCTCACTAACATTCTCAGCAGCCTTTAACGTACTCTCTGGGGTAACCCTAGGAATATCCTGCACATTACGGGCCACCGTAGCAGCAGCCTCTAAACGAGTAGCTTGGTCAATACCAAATAGCCCTAACATACGACCCGTCAACGAAGCATCGCTCACAGGACCCAACGCATCAATAGCGCCAGTCTGTTTCAAAATAACATCCATTTCATCCAGGAACTTAGCCATCTCCTTAGAACCAAGCGCCTGCAAATTAGCAAACAACTCCTCACCCAACAACGCCGTACCACGAGCCCGTTCAGCATCATCCAGGTTCTTCAAATTACGAACAATCGTTGCCGCAACCGAAGCCTCAGTAGCCTCCTGCATAAGAGCTGTCGGAGTAGCCGCATTACCAATAAGGTCAACACTCTTACCCGCCGTCAAACCAGCCTTATACTTTGAATACGAAGGCTGCAACAGCAACTTCTCAATTGCAAACTTAATCTCCGCGCTACGAGTGTTTTCGTAGACATTCAAAACATTGCTCAAAGTGGCCTCCCTGCGGAAAGGCCCGTCTAACACGCTTCCCTGCGGAATACTAATACGCGCCTTAGACAAAACAGGGTCATTCTTCAACGCAGGAACCCAAGCTTTATAAGACTTAGGACGACCCGCCTTAGCAGCCTGACTAGCCTTAGCAGGCTTCGACACCATCTTCGATAACGAATCAAAAAACGAATTAAGCTCGCCCTTCAAACCAACCTTTTTATCGCCAGTAACAATCTGCTTACCGTCAATGATTTCCTGCAAAGACTTAACAACCGTCTCGCTGCTAGTAGCTGCTCCCTTAGCAGCGTTCTCTACCAAATCATCCGCAACCTTTTGAGCAGCTTGAGCTGCTGGGAAAGTATCAGCGACAGCAGTAGCTTTAGGGGCAATTTTGTAAGCATTAGTTCCTCTAAACACTTGAGGAACCTCATCCAAATTAACCCAAGGCCGCTTACTTCTAGACTGTGCTTTAGTTAAAGCCTCTTCAGCCGCAGCGCGTGTCGGGAAGTTTTTAACACGAGATTTGCCGCCTACATTAAGAGTCAAATCAAACGTTTCACGAGGAGCAGTACGAGCCAGAACACTCTCGGCCACACCCAAACTTGGAGCACCCGTAATGCTAGGGAGCAAAGCAGCTTCAGGAACATCACCAGCCTTTACTGCACCGGGAACGTCAATAGCCTTCAAAACACCCTCAGTAAACTTAGCCCCCTGTCGAGCACTAACCTGAGCACCCTTTGCAGCCCAACCACCAGGCACTAACCACAACGGGTCAAGGGCTACGTCTCCGATAAAACCAAGCGCACCCTTAGTTACAGGGTTTATATTATTAGCAACATCTACATAATTAGGGTCGTTGCGATTTACCACATCAGACTGACGCTCAATAATGTCAGACCAATAAGGTTTATTAGAAGGGTCATCCGAAAAGAAACCAGTAAACGGGGCAGCCAACAAACTACCCACAGCGTTTAAAGATTCCTTAGTAGCAGCCGCAGTATCTCCGGCAGCACGAAGCTCTTGAACTTTATCCATACGCTCAGGAAGTTCAACAGCTTTCATTGCCGGGTTGCTAATAATTCGCATAGGGCGCGACAGAATGTCGACAGTGCGGCCCAAGAAACCAAGTTCTTGTTTGGGCGCGGGAAGGTCAGGAAACGGAAGAGGCTCGCCCGTAGGCTGCTTCTGCCCGCCAGTCAGCTGAGAATAATAAAGATTTACGTACTCGCTAAACTTGTCGGAGCTAGAGGGCTGTTCAGCCATATTAACTCCTAACTAGTATCCCCTAGATTGTAGCGCTTTTATAGTGGCATCCGCCTCTTCAGGAGTCATCAAAGGCTTCTGACCATCTTGAGGAAGAGTGAGTTGAAGGAAAAGGTCCCTGTTTGCTTCCCGAGTAGCTAACTCAGGCTCAGCCAAAGTTTCAGCCTGTCGCAAAGCAAATTCACGCTCTTCCAACGGCAACTCGCCACCATACGCTTGACGGTAGAACTCGTCAAAAGCTATTTGGTCGCGAAGACTCATACCACCCCCGCCGCCAGAAGATGCAGCGGCCTGCCGACCTTGCTCTTCCATAAGCAAAGTATCATTAAGCCTGTTTTGCAAAGCAGCCAACACAGCCGCGTTCATTTCAGTGCCTTGCTGTTGTGCAACTTGAGCCATTTGAGAGCCAAACCCAGAAGCAGCCGAACCAAACCGCTCAGTAGCAGCCTGACCACCAGCGCGACCCTGCTCCAAACCAGCCAACGCCTCAGCCTGCGACAAAGCCATAGGATTTACGACAGCAGGAGCTGCCTCCTCAATACCCAAACGGGCAAGTTGGTCAGCTGCCTGTTGCTGAGAAGAGCCGTAAGCCGCGGCGGTGTTAGCAACCGCACTGTCGTACACATCGCCAATACCTGTCGAAGCCCCGCCATAAATGTCCTGAATACGTCCAACATTGGCACCAGCTTCCTCACCCAAAGCGTTGTACATAGCCTGAATCTGGGCATTAATTTGCTGGGCTTGGTCGGTCAAAGCAGCTCGATACGCAGAATAATCGGGAGCCGCCATACCCCCTCCGCCTCCACCAGTCATAGACGCAAGTACTTCAGCACGAGAAGGAATATACTGACCACCCGCAGAGGCGTACGGGATTTGTCCGGTGTCCATTTGACCGGCCTGTATTCCGGATTGTATTGCAGACATAACCCGACCATCTGTAAACATAGGAGTTTGAGACCCGCCCAAGTCCTGGCCGGGGCTAGTACCTATTGTTTTCGCAGGCGTACCCGTGAAAAAACCCTTTAAAAGTTGTGGGATAGTACTTGATTCTCTAGGGGTACCGGGAGGCGGAGCCCCGAAAAGCAAGTTAGATTGACTAGCTTGCTCTCCCAAGTTGCGCATAACCGCGGGAAAACCCGTTTCTCGCTCCAGATAAGGAACCGGCGGAGGAGGAGGAGTTTCTTGCTGGCTCATAGGCATACCGCCAGACTCAATTTTAAGCTTTTGTTTAGCCATTAGAAACCAGCACTCCCTGCAGCCGCCATAGCAGCCCTCAACATAGCATCACGTTGAGCAGATTGCATCCGCTCCTGAGACTGAGTACGCTGCTGAGCAACGTCAGTAGCCAAATCCTGACCAAACCGTGTACGAGAAGTCTCCATAGCATCCAATTGCTTCTGCAAACGGTTCTGAAACTCCCCAAAAGTTTTAGCAAAGTCAGACGAACGCAAAGTACCGCGAGCCGCAAACTCGTCACGAGTCCCCCGAGTACCCCGAGCCGCCGCACTATACGGGTCATACTCACCCTCAAGGTCAAAACCACCCGACACGGGGGTCATACTAACTGGTGCGCTGTCTGCTTCTGCCGACAATGCGGACATAGCCATGGGCTGTGCTTTAGTTTGGTCTAGCTGCTCCAAAACATTAGGCATTGCTTGGAACCCTTCTGCAGGGCGGTAACCAAGGCCGCGCAGCCCTGTCGTAAAGTCTTGCCCGTAACGTTCGCCTCTTGTAGTTGCGCCGGTTTCAAAGTCTTGCAAAGCACGTTGAATAGACGCAATTTGTGCGTTGTAGGCTGCGTCTCGCCAGTTTAAAGGCCGGGGCGCAGAAGGCTGCTGTGACGGCGCTGGTGCAGGTGTCGAGGTAAT
>Ga0209138_1002717_pt1 | contig 13285 bp, 16 predicted proteins | sample SaaInl3SG_22_DNA_FD_184645 | JGI IMG/M metagenome (GOLD analysis project Ga0209138, IMG submission 184645) | Marine microbial communities from expanding oxygen minimum zones in the Saanich Inlet - ESP_153SG_22_DNA (SPAdes) (version 2) | ecosystem: Environmental > Aquatic > Marine > Intertidal...
AGACCGATCGGTTGGATTTCGACGATCTCGGCAAGCGGTGTTGCAAATTTAGCTCCTTATAGTTTTTTTAATGCGCTCAGTAGTGATCCGCACCTCATTGGTTTCAGTAGCTCTGGCTGGAAAGATACTGTCTCGAATTGCGACGCAACTGGCGAATTCGTGTTTAACCTTGTGACCCAAACATTACTCACGTCTATGAGTCAAACTTCAGTGGCCATTCCTCCCGAAGAGAACGAATTTGCATTTTGTGGGCTTGAGTCAGTGCCATCGTATCGCGTGTCCGCTCCACGAGTCGCTCAGAGTCCCGCAGCACTTGAATGTCGCGTGGTTGAGATTAGACAACTTCAGGGCCTCGACGGTGTGCCCTGCCAGAGCTGGTTCACCATCGGTGAAGTGATTGGGATCTATCTCGATCCAGCCTTTATTACTGAGGCGGGTCGGTTTGATACCGCTAAAGCGGCAATTCCAACGCGTTGTGGATATCAAGATTATATGGAGGCCGGGGATTTGTTTGAGCTGACTCGTCCCTAGCTGGTTAACGCCATTTTGAGTCCATAGCTGACAAACACGCGCCTGCGAGTGCTTTTCCGAGACGGGCAAACCAGTGACCTTGATTCAGGCGACGCCTGGTGTAGACAGCGATGCTGATGATGGATGTCACATAGCCACCACTGAAAATCTTCAGGCTCATAAAAACAATCGGTGTTGTTTGGATCATTGAGGTAACGCCAGTCACAGATGGCATCATTAAAATCCCGTCACCGGCAAAGATGCCCAGTACGCCTTAAACATGTTGCATACTTGCCACCGCGAGCCGAGACGGTCACGGCGACCATCGAATTAGGCCCTGACAGCAGTACAGTGATGACCGTACTGATGAAGAAGTTCGCAAGGTCTGTGATACCGAACATGATTTTGATCGCGACTCAAAGCCAAACTTCAGTAGAAGGGAGTTTCTGCCGATAACACTCATTATTAAAATTAAACAAATGGATCCGTGTTTCGCATGCAACGATTGATTGCCCTAGTTGGTCTTCTTTTGCCCCTCGTCGTCCAGGCAGCGGGGGGGCAAACACTCGGATCACCGACGGCTGTGTTAGACGCCCTAAAGCAGTCAAGGGGTGGGGTATTGCTTGCATTTATCGATCACCCATCGGATCAAGCGAATCCAGTGAAACATCTCCAGGGGTTTCTTAGTCGTTATCGCCTTGATCTCAATGGGACGGATTTGGGTCAAGTTCGCAGAAATACGATTCTTCATGTGCGGCCCCGGTTGGGCGTCAATCGACTGACGATCGAAAATACCTTTGATGATCAGCAGCGGAAACAATTGAGCTTTCCAGCGATGCGCGCAGCCGGTGTTCCCACAGCAATTGTCGAGATTCGAACCTCTCGAGATTTCGCCTGGATGGAGGCGCTCACGTTGTCAGCAGCTGAAGTGCAAGCGGTAGAAAACGCGCTGGATCGAAGTCAAACCGGGGGGATGTCTCGAGTATTGGCATTAATCCGCTCTCGCGGTCAGGAAGCCATCCAACAGCCTCGACCATTGAGGAACTGGAGTCGAGGGATGTCTTCCGGTGGTGGCTCGGACTCTGGCTCGGCTTCAGATGGTTCGGTATCGTCAGCTCGATCTGCTCAATCTTCACCCTCTGAGGAGACGACTCAAGACACAGCGGAGCAGGGCTCCACGGAATCGGATTCCTCAGAAGAGGCCACCGCTGATACATCGAGCGACACGGAGGAGGCGGATTCTGAAGCCAGTGTGTCGGCTGATCGAAGGAGCTATTACTAACAGATCGATATCTCAAGTACACTCGACACAAAAGAGAGAGGGTTGGCACGTGAGTCAGTCGATCGAAGTGCAAGTCGTTGAAGGGATCCTGTGTGCTGATTTTAATGAAGGTCGGCTGATTATTGATACTGGGTCACCGGTATCTCTTGGCCCAGATACCACGATTCAGCTCCTTGGCTGTGCGGTTCAATTAAACTCAACAATTGGAAACTACGCCTGGGCTCAAATTCAGGAGGGCCTTCCTTTTGATGCCGTTGGGCTGATTGGTGTCGATGCTTTTTCTGAATCGTCACTCGGCTTTGATTTAACCAACCACACCTTGGCGTTGCTCGAAATGCCGGTCGAGGGTAACCACGAGCCATTTGTCATGGGGTCACCAGTGATTCGATGTCAGATTGCTGAAGAAAATCTCTTGGCTGTTTTAGACACCGGGGCGGGTCTTTCATATCTCCGCGATGCTCAGCTAGCGACTTTCGGTAAGCCACTCGGTCGGACTCGCGATTTTCATCCGATGCTGGGTGAGTTTGAGGTAGACACTGTAGAATGTTCGGTGATGGTGGGGGATCAGTCGATGACGGAAGTCTTTGGTCTCGCCACCGAAGATCTTGAGCGATTAATGCAAATAGCCAAGATCGACGCCATTTTAGGCACTTCCTGGTTCCAAAAATGTGTGGTCGAGATCGATTTTAAGAATGAATTAGTTGGCTTGACGATCGACTGATCGTAGCTTTGTATGAGAACCCGATGCATTTGCGACTTGTGTTGCCGCTAAAACTTTGTGGTCTTGGAACTTGTGAGGTGAGGTTGTGGTTAGTGAAAAATATATTGATCAGGCTAACCGTCTAGGGGGTTTTTATGGTGATCTCAAGCTAGGTAGCCGTCCTGCGTTACTTGTTGTCGATTTTCAAAAAGGGTTTACCCAACCCCGATTAAGTTCCCTTGCCGGTGAGTTTGATGACGCAATCAATGCTACTTGCTCGGTCATTAGCAACGTGCGAGGAAAAATGCCGATTATTTTCACGATTTGTGGATACAGGTCTCAATTAGAGGCTGGTCGTTGGATTGAAAAATGCAGTGCCCTCGAAGACTTGATTCTTGGCACCGAAGCTTGTGAACTAGATCCTCGATTACCTGTAAATCTTGAGTCTGGCGATCTATTGATTTTTAAACAGATGCCGTCAGCATTTTTTGGGACATCACTATGCTCAACCTTAAATTTCATTGGAGTTGATACTGTTTTTATCGCAGGTTGCACGACAAGTGGCTGCGTGAGAGCTTCAGTAGTCGATGCGCTTCAATGCGGGTTTGGGCCTTTCGTCATTGAAGATGCCTGCGCAGATAGGTCGGTTACTCAACATGAAAGCAATTTGGTGGATATGGAGAGTAAGTACGCCCAGTTAGTCTCCAGCGAAGAGTTAATCGAGTTGGCGCTTGCTCGAATTTGAAAAAACAAATTATTTGATCGGAGGGTGTAAAAAGTAGACTCCTCCGCTCTACTTATTCACTCCAACTCCAGTCGGTTAAACCCATTTTGAACATGACGGATCATTAGGAGTTCCGCTAACTCGGAATCCCCAGACTCTAGCGACATAAGTATTTGGTTGTGTTCATTTATAGAATTTTGGATGTGGTCCTCGTTTACCAAGCTTCTGCTTCTAAGTAGAAGAGACTCCCGCATTATTTGATCAATTAAACTCAAAAGGCGCGGAGCATTCGCAATTTGATGGATCAATTTGTGGAATTGAATGTTTAGATCGAAGTAGGTTGGATAATCCTGACTGTCTGCTACTAGTATCATTCGTTCGAATAAACTTTGAAGCTGCTTTAGTTGTCCACTCTGACGATTGCCGGCCGCAAGGGCGGCGGCTTTTCCTTCCAGCATCGCTCTGATGTCAAAAATTTCTTCGATTTCTGTAAACAATAATTGTCTCACGACAATTTGACGGGCACTTATTTGCTCGAGAAGTCCTGCATTGATGAGCTCCCTAATGGCCTCTCTGACGGGAGCACGCGACATACCCAACCGCACTGCCATGTCGCGTTCGGTAATTTTATCTTCAGTTCGCAAGACACCATCTAGAATAAATTCTTCGATTTGTTTTCTTGCCTGGAGACTTAACGGATAACTCATCATCGAGTCCCAATCAATTTTGGTATACCATAAATGACTTTACGGTAAAAGAAAACATTGTGAGTCTTCATATTTTTAATCTTTGGTATTGCAAATTTGAATTTTGCCGCGCACGATATCGATGGTTGTATACCAAACACTAAGAAATCTAATAACAAAGGAGTAATAAAATGGTACGTACACTTAAGGCCAGTATGGGTGCCGCTATCTTGGCCACCCTTCTGTCTGGTGGAGTCTATGCGGAAGCCGAATATAAGCTAACCTTTTCAACTTATTGGCCAACATCGTACGGGTATTTGATTGACCCAATTTTTTCTTTTGCCGATAAAGTGAAGAAGCGCAGTAATGGACGTGTCGAGATTGAAGTATTCCACTCCAAACAACTCTTTGGAGGAAAAGAGGAATATGGGGCTTTAGAGCGCGGGGACATTGATATGTCCGCACCACTAGGGGATTACAACTCTGGCGTTTTACCTGAGTTGGGAATTTCAAGCATGCCATTCTTATTTCCGAGTCCAAGAGCATTCCAGAATGCTTTAGATGCAGGTTTATGGGACTTAGGTATTAATCAGGCGATGGAAGCTAAGGGTGTTAAGGTTCTAAATGTGGCCGCTGGCGGTCCATACCAGCTTTATGGGAAGGGTTTTTCGATACGTAAACCCGCAGATTTAAAAGGCAAGAAGATCGCAGTGAGCGGCTCAGCTACCAGCCGAGCGATGGAATTAGCTGGAGCTTCACCTACAGCGATGAGTTCAGGTGATCTTTATGTCGCACTGCAGAGAGGAACGATCGACGCGACTGCCAGACCTCTAATTACCGGACTGGGACGGAAACTATATGAAGTGCTTGATAACATTACTGAAGTCAATATGTCTTACTTCGAGACCTTCCTAGCTATTAATCTGAACACTTGGAACAAGCTGCCACCAGATCTTCAGGAGATTATCCAGGAAGCTGCAGATGAGCGGAGTCAAGAGCAGTTAAAAATGTTAGAGGCTTATATGGTCGACGCCAAGGGAATTTATGAAAAAAATGGTGTGACTTACCACATAGCTTCTCCAGCAGAATTGGGCGAATTCCAAAAAGCTGTCGCTCCAGTTTATGACTGGTGGAGAGGGCAAGTTTCAGATGGCGATAAGTACATCAATTTCGCCAAGAAGAATCAGTAGAAGAGCGAGACATCGATTACTGATTTAGTTGAGTAATCGATGTCAATCCTTATGCGATATTTTATCAATTTAGTTGCTTTGGTGACGTACAGACTGTCTCAGCTGGCGGTTCTTGGTACCCTCGCCGTCGTCATGGGTGAAGTTATTTCTAGATATGTCTTCAATAGCCCAACTCAGACATCCCTTGAAATTACAGAATACTTAATCGTAACAATGGGCTTTCTTCCTATGGCGTTTATTCACCAAAAGGGCGGTCATGTATCGGTAGAACTGATTCTGGAGGTGATGCCCGAGTTTGCCCGGAATTTATGCAATATCGCTTCCACTGTAATCGTGGTTATATTTAGCTTTGTGGTCTGTGTTTTTGGAGCTGATATTACATTGCATGCTTATGAATCGGGAATCGCATCATCGTCCTTGATGGCATTTCCGATGTGGATCGCTTATCTCCCTATTCCCCTAGGATTTTTTGCTTTAGGCATGCAGGGCTTGGTGATTTTATTTCCAAGCCTTCCTGATGGAAAAACCAACTGATGGATACAATAACGATATCAATTCTTGCCATTGTATTCTTGCTTGCGATGATGGCGATCGGAGTTCCAATTTTCGTCGCGTTGGGTGTTTCGAGTGTCATCGGAATTATCTTACTTCAAGGCTTTGAGGCTCTCAGCGCCGTCCCTGGAGTAATGTATGACCGGATGGCGAGTTTTACGCTAGTCGCTGTACCGCTATTCATCCTAATGGGCGAAATTATTTTCGTATCAGGTCTCGGTGGCGATATCTACCGGGCGATACGGATCAGTTTGCACAAAGTGAGAGGATCTTTAGCAGTAGCTAGTGTAGTTGCTTGCGCTGTTTTTGGTGCAATGTGTGGTGTGTCATTGGCAGGCGCAGCGACCATTGGCAAGTTTGCAATTCCTGAAATGTTAAAGGCGGGATACGCCAAAACTGTAGCAACCGGAGTGATTGCGTCTGCTGGTAGCCTAGCCCTGCTCATACCACCAAGCGTAGGTCTTATTCTCTACGGCTTGGTCGCAGGTGAGTCTGTTGGATACCTTTTTATTGCCGGCGTGATCCCTGGCATCATCATTTCTTTGATGATGATGTCCTACATTCTCATTTTGGGATGGTTAAAGCCGGAATTGATGCCCGCAGTCGATATTACAGAACTAGAGCAAGGTAAAGGCGACAATCCATGGATCGTTACCATTCCCGCGCTTCTGCTAGTTTTTGCAGTGCTTGGATCGATATATTTTGGGATTGCCACGCCCAGCGAGTCTGCTGCGATAGGGTGTGTGGGCGCCCTATTAATAGCTGCGTATAAGCGAAAGTTAAGCTGGCAAACCCTCAAGCAGGTGATCTCGGATGCTACCCGAACGACTGGTATGATATTAGCAATTCTCGCTAGCGCCCTAGTGTTTGGTTATTTATTGACGAGATTGAGAGTCCCACAAGATCTCGTGGCTTGGATTGTCGAACAGGGGTTCGATAAATATATGGTGTTAGTTGCCATTTTCTTGCTGTTGATTGTTATGGGTATGTTTATGGACGTGGTTTCCGTCATTTTGATTGCGACCCCGCTTCTGCTGCCGATCATCAAAAACTTTAATTACGATCCGATTTGGTTCGGTATTGTGATGGCTATTGTCACTGAAATGGCGGTCATCACTCCGCCTGTAGGACTCAATCTCTTTGTGATTCAGGGAATTTCTCCTGGGCAGACCTCATTGATGACAGTGGCTCGCGGTTCATTCCCGTTCTTCTTGATTTTGGTATTGGCGGTGATCCTGTTCACGATCTTCCCCAACCTAGTGCTTTGGCTCCCATTTGGATAGGAGGAATAGATGACATCGCTGACCTCCGGCCCCTTAGAAGGTGTTCGTGTCATTGAAATGGGGTCATTAATCGCTGGTCCCTATGCGGGTGCGTTGTTCGCTCAATTCGGCGCGGACGTGATCAAGATTGAGCCACCAACAATTGGCGATCCACTCCGAAAGTGGCGCAAGATGGATGGAGATACATCGCTTTGGTGGTACTCACAAAGTCGAAATAAGCAATCGTTAACCCTGAATCTGAAAGATCCAGATGCGCAGGAGGTGTTAAAGCGTTTGGTGAATGAAGCTGATGTGTTAATCGAAAACTTCAGACCAGGGACGCTCGAGAAGTGGAATCTCGGATGGGACGCTTTATCAAAGGTCAATCCTCGACTTGTCATGCTCCGTGTTTCGGGCTACGGACAATCGGGTCCTCAGGCGGGTAAACCAGGGTTTGCCGCGATTGCCGAAGCAATTGGGGGGTTGAGATACTTGATAGGTTATCCAGACCGGGCGCCGGTAAGAACTGGGGTGAGCATTGGTGATACCTTGGCTTCATTATATGGCGTTATTGGGTCATTGATGGCGCTTAGACACGCAGAAGCGACGGGAGAAGGTCAGGTAGTCGATGTCTCGTTGGTGGAGTCTGTTTTGGCTGTCACGGAGAGCTTAATCCCAGAATACGGTGCAGATGGCACCATCCGCGAGCGCACTGGATCGAGCCTTCCTGGAATTGCACCCTCGAATACCTACACTACTCGCGACGGTCGCTATCTGGTGTTGGCAGCGAATGGCGATAGTATTTTCAATCGCTTGATGCATGCGATCGGGCGGCCTGATATCGCTGATGATCCTCAGTTTAAACATAATGACGGGCGAGCGAAGGCCTCTGATGAGCTGGATACGATCCTTGGAGCCTGGTCAGCTTCGGTGACCTTGACTGAGGCGCTCGATATCCTGGAGGCTGCAGAGGTACCGGCGTCAGGAATCAATTCAGTCGCTGAAGTGTTTGACGATGAGCAAATTCAAGCACGCGGTTCGATTGAGCGATACGCACTTAAGTCTGGACTAAATCTCTGTATGCCAGCGGCTGTTCCCAAATTGACTAAAACACCGGGTGGAACCCGTTGGCTCGGTCCCAAGCTTGGGGAACATAATGAGTCAATTTTAGAGTCGCTGGGTCTTGACCCAATCACGATTCGGAAAGTGACAGGCGGCGATTGATGGTGGGGCATTCTTCTGATTTGGTCTGTATTCAAGAAGTCGGAATGCGTGATGGGTTACAAAGCGCCGGTCAGTTCGTCACGACCAAGGATAAAGTCAGACTGATTGATCAATTATCGAAAACTGGGCTCTCAAAAATTGAAGTAACCTCCTTTGTTTCTCCCAAGGCCGTCCCATTGCTTGCGGATGCCGAAGAGGTTCTGGCCTCTATCAATCGACAGCCGAGCGTTACTTACAGTGCGTTAATTCCAAATCTCAGGGGACTTGATCGAGCGCTTGCAGTTGAGCTTGATGAAGTGAATGTGGTGATGTCGGTGAGCGAGGCCCACAATTTGGCAAATTTGAGGATGACCTGTGAGCAGTCCATCGAGCAATTTCGTGAGATTTGCAACAATCGAGGATCACTTCGGGTCAACGGGACATTGGCGACAGCTTTTGGCTGTCCCTTTCACGGAGAGGTTAAACAGTCGACCGTCTTTGATTGGGCCCATCGCTATTTAGATGCCGGCATTGATTCATTAACGCTAGCAGATACGATCGGCGCGGCAACACCTCGGCAGGTCTATGATCTTTGCAGTGGTTTGACTGAGACTTTTCCTTCCATTGAAATCACGCTTCACCTCCACAATACACGAGGTCTCGGAATCGCGAATGCATTATCAGGGATTGCAGCTGGGATTCGCCATTTAGATGCCTCTGTCGGCGGGATTGGTGGTTGTCCGTACGCACCTGGAGCGACAGGCAATGTTTGTTCCGAAGATCTGGTGCATGCCTTGATCTTTGATGGGTATCGATGTGAAGTGGATTTAGAACAATTATTATCGGTTAGTCACGAGCTTGGCGCTTTGCTCTCCGACCCTTTGCCCGGTTTGGTTCGATATGCAGGTTCGAAGCTGACTACGCACCCAATGTCGGATGACTTACAATGTCGGTTGGGACTCGTTAAGTCAGATTAGTAATAGGCTCCATTCGCATCAATTTTGTGAGCGATACTCTGTCTGAAAGTGGAGCTTACGTTAGGTCTCTAGTGATTCTTATTCCAAGAAACTAGTGAAGATTTCGTTGAACTTGTCGATGTCTAACTCCAAACAAAGGGATATTGACGGATGAATTGGATCAAACACCACACTCAAACTGTTGTCGCACTTGGGTGTATCGGCGCCACGCTCTTGTTTTGTGCTTATGCCATCATCGATTATGAATCTGACCAGTGCCATTACCGCGAGATTCGTGGATTTAACCAGGCTATTGGTACAAAAGGCTGGTGCCGGATTTTCTAGTTAGATCACCCGGCAGGTGCCACTGACAATCTTGGTTCCGGTCCCGGTGTCATGGCGGTGGTAATAAAAAATCCCATTTCGGAACATACCACCTTCCACTTCGCTACCAAATCGAAAAGTCGTTTCGGAAAAGTAGTAGGTCATCGGTAGCTTACCTCTTGATTTGACTGGAAAGCCGGCCAAGAACGTTAAATCGCCCTTGCCATCGGCCGGAATTTCAAACTGAAACGCCCGTTTCGTGATGACGTCGACGCAGCGAAAGGTGGTTGGTGGTGCTGCCTGAACGACCGAGATTAACGTCGAGATGCTGAGAATCGCAATCGATTTGAGAAGGTTTTTCATCGGTTTCATCGGTTTCATCGTCATGTTGATTAATGTTCACGCTATCATACCGTTGTTTATCCAGTCTTCCACCAGATGATCGCAGGCCCGCTTTCGTTTCGACAAGCTCCCTGTAGCGAAGGTTGTGGGATGAGGTCGATCTAAGCTCGGATTCTTGTATTATTCTTGGACATTATGATTTTGACTTAAGACTTGGAGAAGTGGATGAGCGATGAATTAACGGCGCTGGAAAAAGAAGCCGAAGAGCTCCGTCAAAACCTTTGGATCTGGAAAGGAATCGCCTTTGTCTTATTAGTGTTATACGTCTCCGAGATCGGCGGTTGGTTTTCTTGATGAAAACCATCGGTCTTCTTGGTGGAATGAGCTGGGAAAGCACCCAGACCTACTATGCCTTGATCAACCGAGAGCTCAATGAGCGGCTAGGGGGACTGCATTCAGCGAAAATCGTTCTGGTGAGTGTGGATTTCGCGGAGATTGAAAATTTTCAGCGCATCAATGACTGGGAGGCCGCTGCTGGCGTATTGAGCCAGGCAGCGTGCCAACTCGAGGCAGGGGGTGCCGATTTCATCTTGATTTGTACCAACACGATGCATGAAGTTTACGATCAGGTGAGTGCATCTGTCTCGATTCCTGTGTTGCATATCGCTGATGCGACGGGGTTGGCTGCGCAAACACTTGGAGTGACTCGGCTTGGGCTATTGGGCACAGAATTCACGATGCAGCGCCCATTTTATCGCCAACGATTGAGCGATAGGTTTGCTCTCGACATCCTAACTCCCTCATTTGAGCAACAAGCAGTGGTTCATCGCATTATCTACGATGAGCTGTGTTGTGGGCTGATCAATTCACGCTCGCGGGAGTCTTATCAAGAGGTGATTGCTGATTTGGTTGGGAGAGGTGCACAAGCTGTCATTCTCGGATGTACCGAGATTGGTTTATTGATTTCTCAAAGTGACTGTAGCATTCCAATCATCGACACGACCGTCATTCACGGAAATCAAGCAGTATACAAAGCACTCAATGAGTAAATGTTACTCACGGCTCAGAATGGCGACGGATTCTGCAAAACCTACGTTTATTCACACAATGATCCACAAGATTCTTGGATAACATTAAAGTGTAACTGCATGGATAACTGCCTTAACGGTAAGATATTCTCAACTCTAGGATTCAACTCTTGATGCTGATCCCAAAATCAACCGTTAACACTTAAGAATAGACGTCTTCGAGCGAAGTTTTCTCCAACTACGCGTGATAGAACACCAAGACTATTGGCGCTTGCGCTAGATCGGTGTAGTGTTAAAGCGTCTACCAATAATAATAAGGAGGTTAGGTAGTGTGTCAGATATTTGCTGGACAAGACCCTGAAAATTATTCTTATGTGTCTCGAAGTATCCGGCTTGACGGTCAGGTTACGAGCATTCGTTTGGAAGGGTTGTACTGGTCGGTGCTTGATGATGTCGCAAAGTCTCAAGGTTTTACGACTCCTGAGTTCATATCAAAGCTGCATCGCGAAGTGATGGAATTGCGTGGTGCTCCCCAAAACTTTACGTCATTATTGCGCTCTGCTTGTCTTATTTATACCGACAGCCGCTTGGCGACCCGGCTGGAAAATCAGCGTCAGCTCAAAGCTAGCTGATTCACTTTGGTCGACCAAAATATTCTTATACGTCTCGCGCGGGGAGTTTCCCTGAGTTAAATTTTCTCTAAATTACTGATAATGACTGCCAATTGATTATCTGAATTTCCTTCATGTAGTAATCAGTTACTACCATTTGGTATTCCATTAAAAGCATAGTAAATACAGAATTTGTGTTGGTTGAGTGTTCTCAGCGGATGATGTTCAATCGCATAGGGCGTTTTAAAACAATAACAACGAGGAAAGGGAACAATGGGAACAATCACTTCGTCGAAAGGGATCAGCCGTCGAGAGCTTCTCAAGCGGTGTATGGTCGTAGGGGCAGGCTTGGCTGTCGGAACTGGTTTCGTTGCTGGGAGCACTGCATCTTGGGCCATGGAGACTAATCACGTGACTCCATCTCAAATGGCCACTTTGATTCAGATGGCCCGTGATATTTACCCGCATGATCACATTGGTGACCAATATTACGCTGCGGCAGTCAAGGGGTTTGATTCTGCGGATTCGAAAGATCGAGTCGCAGCGGGAATTGATGCTTTGGACGCAGCTGCTCAGGGTCAGGGATTTACGAATTATTTGTCGGTGCCATGGGAGCAAGACCGAGCGTCTATTCTTCGCGGTATGGAGCAAAGCGCATTCTTTCAAACGATGCGAGGTAATTTGGTTACCGGTCTCTATAACAATAAGGAAGTGTGGCCATATTTCGGTTACGAGGGGGAGTCGTACAGTAAAGGCGGCTATATCAATCGAGGTTTCGACGACATCGCGTGGATTTAATAGCCGAAAGAGCTGGAGATAATAAAAATGAGTGCAAAGTTTGATTTAACGGACAACGGTGTTGTTGTCGTGATTGGTTCGGGAGCAGGCGGGGGTGTCCTGTCTAATGAGTTGGCTCAAAAAGGCATTAAAGTCGTGTGCTTGGAGGCAGGTGGTCGTCACCTTCCACAAGATTATCAAAATGATGAGTGGGGTAGTTTTGGCCAAATCAGTTGGCTAGATGCCCGAACCACTTCGGGAGATTGGCGGGTAGCCAAAGATTTTTCTGGTTTGCCGTCCTGGATCGTTAAAGCAGTTGGCGGGTCAACAGTCCATTGGGCGGGGGCGTCTCTGCGCATACAAGAGCATGAATTCAAGACCAAAACCGTTTATGGGAACGTCCAGGGTGCTAATCTACTTGACTGGCCGATAGGATTATCCGAACTCGAGCCCTACTACGCTAAAGCTGAAGCCAAAATGGGCGTGACCCGAACTAATGGAATCGCTGGATTACCTGGAAACAATAACTACAAAGTGTTCGAGGCAGGCGCTCAGAAGCTCGGATATAAACAAGTGCATACAGGTAATATGGCTATCAATAGCCAGCCTCGTGATGGTCGAGCCGGTTGTCAGCAAGTGGGATTCTGTTTCCAAGGATGTAAGTTTGGTGCAAAGTGGTCTTCTGCTTATGTGGACATTCCGGAAGGAGAGGCTACTGGAAATCTGGAGGTGCGAACTCACGCGCACGTACTTAAGATTGAGCACGATAAAGCTGGCAAGGTCACGGGTGTATTGTACGCGGATAAAGATGGGAACCAGCATCTTCAGAAGGCAAGGGTGGTTGCTGTAGCCGGTAATTCTATTGAAAGCCCAAGACTTCTTCTTAACTCAGCATCAACAATGTTCCCCGATGGATTGGCAAATAGCTCAGGTCAGGTCGGTAGAAACTATATGCGACACATGACGGCTTCTGTTTACGCTTCATTCCCGGAGCCGGTCCGTTTTTGGCGGGGGACTACCATGGCTGGAATTATTCAAGATGAAGCTCGTCACGATCCTAGCCGAGGGTTCGTCGGGGGCTATGAGCTTGAAACGCTGGCCTTAGGTGTTCCCTTTATGGCGGCATTCTTAAACCCTG
>Ga0209138_1002723_pt1 | contig 13279 bp, 19 predicted proteins | sample SaaInl3SG_22_DNA_FD_184645 | JGI IMG/M metagenome (GOLD analysis project Ga0209138, IMG submission 184645) | Marine microbial communities from expanding oxygen minimum zones in the Saanich Inlet - ESP_153SG_22_DNA (SPAdes) (version 2) | ecosystem: Environmental > Aquatic > Marine > Intertidal...
CACACAGTAGCCGTGATCTTTCATCATATTCTTGATGTCACGATACGACTGCAGTGCGGCCTGCTCTGACGTTACCGTCTGTTTGAGCGAGTCACTCATCCCCAGAACTTCCACCAAGGCTTGCTAGCAGGCGTAAAGTCCTTCACTGGTGCGCGTAGCTCTTCCTGCGTTGGCATCTCTGAGTGGTACTCTCCGCGCTTCCTGCGGTACTCCACGTTGATCACATGCCGGTATGCGTAAAGCGCATGCGCCACTCCACGTTTACTGCGCTTCAACTTACACGCAATGTCGTTGTAGCTCAGACCGTCCCGGTACAAGTCACCGAGCATCAGTAGCTCACTGTTTGACCATCTCTTGTTACCCATTGGATTCTTCTCCTAATTTCAAAAACTCATACAAATCCATTTCAAAATATTCGGCAAACATCTGCAACTTGCTCAGGTGCATATCTGAATTGACCCGCCATCTCGACACCTGCTGATGGTGAACACTGAAGTCCCTAGCCATCCGCTCGTTCGGTATGTTGAGTTCTTTCTGGGCGTTCTTAACACACAGCCCTGCGTTTACTCGTGTCATTTATCGCTCCCGTGGTAATATGTAACTGCATCGCAAGATGTTTCTCTCATTGGGATGACCCCTTTGCCCCGTTAAGCTACGGGGCTTTTTTTGTTACCAAGGAATCTGATCGTTAACATCAGCCGCAGGATTGGTCTCAATCGTTCTCTCGATCGGCTGAGGATTCTGCTCTTCAACGCGCCTGTACGAGTACGTCATTGCAGGCGTCTTTGGCCCCTTGCGCTCTGGATCAGGCAACCAACCTGACATGTGATATTCCACACCTTCGATGTTCATTACCCCGGTAAAGTCTGGGTCACGCTTGTCAGGACGTTTCTTCTCATTGCGCCAGATAGCGCCCCGGTTTGTGTTGTCATATTGTGTCATTGCATTTTCCTTAATCGATTAACTTCTAATTGAATTGTGTCTACGGCCTTTGATACCTCATCAGCCAGTAGCGTGATGTAGTCATCGTCACGTTCGACTCTGACGATCAGCGCAGGCATCGTCTCGTGGTAAGACACAAAGTCCCACCACTGCCTACCAGTGATCCACATACAGCCCATCACCTGCTGTTTGTATTTAGTTGGTAACACACCTGCTCGTAAATAAGCAATATGTGTTGCAGGAGTCGGGCATTTGATTTCTAGCCCACCGTCTTCCATCAAACCGTCCGGTGACACCCCTGCCATCAAGGCGTCATGGAGGCAGAAACCTACTTCCTGAACCTCGTTACCACTGGCTAACTCGTAAAAATTTCTAGCCATCGGTTCGAGTTCAGTCCCACGTTGCATGGCATCAGTTACCTTGACCTCTGTGGTCTTGCCGGTCATCAATTCAGCGATTAACTGATTGATGTACCCTTCAGCCTGTGTAGAAGGCTTGCCACTGGCCTGAATCAACTTGTCGAATCCTGACCCACTAGGACAGCCTAGGCGGCTGTTCAGCCACTCCTGTGTCCCTTGCTCGTGATTGATCACTCTCATCGTGCTTGCCCCTTTTGAAGATGTTGTCCCAGTTTTCCTGAAACTTTTCCTTGTTCGGTATCGGACGAGGTTTGCTTCCTTTTCCCATTGCCTACTCCTTTAAGCCAACATGCGGCACACTGGATGCCAAAGCTGTCGATGACGACAGCCTTTTCACCACACCACTTACAGATCGACATCTGACAACTCGTTATCAGCTTGTGCAGTCTGAGCTTCCATCTGCGCGATCTTTTGCGACAGCGCGTTATACGCCTGCTCATGATGCGATTGTGGTAGCTCGGACACAGAACTGATCCGATAGTGCGCTAGGAACTTTTGTATGTCGGTTCCTGAGTAGTCCAACATTTCATTGAGGCGTTGAGCCTGAGCCTTGTCGATCGGCTGATTTAGCGCGTCTTTCTCGGCCTGCGGGATATCCTCGCCTGCGTATATGTACAGCCCTAATCCTGTGGTCATGGCAATCGTTTTTACAAGACACCTCATACGAGCATCTGAAATCGCTCTAGCGTCAGGATCAATGACCGCCCTGTTGCGATTATCCATAACAGGCAACCAACCGTAGCCAGAGCATACCTCTTCACCATCATGGATATTGATAAAGCATTCGACAGTCATCGAGTCGTTCTTGTGGCGCACGTTCTTAAAACTGATGTACGTCTCAGGATAAGCAGACTTGAGTTTTGACCATGCCCAAGTCCATGAGAGGTAGGACAATTGCCCCTTCTTCTCAATGTGATCGTTGACATTGACGTTAGATAGATCAGACCAGATGCGGCCTAAAAGTGTTGTTTGATTTTTCATTGCATTCTCCCATTGGTAAACAACGGGAGGATTACAACATATTATGTTTAGCTGTGCAACAGTTGATGTTTAAACTGCTTGCATTCTTTTTACGAGACGCTCGGCACGATTGGTCACCTGACGATACCAACGGCTGTCGATCATCTCTTCACTGGCCTCCTGCCACTCACCTGCCTCTACAGCCGCGTTGAACTTCTTGAAGCCTGACAGTCGTGGACGCCCCATGTTGAACATCATGTTGGCTAGGATGTGCTGAACTTCTTCAGGAAGCTCTGAGAAGCCGCTGTAAAGACGTTCGCACTCATCAATGGTGACTTGTACATCTGACTCGAAAAGCTCTGCTACACGCTCTTCTGAGACGGGTGTGCCAACCTCAGCGCCGTACTCTTCATCACCCTCCACAACCAAGTGGCCGATACCGCACGTTGGGAGTCCTAGATGATCGAGGTAGACCTCATACTTGACGCCCTCATCAGCCTCGATTTCTAAACGCAGTTGCTCTAAATTCATTTCTTCTTCCTCAAGCTCATAATTTTGTCCGCGCCCTTGACGGCAAAGGCCGAGCTACAGGCAAGGAATAATAAATACTGATACCACTCAGGGGTCTTTTCCAGAGCCAAAAACCCTTGATCTAGACGATCAATTACTGAGTTATCGCCAGTGACCACAGCGTAGCCGACAGCGATGATGGGGAGCGTCAGGACGATAGTGAGGTATTCATCTTTCCATGAGTTTGCTGAAGCGTCAGCCATCTTGGATTCCCAGTCAGCGTCATTGTTGATCGCAGTGATCTTACGCTGTTGAATCGCTTTCTTCTCTTCAGCCTTTCCTTTCAGGAAGTCCTTGCCCAACTCCATTGCCGGGCCTAGCAACATCTGTAACACGCTCAACCTCCTCTGGTTTGCGTCCACAGCGATCACACCGCTGTACTGGTCTGGCGACAGTCTTACTGCCGCATTCGGTCTCGTACAGCCCTCGTGTGAAGCTATACAGACAGGTCTTCATTACTCGGCCTTTCTCTTCTTAGCGACAGCGTCCCCAAGAAAGAATGAACTGACAAGCACAGCGATTGAGGCGAAATAAGTAGGCGCGATGTCAGCGATTAGTGTTGCCGCTTTATCCATGCCAAACATGTCAGCACAAAAGATCCCTAGTGGATATAACAAAAGACCGAACAGCGAGAACCACGCCATAGACCTAATAGCGTCACGCTGTTGATCGGAATCCTCCATTTTTCTACGCATGTCCTCAAGCATGATCTTGCGCTCTTCAGCGTCAATCACTCCATCGCCATTCAGGTCATACTTGTTTGCTTCAGATTCTGTCATGATTTGGCTGTCCTTTTCTTTGGCTTCTTGGCAGTCTTCTTTGCCTTAGCAAATGCCGCATCAGTTGGAGCGCCTTTAGTCCCCGGCTTCCGCATCTTCTCTTTCGAGCCTGCCTTGATGCGTTTCCGTTTCTTGTGGATGTTCGCGTACAGGCTCATGACATTGCTTGTGCAAGGCACATTCCTTTGCCGCCACCTGCCGCCGCGCATGATCTAGGGTTGGGGCAACGACTGCATGGCGTGAACCCTTTCTGCGCCTTACTGTTCTGTGACATCTTCTTGCCATATGCTTTCTTAGCCATAGTTTTCACCACTTCTTGCATGACCAGTATCTGGCCGTTAGTTTTGACGGCGGACTGCTGTCACAGCGATGCCGCGCTCTAAAAGATTTTCTGCGCTCTGGGTTTGATTTTTTGATCTTCATATTAGGATCACCGAATCGAATGAGTCGGATCGTCTCGCCTTCTTTGGCTAGCACCGCAAACTTCTTAGATGCTCCCGGCGTTCTCTTGGGCTTGTTGTAGCCGCTGAATTTTTCACCACGGTATACGATAGCCATCTCTAAGTACCTTTAAGGCTAATAATCCACAGTAGTAAGGCCACGGCCCCGCCCACAACACCGAGGACAGCAATGCCAACAGCCACATACAGGAATCCATTCTGTACGGCTTTTTTACGAGCCAGTTTTTTAGCTTCTGCACGTTTCCGCTCGTTCTCACGCAGTTGCTTGCGGTTTGCTATGAACTTACAGTAATCGTCCCACAGCCCTGCGCGTCCTGCGTAGATGAACTGTTGCTTTACCTCAGCCTCGTGCCGCTTAATATCTTCTAAAGCCCAGAACGCTTCCATGTCGCCGTCCTTAGCCGCCTTCTCGATATCGTCCTTGGCGTCTGCCAATTTCGTTAAATCTTTACCCATCTCTCCTACAGAAGAAACGTGGCCCGCAAATTCCTTGATCGCGCCGATCGCCTCGTTGGCAATCTTAATAGCGGCTATGGCCTCAAATATCATGGCTCTCTATCCCGTTTTTGTTAACAGGGTGATCAGGAGCATGATGGTAGCACCGGCTGTCCCGATCATGATCGCCTCAATCCTTTTGATTCGTAAAATTGTTTCTGTCCAACGCTCTGTAGATACAGCCTCATGTTTCACGAGTTGTTTCTCCAGATCATCAATCCGCTTATGAGCAGAAGCCGCAGTCCGCCTATCCACTTCAATACGTTCCCTTCCAAACCCTGAACTTGTCAAAGTCTCCAGACAGGATCTTGCGCTTTACAACTTCCTGCCGGGCTTGTGTGTCATTCCACTTTACGCCTGCTTCTTTACACCACTCTGCAATGAGGTTCAGTGGAATTGTTCCTACGAGCCGATGCTCGCCCTTCTGGCCTGCGCCTGCGTCACGCAACATCTGTGCGCGATGCATCTCAGGGGTAACGTCATGAGTCTTCTGGATTACCACCTTGTCTTCAGTGTGGTCATACAGAATCTTTTCGCCTGTTTTCATTCCGCCTTCTTAGCCCGTGGCTTACGAGCAGGTTTCGGCTTCTCTTCTACCTTTGGCTCCACAACTGGCTCCAGTCGGGTTCCATGCAATTCTGGGTTAGCGCATTCAACAATGTCGCCACGGCGGTACTTCTGACCTGCCAAAAATAGTGTTGATACTACGACTTTATATTTAGCCATTGTCTATCTCCCAAAGCAGAAAGGGGCCGTAGCCCCTTCCTTGGTTAAGCAAACTAGCTTGTAGTGTTGTCGAACACTCCACCAGATGCCTTTTCATTTTTACAGATCAATGTCAGTTCTGTGATTACAGATCGGCGTGTTGCATCAGCAGTTTTGGCCAACGCAGTGTTCTTAGTTGGACGTAATACGCCAACAGCCCACATGTCGTTCTGCATGATGAATACGTCACGCGAGCGATTTTCCCTGACTGGAGAAAATTCGACTGTTCCCCACGGCGTGACATAGACATCAACCGCTTGAACCACAGCGTTTGTACCGCCAACAGAAGCACCGATAGTGGCGCGAGCATTGTTGTTTCCAGTGAAGCCCAGAGCTTTGTTCATCTGGAACGCTGACAAGTAAACAACGTCTGGCTTGCCGCCCTGTTCCCAGATACTTTGCATGGCTGAGTCAAACTTAGCCTGATCGAACGCTGTCAGTGCGGTAGTCTCGTCTGTACGAGCGTCTGTGCCGTCACCAGTAGCGTCCGCACCTTCGTTTGCACCAAACACAGTGTTGGTGATCAACCAAGTAGGCGCACCCGCCAATTCACGCGCAGTAGTAGAGTTACCTGCTACACGAGCGTTGTTGTCGAACAATGCTTTTTCGATATCGAGCTTTTGCTCTTTAGCGATTTTAAGCGTCTGGTACGCAATCTCTTTTGCGCGTCCCGCCTTGTTCAAACCATCATCTGTATCTGGAACGCTTACTGCGTTGACAAATATCTGGGTATAATTTCCTAGCCTACTTGTCGCAGATCTTGCTTCAGCGGTAATTTCATTTCCTTCCACGTTGGCGTTTGCGGCAGAACTACGCAACGAGTCCGTTTGCCACTCATGGAACGTGTTGGTTGCCTTTACTTTCGCGCAGGCTGAATAAAAAGGCGTTTCTTCTGGACTTACATCATAGATGATGTCTTCCAGATCTTCGCGGATACCGACAGCATCATAGCTGTCAAAAGTGTTGGTTGGCTGTGCCATGATAATTTACCTCAAGTTAGTTATCTAAAATCAGCGACAGCGCATCGTTGATGCTACCTGTCTTCTTCAGTGTTGCCCGCTTTTTGCGGACTACGTCATTATTGGTACTGACTTTTTTGGCTCCGGGCTTGATCATCGGTCTGGCCTTTTTAGCCTTCTTCTGAACATTTTCCTTGCCTGCCATCATCTCGCGGTAGAGCATCGCGTCTCTGAGAACCATGAAGTCTCTGTGACTTTGGATGTTAGCGATCTCGTCTGGCGTATAGCCGTAGACCTCTGTCGCCGCTTTCACTACCTTATCCTTGAAATGCGATGCCTTACCGGCGTCTCGTAACTCAGGGACGAGTTCTACTAGCTTTTGAGCTTCCTGTTGTGCATACACCGATCTTGCTCTTTGCTCTGCATCAGACTGCGCTTGCAGTTGTTGATGTAATGCCTGTTGCTTCTCGCCGTATGACTTCATCTGTTCATCGTAGTTCATCTTGGCTTCCATATAGCCAATCGGATCTGCGTCAAACAACTCTTTGCTAGGTTCTTTTGGCGGGGCAAATTCACCTGCCTGTGCCATCTGTACCAATTGTGCAAGATTTTGTCTTTCTTGCATCAGGGCTTCATAGACGCCTTCAGCTTGTTTCCGAGCCTCAGCCGCTTCCTGCATGCCCTTTTGGACGTACTGCTGACCTGAGTAACCACGCTTGAGTTCTTCTAGAGTTACCTGCTTTTCTTGGCCGTCTACCTTTACGATATAGCTTTCTAGCGCAGGGTCAGATTCCTCATCGTCTTCCTCTGTGTCTTCGTACTCCTCGTCTTCTGCCTCGTCATCGATTTCCTCGACTTCATCGGCATCGACTTCCTCAACCTCAGCATCCTCCGAGTCATCCGCTTCATCGAAAGAGTCCTCTACGGGTTGCTCCTCCTCAACTTCTGCTACCTCTTCAGCTTGCTCAGGTTGCTGATCCTGTATTAGCAAATCTGCCGCTGAGTCTAAGCTCAGTGCAGTATTACCAGATTCTGTCGTTTCCACGGTACAGTGTCTCCAGTGTTATGAATGTTTCTTGTCGTACACTGCCTCGTCATCTAAAACGGTTTGCATGTACGCCTCAATTTTATCAAGCGCAACAACGATTTGATGCGCTTCTTCAACAGACTCGATTGTAGCACTACTGGATAAAAATACACCAACCTGCGCCGTTCTCACGCCCTGCATAACTTCTTTGAAGGTTTCATCCTTCATTAGCATGCGGATCTTGGTAGCCTTATCCTTAATGTTTGACATTAATATCTAGCCTGCGTCACAGCTTGTTGTGGTGATGTATCCGCGAATCGTGGCTCTGCTTGCATTGCCTTGATGCGCTCTACGTCTACCGCTGTGCCGTACTTGCCGATCACCTCTGCCGCCTTGATCAATAGATCCTGATCCATCTTGTCGCGCTCTCTGTCATCTGATGCCAGAGCCTTCTGTGCGTCCAACTGGATCTTCGCCATGTCAGACTGAGCCTTGGCCTGCGCCCGGATCGTTTCTGCCTGCACCAGTGCCTGAGCCTGCTGATCTTGCTGACCTGCTTGCTGTTGCGCCTGCATCTGCTGTTGCTGTTGAATCAGCATCTGCTCCTGCTGTGGGTTCATCGGCAGGTAGTACCTGTCAGAGTTACGAACACCACCTAGCGCGAGGATATCTGCAAGTGTGTTGCGAATTGTGACCATAGACACCAAGCCGTTCATCGGGCCATAGGTCTGCCATATGCTCATCTGTGTTTGCAGTGTGGCCTGTAGGACAGCGGCCTGCTGATCTTCCTTGCCAGTTCCAAGACCTACGTTGACTGATACGCCCATCTCGACATTCCACGAGCGCGGATCGATCGGCGCGAACTGGTCACCTGCTATCTTCATCAGCGTCTCGTCTGGAGAGTTCTCAGCAAGCAACTTGAGCATGAGCTTGAATAACTGCGTCATGCCGCCTTCTGCAAGGTTCCGAGCGATTACCTCGATCTGCCCTGCCTGAGCCTGCGCTGTCATCGCCACAGCGGTTGCAGTTGTGTTTTGTAATGCGTCTGGGTCTAGCCCGTTCGATGCACGAGAAACGCCAGTCTTTTGCTCGACAACTTGATTGTAGTATTCGAGAGCCGCTAGCGTTTGCCCTGCGGCAAATGGCACTCCAAGTTGCTGTATGGCACTTGGATCTTTAACCCGGACGATACCACCGATTTCGTTGTTGAGCAGATCATCGATGTTGACCTGACCTTCTACCATCGAAAGGCGTGGGTTGTTGGTCATTGCGATGTTGTCGAGGACTCCACGCAGAATCGATGTCGCCGCATCCTGATCGTCAAGAATTAGGTCAGCCATTGACCGGCCAAAGAATGCATGTGGCTCTGGATCTACCTCAAACACTGCGAACGGTACGTCATCGCATGGCTCATAATCGAGCAACTTATACTGACCGCCGCCCAACGTGATTTTGTACATCATTGGGACGCCAGTGCCGTCTACGTCCATCCGCATATATGCTTCTGTGACGGCTACCTTACGCATCGATGGATCTTTGATATCTTCCTCATCTGACTGCTCGTAGCCCCGGCGCTCAAAGTCTTCCGCCTCGGCCAGAGTGTCATGCTCAGAGATGCCTGTCAGTTCAGAGACTTCTTCAAATTCATAGCCCATTGCGACTAGATCACCTACGCGCATCTCTGTGCGGTGACCGATCACATAGAAGTCTTCAACTGATTTAGCGCCACGATCGACAAAGAACTCTTCAGGAGGCACTGGCTCAACACAGAGCTTTCCACCTTCTTTCCTGCGCATGAGCTTTACGTCATAGATCGGGGTTTCGATCTCCATGCCCATCTGATCCATAGATACGGAGGTTTCCATCGATTGCTCGATGATCTCAATATCGTCTTCCTGAGTGACCATCAGGTACTCTTGCTCGGTCAGCCCAGTAAGCTCGTAGGTTTTACCCTTTGTGTACTGATCCCAGTAAACTTTCACAACACCTGTCTTCTTCAACAAAGCATCGTGGAATGCATTCTGAAGGATGCGGTATCCGTTATTCTCAGTAAATGTAGAGTGGACGTACCGGGTAGCAGTTTCTGCCTGCCCTACGTCTTGTGGTGAGCGCGGGATGTACTCAACATACTTCTCATTCGACAAGAAGATACGCATCAGCGATGGCTTGACTGAGCGGATAGTGTCACGCACCTTTGTAGCCACAACACGGCTACGGCCTTCCTCGTGGCCTAGATCAATGTCACCATCAAAGTAACGCTGTGCCTTGATGCGGTCTTCTGAAATCTCTGACTCGATGAAGTCCAGTGCGTCACTAACGGCTTCGCTAGCGATCGACTCGATTTGATCAGGCTTCATCGGTTGAGGTGTTTGAGTCATTTTATCGCTCCCAAGGCTTTCTGCCGCTTGCTTGCTCTTTTGCCTGCTGTGTCTCAGCCAGAGCCAATCTAAATTCAGGAGAGTACACTAGCGGAATATCAGGAAGTTTTGAGCCTAATCCTCTAGCCTGACCTAGCTTGTACGCCATTTCTCCTATCAATCTCGGAGAGCTTGCACCTGCTAATCCTATTGCCTCCGGGATTCCTTGGAAAAATCCTGTTGAGGCAATTGCCATTGGCTGTGTTGCGCTTTGTATGCCGCGAGGAGTCGCCTGCTCTAAAGATTGACCTGCTAACTGAGGCTTCAATAGATTAGGCTGACCTTCGAGTTCATCGACTAACTTTACCCGCTGACCATAATTAGTGTTTACGTTATTGCGCATAATCGACTGTAGCTTACGCAATTTAGTGTCGATCGTTGCGGTAGGGTTTAGAGATAAAGTTTTTTCGATTTCCCGTATTAACTGACTTGCCTCTTCATACCCCTTCATGACTCTTCCGTAGTCAGGGGCTTGTTTCACGATATCTGACTTTACGGTGTTATAAATGTCGCCAATTGCACCTCTCGCGCTTTTAGCTTCCATCGGCAGGCTGTCTTGTATTTCCCATATAGCCTTCTTTAGAGCATCGAAACCTTCTACTGTGTGAAATACGCTTGGGTCTCCGGCCTTCCATTCATCAACAAGTTTCTTCACATCACCAACCGCACTAGCGCCCTGTTGGTTTGTGACCTTGCCACCGTAACTGAAGCGATCAAACCCACTTTGTAGTGCCGCATCAACTCCCGCAAAATTGAGTGTAGTAGGGTCTTTCAACACGCCCTGCGCCATCGACTGCCTATACTGCTCACTGCGGCGTCTTTTTAGTTGAGATAAGTTCTCTATAGCATCAGCTACGACAGCGGCAGGATCTCTTTTCCCGCGCATGCTTTCTACAAACAATTCGCTTCGCTTGCCGCCTTCTGCTCCCGCTTCAAAAGCCTCTCGTATTGGAGTCCCGCCAACACCGGTTGTGGCTCCAAGAACTTCAGACGCGACTTTACCTCCGGCTGTTGCAAGACCAAGAGTCGCTCCTAAAGGATCTGTGTACTTAGATGTCGCTTGCCCTGCTCTAGCTGTTTTGCCGACAGCGCCAGTTTTTGCCGCGAAAGGCGCAGAACCAATACCTAGGACTAAACCTACGTCACTGATAATTCCTGCAGGATCATTTGCAAACGCGCTTTTAAAACCTTCAATACTTCCGTATTTCTGCACATACATTTCGCCGACTTTTTTGGCTAAATCAATTGATTCCTGATCTCGTCCTATCATGTCAACAAGCTCGTCTGGTAAAGCCTGTTGCAACAACCCCGCCCCCAGTTTGGTGATTACATCTGCCGTTTCTAATGGGCTAGTAATTGCCTCATAGGTCTGTTTGCCTAGTTTATATGCTGATGCCGGGAAATTTGTAATAGCGGCTCCCGCAACATCAACCGCAGGAGCTTTACCATAGTCTTGTTCCCAAGGTGCGACTTCAGCCATTATTGTTTCTCCCAGTTATTTGGGTCATAAGGATTACCGCCTTTGAACGCCCAAGTTGAGCCTTGATATACTTTAGTTGAACCTACTGGCGGTGCGCTTGGATATGTAATTTCTGGAGCTTCTGGGATTTCAATTTTTTTGAATCGATTGCCAAATTCTGCATTGAGCAGGTCATAGTCTCCGCTTTCTACTTTCCTGTTGTATTGCTTGATTGCTTCTTCTGCATACTTCCTGCGCAGTGCTGTAATCTTTCTGATTGACTCATCTGTCATGTCAATGCGGCCAGTCATGACTTCTCGCAGAAATTCACGTTCTGCAGGAGTATCAAGACCCTTTGCACCAATACCTAAAGCGCCAATTGCACTGAATACATCTTGACCTAATAATGAGTTAAGTAACGCCGTGTCGCTTGCTCTGTTGATGGCTGATTCATCGCCGATGAAGGATAAGGCATTATCAATCACATTCCTGAATGTTGCTGTTAATCCAGTTGTCGGCGCTCCGCTTGATAGCAAAGACAATGTTTCATCTGCTTTTTGTATTGTCTGTAAGGCTTTTTGTGCGCCAGTCGCTGAATCAACGTCACTTTTGAAAATATCTTTTCCTGCCGCGCCCAATGCTTGCCCGCGAGCTTTATCACCTAATTCGACTGTGACGCCTGCTTTCTTTATAGCCTCAATACCTATGTCATATTCATCACGAGTGATTCTTCCATTGTTGAAGTCGTCAGTGAGCTTCCCAATGGTTGACATTGGCTTATCTTTTGTCTTGATCGCGGCATAGACTTCTTTAGCCATTGATGGATTTGCCTCAACAAGAGCGGCCTCATTTTCGTATCCCATCAACCGCAATCTGTCGGCAACAGCTTTTGCTGTTTTATTCATTACACCCATCTTTGTAACCGTGTCTAAACGGCTACTCAAAGCAGATGCTAATCCTTGGTCTGGATTTAGCCGCATAGAGTTCAGCGCAATAGCCTTGCGTAAGCGCCACGCCTCATCTCCCATAGTGCTGTCATACAACTTGGAAAACATGCCCGGCTCTTCATCAGGCTGTTGTGGTATTTCTGGAGTTGCAGTAGGGAAGTCAGCAGAAGTTGTTCCCGCTTCCATTTGGCCTATTGCTTCATCAGCCATGGCGCTCATATTAGGCATTACTGGCTGTCCAAGAGGTAATACAGTCTCTTGTTCAGTTAGCGGTCTTAATGGTGTTGGCCTTGCCGGGATTTGAGTGATTCGATCAGGCTGATTGAAACTAGCCAATAACGAATCCATTAAACCTGTTGCGCGTGGTCTTAACATAGCCCCTACCCTGCCTGCATCATCTTGTACATGTCGATCATCTTCTTGAGGTTGCTTTTATCGCCGCCTCCCGATGATGGGACGTTGAGAGCGCCTGTCAGGCCGTCTGTAGATCCTGCGGCTAACATTTCTGGACGCCGATATTGCTGATACGCCAATGCGTTCTGCATTGCTTGTGATTCGCTACCAACACCTAATTGATCGAGTCCAGTCTTGCCTAAAACACGAGCGCCTAGTGTTGTTCCTAGATGCGACATGAAGTCAGTCGCTCCACCTTCACCAAGGGTAGCTCTAACCTTTTGCAATTCAGGATCAACCTTCATCATATCGTTAGGTGATCCCGCGCCTTTAGCCTTGAGCTTGCTTTCTTGATCTTTGGCTTTTAGCCAACTGTCTAGTGCATCCATCAACATAGTATTACGCCAACGCTAGTGTGAGGTAATCGAATAGACCCGGCTGTTTAGATGTAGTCGTGGTCTGAGGTACTGGTGTCGCACCAAGAGCCTGAGAGACGTAACCAATCGACTGCTGTGGCTGTCCAACGTAGCCTGCGTACTGACCCTTTGCCGCATCGATGAGCGCCTGCTGTAGAGCCTGCTGTTGCGCTCCAGTCTGCTGTAGACCTGCGAGTGCTTGCTGACCCATACCAAAACCAGTCTGTGCGATGTTTGCTAGCTGACCTGCCGCTCCAGTGCGAGCCGTCT
>Ga0209138_1002725_pt1 | contig 13278 bp, 13 predicted proteins | sample SaaInl3SG_22_DNA_FD_184645 | JGI IMG/M metagenome (GOLD analysis project Ga0209138, IMG submission 184645) | Marine microbial communities from expanding oxygen minimum zones in the Saanich Inlet - ESP_153SG_22_DNA (SPAdes) (version 2) | ecosystem: Environmental > Aquatic > Marine > Intertidal...
GTATTATTGCAGGTGCAGCCATTGCATTTACAATGTCATTTGATGATTTTGTGATTAGCTACTTTGCAAGTAGTGGTTCAGCAGTAAAAAATATTTCGATTTATTTATATACATTAAAGCGTGGAATTGAACCAACCATTAATGCTTTATCTACCCTTATTATTTTAGTCATTGGGATGAAAATTACTTTTGACTATTTTAAAACCCAAAAAAACCTTATGGAGGAAGAAGAATGAAAAAAATCGTACTATTTGTTGTGTTAAGTTTAACACTCTCAGTACTTGCTTCATGTGAAGCAGGAGACAGCATCAAATTATTCATGCCAACTGAATATATTGATGAATCGTTATTGGAAGCTTTTGAGGAGGAATATGGCGTAAGAGTAGACTTAATCGTTTTTGATTCTAACGAAGTTGCAATCCCTCAAATCGAAGACCAATCTAATGCGTATGATCTTGTCATTCCTAGTGATTATGCCATTGAAGAATTAGCAGTGAAAGGCTTACTTGAAACCATCGATTGGAATCGTATTGAGATGGCAAAAGATGTTCTTGATCCAGCGATCACGCAATTATGGCCAGATTGTGGTTGTGATGCAGCGGACTTTAATGTTTTAAATTATTCAGTACCGTATTTCTTTGGTAATTTTGGAATCTTATATGATTCAACAAAAGTGACTTTAGAAACATTAGAATTAAATGGTTGGGAATCTTTAAATGTAATCAATGACGATGTCATGTTTTATGACTCAACACGTGACATGATTATGGTTGCTTTAAAAGCATTATATGGTGGTGATGTTGATATCAACAATCCAACAGATGCACAGCTCGCTGCCGCAGAAGCTTGGCTCATTGGTGAAGACAGAACTTCAAGTGTAACGTATGCAACTGATGAAGTGTTCGATGCCATGCTTGTCTCAGGAAGTACACAATATGCAATGGCATTAACATATTCTGGTGATGCTGTATATTTAATGGATGAAAATGAAGATTTAGGCTATTATGTACCAGCAAGTGGAACCAATGTATGGTTAGATGCTTTTGTAATTCCTAAAAACGCTGAAAATAAAGATGCAGCTTATGATTTCATTAACTTTATGACAAGTTTTGATAACATGTTACTGAATACAGAATACATAGGGTATACTGCACCTAGAACAGATGTTATTAACGATGTGATTGATAATGAAACATATCCAGAATCATCTTACCGTATGACAGTAAGAAGTAACGATTCTATCTTTAGATATAATACAGATCTTAAAGTCAAAATGGCAGAACTTTGGGCACGTGTAAGAGCTCAAAACTAACTTAAAAAGAAGTCGATGACTTCTTTTTTTTTACATAGTATTTTATGATAAAATAAATAATGAGGTAATCTATGACACAACATGAAAAACGTATTCAAATGATGTATCTTTTATATCAATATGATCTATCATTTCAACTAGAAAAAAAACCAAATTATTTAACAGAGGAAGATCTTACAGCATCTCTTCAAAACATTTTAGATGTTTTAGAGGAGATTGATCAGATCATTTCTTCTTGTTTAACCAATTACCGAATTAACAGATTATCGTATGTCGATCGTGCCATTATTCGACTTGCAACCTATGAAATGCATCATCTTAAACTTGAGCCTGAAATTGCCATTAATGAGGCACTAAACCTAACTCGTGCATATTCAATGTTAGATGATGAAAAGCAAGTGAAATTTAATAATAAATTACTTGATTCTATTTCAAAATATATCAAGGAGCATGAATGAATTATTTAAGTGTCACCGCACTTACAAAATACATTAAAACCAAATTAGAAACAGACACCCATTTAACCTCGATTGCATTAAAAGGCGAAGTTTCTAATTTTAAATTGCATTCACGGGGTCATGTATATTTTTCAATCAAAGATGATGGTGCACAAATCAATGCCATTATGTTTGCAGGGGATGCAAAAAGACTTAAAATGATGCCAAAAGATGGGGATCATGTTTTAGTTTTAGGTAAAATAAGCGTCTATGAACCGAGTGGCAGTTATTCCATCCAAGTGATTCAATTAGAATTAGATGGCATTGGACTTTTATACCAACAATATGAAGCACTGAAAAAAGAACTTGAAAATCTTGGTTACTTTCGTGAAACACATAAGAAAAAAATTCCAATGTTTCCTAAACGCATTGGTGTGATTACATCGCCAACAGGTGCAGTGATTCAAGATATTCAAAATACCATTAATAGAAGATATCAACTTGTTGAACTGATATTATATCCTGCACAAGTGCAAGGAAAAGCATGTGCGCAAACCGTCTCTGATCAAATTAAACGTGCCAATCAAGAAAACCATGTCGATGTTTTAATTGTTGGACGTGGCGGTGGTTCGATTGAAGATTTATGGGGATTTAATGAGAGAATCGTTGCCGATGCCATTTATGAATCTAACATACCGATCATTTCAGCAGTCGGTCATGAAACCGATGTAACGATTGCGGATTTTGTTGCGGATATGCGTGCACCTACACCTACGGCAGCCGCAGAACTTGCAACTCCGTCTTCTGATCAATTAAAAAGTTATCTCATAGAAACAGCGAATACAATTAAAAAATTACTCAAAGATAACATCCAAAGTAAACAGTTAAAACTGACATATTTAGAAGAGCGACTCGCCAATCAATCACCTCAAGATAATGTAAAGCAACTGAAAGCAAACATCACCCAATTAAGCGATCGAATGCGACAATCGCTTGAATATCTTTTGACCTTTAAAAAACAAAGATTCATGACCACTGGTGATAAACTCAATCCAACGATGCATTACTATATGACCCATCAAAGACACCTGTTTGAATCACTAAGTCAGAAACTTGACGGGTTATCACCATTAAAAGTCATGGATAAAGGCTATGGGTTACTAGAAAAAAATCAAAAAGTCATTACAAGTATCAACGAAGTGTCTGTTGATGATACAGTGACCATCACATTAAAAGATGGTATCTTACAAACTTTAATCAAAGAAAAAAAGGAGCGATAATATGGAACAATCATTTGAAACCATGCTAGAACAACTTGAAAGTGTTGTTAAAAAGCTTGAAAGCAAAGATATCGTATTAGATGATGCTGTCAAAGAATATAAAAAAGGACTTGAACTTGCAAAAGCGTGCTACTTGATGTTAGAAAACGCTGAAAAAGTACTTGTAAAAACACAAGAATAAATGCGTTTAGATCAATTTTTAGTAGATCAAAAGTTGACTGAAACTCGTGCAAAAGCAAAAGACCTCATTAATCGAGGGTTTGTTTTTGTGAATGGGAATGCCATTTCTAAGGCCAGTTATGATGTCAAACAAGAAGATTTGATAAAAATTGAAAAAGAATTTCAATTTGTTTCTCGTGGAGGAGACAAATTGAATCAATTTTTAATGGATTTAAAACTGGATATCAAAGATAATATTTGTATTGATGTCGGTGCATCAACAGGCGGCTTCACGCAAGTGTTATTATTACGTGGTGCGAAAAAAGTGATTACTTATGATGTTGGAAGTGATCAACTTCATGACTCTTTGCGCAATCTTCATCATGTTGAGGTGCACGAATCAACAAATATTTTAGATGTGCGCATTCCAAAACATGATCTCATGGTCATTGATGTTTCATTCACATCTGTTTTACCGATTTTAAAACATATTGCACCACACGTTGACACTGTGATCGTTTTGGTGAAACCACAATTTGAACAAATAAGTCAATATAAAGATATCATTCGAGATGAAAAAACCAGAATGCATCTTTTAAATCATGTTCAAAAAGAAATGATGCATATAGGGTTTGAGATTATAGATGCTAAAGATGCTTCAATACAAGGTAAAAAAGGAAATCAAGAAACATTGTACTTATTAAAAATGAAAGGTTCTCATGCTTAAAAGATTGACCGTTAAACATATCGCCTTAATTGATGATATGACTTTAGAATTTCATCAAGGACTTACTGCCATTACGGGAGAAACTGGTGCTGGAAAGTCCATGGTACTTGAATCACTTCAACTGTTATTTGGAAAAAGAAGCGATCAAGATATGATTCGTCATGGTTTTGATGAGGCGATTGTTTTTGGTTCTTTTGAATTAGGAAATGAGACCGTCACGATTGAAAGAAGACTTTCTAATACATCAAAAAATCAAATGAAACTCAATGGTGATATCGTCACACTTCAAAAAATAAGAGACGTCGCCTCTAAACTCGGTCATATCCATGATCAAGATGATTTATTTGAGCTGATTGATCCTAAATCATATGTCCATATGTTAGATGCTTTTGATCATCAACATATTGAACCATTACACACAAATTATTTATTTGCAAAATCTTCATATGATGACGCGATCAAAAAGAAACAACATGTCATCCATGTTCATGAAACCAAACAAAAACAAGATGATATCTTGCGTTTTCAGATTCAAGAGTTAGAAGCACTCAATCTAAAAGAAGATGAACTTAAACAGATTCAAGATGAGATACATCAATTAAAACATTATGATGCGATTGCCTCACATTTTAATCAATTAAAGACACTTTTTGAAGATACAGATGTCATGTCGCATGTGTTTCAAATCAAACAAGAAATCGAGGCATTATCTAAATATATGCAATCGTTTGAAGCCATGAATGAGACGATGTCAAGTTTTTATTATGAATTAGATGATATGAAATCCACCATTTTATCAGAAATAGCGTCGCTAGATTTTGATCCTAACGCATTTGAAACACTTCAACAAAGAGAATTTGAGTTGATCAAAATTCAACAAAAATATCAAAAATCCATGCCTGAACTCATTCAGTACGTAGCTGATTTGAAACTTGAAATGGAGACATTTGATCATTTTGATGCGTTAATAGAAACATTAGATCAAGACATTGCAAATAAAAAAGCGCTTGTTTTAAAAGAAGCCAAAACGTTATCAGATCAACGTAAAAAAGTGGCGCATGTCATCATGAACGCCTTAATCGAACGCTTATTAGAATTAGATTTACCGCATGTATCGTTTGATATTAAAATTGAATCCAACTCTGAGATGTTAGAATCAGGCATGGATGACGTATTATTTTATATTTCATTAAATGAAGGTGAACCACTTAAACCATTACACAAAGTCGCTTCTGGAGGAGAACGTTCTCGTTTTATGTTTGCATTTAAAGCACTTCAAGCATTACACCAACATGTTTCCATGTTAATTTTAGATGAAATTGATACAGGGATTAGTGGGAAAACAGCCTCTAAAGTTGCAAATCAAATGGCAAAGCTCAGTGAATCGATGCAAGTGATTGTCATCACACATGTTCCTCAAGTTGCTGCAAAAGCACATACACAACTTAAAGTCTATAAAAAGAACATTGATGGTCGCATACAAACCTTTGTTGAAACGTTAAATCATGATGCACGTGTTAAAGAAATTGCATCGATGTTATCTGATGAAACGATGAGTACATATGCGATTGAACAAGCAAAAATGCTTTTAGTGCAAAAAAAAGACAAGCCTTAAGCTTGTCCACTTATAATTGCAACGATGAAACTTAGTAAAACACCACCAACCATGCCAACGAATAACGTCCAAATAAGGATTTTTCCCCACCATGTTTCAAAAGGCATTTTATAATGTTTTTTTTCTTCAGGTTGATTATGTGTGATTGATTTATTTTTAGCCATATGCTTCACCTCAAATTCACTTCATATTATACAACAAACCAATCAAAAGTGAAAGTTTAATGATGAAAAACAAAACAAAAGTGATATTTCATATCGATCTTAATGCATTTTATGCAAGCTGTCAATTGATAGAAGACCCTTATTTAAAGGGTAAAGCGTTTATTGTGGGTGGCAGTGCAGTTACAAAAAGAGGCGTTGTTTTAACGGCCTCTTATGAAGCACGCAAATATGGGATACGAAGTGGCATGAATGTCAAGGATGCATTTGATTTATATCCACATGTTCTTGTTGCGCCAACACAATTTGACTTATACAAAAAACATTCTAAACGTTTTTTTGACTACTTAAAAACATGGACGCCACTGATGATGAAAGCTTCTATTGATGAAGCATATTTGGACATGACCCACCACGATCATCCTATTGAAGTTGCGAAAACCATTCAACAGACACTCAATGAAGTCTATCAATTACCGAATTCAATTGGGATTGCACCAACCTTGTTTTTAGCAAAAATGGCCTCTGATATTAAAAAACCTCTGGGTATCACGATTGTAAGAAAAAGAGACATTGTGGATAAACTTTTTCCACTTCCCATCCAGGATTTATACGGATTAGGGCGTAAAACATTTCCTAAACTCATCGAGGAGGGTATCTTAACCATTGGTGATTTTACACGAAAAGAAAACCATGATAAGATTCTCCAGTATATGTCAGACGATCACTATCAAAGTTTTTTGTTACATCTTTACGGAAATTCAACAAATGTCATCGATGATCAATATACAAAGCCAAAATCGATCTCACAAGAAACAACATTAAATTATGATATTGAAATTGAGGAGATGATCATTGACATGATGGATCCTTTAATAGATGACATTGTTGACAAACTCAACAAGCATCAGCTATTTGCTAAAACCATCGGTTATAAACTTAAAACACATACATTTAAACTTCAAACAAAATCATTGACGCTCAGTAAACCAACGCAAGACCTCAATGTCATTAAAGAAGCAATTAAAGACTTGTTTATGAAACATTATGATCATACACCCATACGCTTAATTGGTGTTTATGTATCGAATTTGGATGAAGATCATACACCTTTTAATTTGTTTACGTATCATTTGTTTCACGAACATCCATAAGTGTTCTGAATTGTGGTATAATCTTTGTGGTGACGATATGTATGAAAACTATTTAGAACAACTTGGTTTTAAAGACTTCACGCCCATTCAAAAGGCGTCTTTTTTTGCATATCAAAAGAAAGCAAATATCGTCGGTGTTGCACCAACAGGAACTGGTAAAACACTTGCATATGGGATTCCAGTCATTGATCATATCAAATCGAATTTAGCTGATGTTCAAGTGATTATTTTACTGCCAACTCAAGAACTCATTCATCAAGTTCACAATATGTTATCATCACTTCGACCAACGATTAAACTTAAAAAAGTGATTGGTCAAGATTATGAGCAAACGCTTCATAAAGTGGTTTCAAATCCACCCCATGTTTTAATCACAACACCGCATAAATTACTAGCACTCATTGAAACGTATCATTTATCAACAAAATTTGTTAAAGAGATCATTTTTGATGAAGCGGATATGTTTTTTGAAACTGATTTTTTAACGGATATCGAAAAAGTACTTCGAAAAACCAATTTTGAAAGATTGCATCTCTATTCAGCATCGTTATCAAATACGATGAAACCTGTTATTCATAAATACTTTGGTAATTATCAACTTGTTTCAGAGACAAAAGCATTAACACCTAACATACAATATTACGCAATTGAAGCATCGATTGATCAAAAGTTAGATCAACTCAAACATATTGTTACACAAATCAAGCCTTATTTAGGTCTTATTTTTGTTTCAAAAAAAGAAGATATCGACGCCATTGAAAAGGCATTAGGAACCGTTGCAAAAGTGATCTCAATTTCATCGAAAGATACCGCAAAGTTCCGTCTTCAAAAAATGAAACGGATTCAAGCATTAGAATTTGAATGGGTCGTGACGTCAGATGTCATGGCACGAGGGATTGATTTGACAGTGTCACATGTCATTAGTTATGATATTCCTAGACCACTAAGCTTTTGGATGCACCGTGTAGGAAGAACAGGACGTATGGGACAATCAGGGATTGCGATTACACTGTATCACCAACGAGAAAGAGAAGCCATTGTAAAACTCATCGATCAAGGGTATCCACTTAAAAAAGCAACTGTAAAAAAAGGTGAAATTGTGTTAAGACGCGTCAGAAAACAAGAAGAACATGTCGTGATGACACATAAAAAACCAAAACAAGTCAAGCCAAACTATAAGAAAAAAATGAGAGCATTAAGAGGTAAAAAATAATGAAACTAGGCTCACACGTTGGTCTATCAGGACCAGACATGTATTTAGGTGCGGTCAAAGAGGCGTTATCATATGGCGCAACGGCCATGATGGTGTATACAGGGGCACCTCAAAACACAATTCGTAAACCCATGGATCAATTTTTAATTGAAGAAGCCTATGCGTATATGAAAGAACACGGTTTTGATCAACATAATGTCATTGTGCATGCGCCGTATATCATCAACTTAGCGAATCCAGATGAAGAAAAACGTGCATTCGCCAAATCTTTTTTAACAAAAGAAGTCATGCGTACACATGCGTTAGGTGTTAAAGACATGGTACTACATCCTGGTTCAGCAGTTGGGAAAGACCGTGAACAAGCAAAAAAATGGATTGCTGAAGGATTACTTGAAGTTTTTGAAAATACAAAAGATTTAGATGTTCGTATTGCACTTGAAACGATGGCAGGTAAAGGTAACGAAGTCGGTAAAACATTTGAAGAATTACGAGATATTATTGCACTTGCGAATCATCATAAGCGCATCAGCATTTGTTTTGATACGTGCCATACACATGATGCAGGTTATGATATCAAACATGATTTTAAAGGTGTCAAAAAAGCTTTTCAAGACATCATTGGATTAGACCGATTGAAAGTTTTACACATTAATGATTCAAAAAATGAATTAGGTGCGGCCAAAGATCGTCATGAAAACTTAGGTTTTGGTCATATTGGGTTTGACGCTTTACTAGAAATTTTATATGATGAAGATTTTCAAGACATCATTAAAATACTTGAAACACCATATGTCAATACGCACGCACCATATAAGTTAGAAATCGATGCCATTCAGCAGAAAAAAATGAACCCTGATTTAAAAACAATGTTAGAATCTAAATAAAAAAGCACATGATGTGCTTTTTTTATTCTTCGTTCATTATTTTATGATATAACGCCATATAATGTTCAGCCATATCTTCTAAATGTGACGTGACTTGCATCGCATGTGTGATTTTTTCATGGATTAAAGGATTTTTTTCATGATAATATGAGATTGCTTTTAAAAATACCTCTTGAAATTCTTGTTCATCATAGTTGACAAATGTAAATCCGTTATGTATAGGTCCTTGACTAAAGACGGTATCTTTAAGTCCACCTGTTTCTCTTACAATTGGCAGTGATCCATATCGCATCGCAATCAAATGATTGAGTCCAGAAGGTTCAAATAAACTAGGAAGTAAGAAAAAATCAGAAGCAGCATATGCTTTTTCAGAAAACATTTGATCAAACCCTTCAAAAAAATACACATGATCTTTATATGTTCTTTCTAACTCTTTAAAATATGCTTCATATTTCGCGTCACCTTCTCCAACAATTACTAAATTAATGGATGCATTAGAAAGGGCATCTTCAAGAGAAGCTTTCATGATATCAATTCCTTTTTGACGACCTAAGCGGCCATTAAATAACATCAAAGGAATGGTATCATCTTTTAAATGAAGTGAGGCTAAAAATTTTGTTTTATTGATGGCTTTACCTGTTTCATACGTATCTAAATCATAATTAATAAAAAGTGTCTTAGACGTAGTTGGATCATATAAGTGATGATCAAATCCATTTAAAATGCCTTCTAAGTGATCTTGTCTCGCTTTTAAAGCACTGTCTAAATCAAACCCATAAAACCGTAATAAAATTTCTTGTTTGTATGTGTTTGAGACGGTATTAATATAGTTGGCACGCATGATGCCGGTTTTTAAGAAATTGATCCGTCCATCAAGGATATATGTGAAGTTTTTATACGGTAAATAGGTTTCATAATGGCGATCAAATTGTCCTTGACGCTCTAAATTATGAATCGTAAGTAATGTTTTAATGTTTTCATAAAAAGGATCATTGGATCGAAACATGGAATCCAATAAAAAAGGTATCAACGATGTATGCCAATCGTTAATATGTAAAATGTCTACAGGGTCCCCTAAATCTTTTAATATCGAAAGCACCGACACATTAAACATCACATACGTTAAAAATGTTTCATTTGGATCGAGTGCGGATAATAAACTATTTTTTACAAAAATATAATCGTGATCTTCAAAGGTGTATTGATAGTAAGAGGTTTCGATACTTTCTTGTCCAAATTGTATGGTTTTCGTTTTAAAAAGTTGATAGGCGTTTTGAAATTCATCGTCTTCATAAAGAGGTAAAATGGTTTTTACATGAAGACCTTTTTGACTGAGTGTTTTTGGTAATGAAGCGGATATATCTGCAAGTCCACCATGTTTTTGAAATGGATAAACTTCAGAAGATACAAAAATAATGTTCATACGTGACTCCTTGATTTATTATACTATAAATACTTACATTGTGAATGGCTTGTTTTTATGCTACAATAATGACGTTAAATATGTGAGGTAAATCATGAAAAGAATTGCAATTGTTGGACTTCAATGGGGCGATGAAGGAAAAGGAAAAATGACAGATGTGCTTGCAAAAGAAGCAGATCTTATTGTACGATATCAAGGCGGTGATAATGCCGGTCACACTGTGAAATTTGAATCGTACACATATGATCTTCATATTTTACCATCTGGTGTCATTCATCCACATGTCATTTCCATTTTAGGACCAGGGATGGTCATTAATTTAGAAACACTTTTCAATGAAAAAAAACCATTTCCCGACGCAACCATCAAAGTTTCTAATCGTGCACATTTAATTTTACCTTTTCATAAGATTTTAGATGCCAAAAAAGAAGAAACACAGCATATCGGAACGACTAAAAAAGGTATCGGACCTTCATATAGCGATAAAATAAACAGACAAGGGTTACGTGTATCGTCACTCTTAAATAAAGAAAGATTTATTACAGAAGCCAATGCACTTGCAGCATTACATGAGATTGAATTTGATGCAACGGCTTATTACAATCAATTTGAAAAAGAAATTTTAGCGTTAATTCCGCATATGATTGATGTTTCTAAATATTTAGATGATGCGATTAAAGAACATAAAACGGTGTTGTTTGAAGGTGCTCAAGGTGTGATGCTTGATATTGCACATGGGACATATCCATATGTGACATCGTCTTCACCTTCTGTTTCTGGAATTCCTTCTCAAGTTGGGATGGCACCATGGTTACTGCAAGGTGCACTCGGCATCATTAAAGCGTATTCCACGCGTGTTGGTGAAGGACCATTTCCTACAGAAATTCATACTGAACTTGCACATCAAATTAGAGAAGTTGCTCATGAATATGGTGTCACGACAGGAAGACCTAGACGTATTGGTTATTTAGACTTAATTTCTTTAAAACATGCCGTAAGAGTCAGTGGTATCACACATATTGCGATCACATTACTTGACGTCATGTCTGAAATGGATGCAATTAAAGTGTGTACAGCATATGAATTAGATGGGCATATCATCGATGAAGTCCCTGCTCATATTGATGATTTATCACGTGTCAAACCAATTTATGATACGTTACCTTCTTTTAAAGAAGATATCTCTCAAATCACAAATTATCATGACTTGCCTGAAGCCGCAAAAGCGTATGTTACATATATCGAAAACGCGCTTCAAGCAAAAATTGCATATGTATCGGTGGGACCAAAGCGTGAACAAACCATTCAATTAGAAAATATGTGGGAGGTCTCACGTGATTGAACGTTACCAAAGTAAAAAAATGAAGTCAATATTTTCATTAGAAAATCGCTATGAAAAGATGTTAAGTGTTGAAGAAGCATCGATTGAAGCACTTTTTCTACGAGGTATCATTCAAGAGGGTATTAAACAGGAATTATTAAGTGGACATATTAACCTTCAAGATATCGTCGAAAGAGAACGTGTGCTTAAACACGATGTATTAGCGTTTGTTGAAAGTATGATGGCACAATTTAATGATGCCAAACGTTATTTTCATTATGGTTTAACCTCGACAGATGTTGTGGATAGTGCACAATCACTGATCTTAAAAGACGCTTCAACATTAATTGCTGAGCACATGAAAACCCTCTTAACAACGATTTTAGAACATGCAAAAAAATATCAAAATACACCGATGATGGCTAGAACGCATGGGATGTTTGCGGAAATGTCAACACTTGGTTTACGATATTTACGATTTTATGAAGATTTAAATCGTGCGAATTTGAGATTTTGTGCATCGCTCGAAGGTCTCTTACAAGTAAAATTAAGTGGGGCAGTTGGCCACTATTCAATATTACCAATCGAACATGAACGCTTTGTTGCAGATAGTCTAAAATTAGATGTTCAAAGACTTTCTACACAAGTAATTGCCCGTGACAAACATGCTGCAATGATCAGTCAAATGTCGATCATAGCCTCTGTTATTGAAGATTTTGTACTAGATATTAGACTATTATCTAGATCAGATGTGAACGAAGTGTCAGAAGGGTTTTCATCAAAACAAAAAGGGTCATCAGCGATGCCACATAAAAAAAATCCGATCACAAGCGAAAACTTGACTGGTTTATCGAGAATGCTTCGTGGCTACGTCACAATGGCAATGGAAAATATTGCGTTATGGCATGAAAGAGACATTTCTCATTCTTCTGTTGAACGTGTGATGTTAGAAGATGCCTTCAGTGTTTTAGAAACCATGCTCATCAAAACGAATGGACTCATTCAAGACTTAGTCATATTTGAAGATCATATGCAACAGCACATCGATCAGACCTATCAAACAACATTTTCTCAACGGTTGTTACATCTCTGTATTGATGCAACATTAGATCGTATTGAAAGTTATGAACATATTCAAAAAGCATCATTTCAAGCCATTCAACAACAAAAACCTTTACATGGTTTTATTCTTGAAAATGATTTTTTTAAACCTATCCATAACGATTTAAATGACATTTTTTCGCAAGAGACATATCTCTTGCATTTAAATCAAGTTTTTAATGATTTATATCCTAAAAAATAAGGCTTCATGCTATAATATAAAAGAATATATTGGAGGTTATTTATGGCAAAACATTATAATACAGTAACACCTAAAGTACCTAAAGAAATTCTTATTGGAATCGGTGTTGTACTTGCGGTCATATTAAGTTTATTTTTATTAACATTACGTTCTAATGAACAACGTATCTTTGATATTTACGAAGAAGTTGGTGCCGAATTAAGTTCGGAACATCCTTTTTATGAAGTGACGTATAATGGATCAATTTTTAATGAAGGATTAGAAGCTCGTATTAATTCTGGTGAACTTT
>Ga0209138_1002735_pt1 | contig 13255 bp, 12 predicted proteins | sample SaaInl3SG_22_DNA_FD_184645 | JGI IMG/M metagenome (GOLD analysis project Ga0209138, IMG submission 184645) | Marine microbial communities from expanding oxygen minimum zones in the Saanich Inlet - ESP_153SG_22_DNA (SPAdes) (version 2) | ecosystem: Environmental > Aquatic > Marine > Intertidal...
AGTGGTTTGAAAGTGCTGTTCTAAAAAAGGAATACATTTTTTGAGCAATCCCTTGTCCGCGATGATCTTTGGAAACGCACAACTGGCCCACAACGACATACTTCGATTGTTTGAGAAGCTTTCCTCCAAACTCTTGTTCGTCTATGGTAGCAAATAAACTCTCAAGCAGTGGGTGTTGACTGCGTGTTTCTTGGGTAGTTACCAAAGCGTATCCTATAACCTTGTTTTCGCTATCAACACATACAATAGAAGGACAACTTTGATGCATTTGTTTTAAAAAATCTAGGGAATAAACGGCTGTAACAAAACCCTCCTGACTTTGTTCCTGCTCAGTTAGCTCTGTTTTTAAGTTGGCTTGTTGAAGAGTCTTAATTCCTTGTAACTCTTCCAAATTCAAAACTCTTTTGATCTTCATTTTTTGACTAGAAAAACGTTTTTCTGTGTTTTTTATCAAAACAAAAATAGGTATCTTCGTAAAAACAATAGTAATTATGGCAACATACCAATGCAATCAATGTGACATGGCAGTAAACGCAAGCTGCGCCAACTGTGATGTCCCTCTAGAAAACGGAACGCTTACCCTTGACAACGGAACGGAAGTTCAGGTGTCCAAGTGTCCAAGCTGCGAAGGAAAAATCAAATCACCCATGTGTTGTGGTGAAGACATGACTTGCAACGTATAACGAGGGAAAAATTATGACCCTTCCTTTTCTATCTTCTTTAGAAAAGCACGAACAACAAAACACGGTTTCTCACGGAGTCGGTGTTTTGTTGGGTGTTTTGGGGGCTGTTTTTTTACTCAGGACTCACCAACAAACCGCAACAGAAAGTATCTTAAGTCTTTGGATTTATGTGTGTTCGGTGGTTTTGTTGTTTTTTGCTTCTACAGTATATCACGGCACAGCTAGTCCTGAACGCAAAAAAACGTGGCAAAAAGTTGATCATATCAGTATTTACATTCTAATTGCTGGAACCTATACTCCTGTGACGCTGATTGCCTTAAAAGACAGCTCGGGATGGGCGCTTTTCTATACCGTATGGATCATTGCTTTGGTTGGAGGTGTGTTGAAACTATTTTTTACAGGAAAATACGAACGCCTTTCGTTGTTTCTATATCTCCTAATGGGATGGTTGATTGTTTTTGATATTCAAAATCTGCTTGCTGTGTTTTCAGACAAAGCCACTGCTTTTCTTGTGGCTGGAGGATTTTTCTATACTGTAGGTGTTTGGTTTTACCGTTGGGAAAAACTACAAAACAATCATTTTATTTGGCATTTGTTTGTGTTGGCAGGTGCTATTTCTCATTACTTTATGATTCTGAACATTGCCTAAAACCCGTACATTTGATAGAAGAAAAACAATCCATGCAAGAAATTGAGCGAAAATTTTTAGTAACCTCCAACGATTTTATATCACAATCTACTCAAATTCAATCCATCGTTCAAGGGTATATAAACCTTGACCCCGATCGAGCAGTACGCATTCGTATTCAGGACGATAAAGGAGTCATCACAATTAAAGGAAAATCAAACCAAAGCGGAACTTCTCGGTTTGAATGGGAACAAACGATTCCTGTAGAAGAAGCGCATAAATTGCTTTTGCTTATTGAAGGAAATTTGATTGAAAAAAAACGCTTTCTCATTCCCACAAAAAACCATTGTTTTGAGGTAGATGTTTTTGAGGGAACTCACCAAGGGTTAATCCTTGCGGAAATTGAACTCAACGATGAAAACGAGTCGTTTGAAAAACCTGCCTGGCTTGGGAAAGAAGTAACAGGAAATGCCGCATACTACAATCTGTCTTTAGCTAAAAACCAAGTCCTTCCAGATTCTCCTGCTGCGTCTGTTGACTCGTTTCAGTAGCCGCTTTGTAGGTGTCGCAGTCTATCGCAATAGTAAGCGTTTCGGGCGCTGGAAACTCTTCTTGTGAAACAAAAAGGGTTTCATCCTCATAACATTTTTTCATGTACATCGCCCAAATGGGAAGAGCCATTGTAGCTCCTTGACCGTACGCAATGGTTTCGAAATGAGTCGCTCGATCTTCTCCTCCTACCCAAACACCCGTAACCAAATTAGGGACAGCTCCCATAAACCAACCGTCGCTTTGATTTTGAGTAGTGCCTGTTTTTCCAGCAATTGGATTGGTAAACTGATACGGATATCCCGTAACAACATCTCTATAGGTTGGGTTTGTTTTTTCGAGGCCGGCGTGTCGCAATCGTGCTCCCGATCCGTGCTCTGTTACGCCTTCCAAAAGTTTCGTAGTCACATAGGCCGATTCTGCACTCATTACATCTTTTGTAACCGGAGCAGATTCAAAAAGAACCGTACCGTTTTTATCTTCAATACGGGTAATCATGGTGGGTTTTACATAAATTCCTCCATTTACAAATGCGCCATATGCTCCTACCATTTCATAAACACTGAGCGCAGGAGTTCCTAACGCAATCGAGGGTACTTTAGGAATCCGAGACGTAATTCCCAAATCCCTTGCCAAGTTGACAACAGGTTCGGGGCCTACCATATCCATCAATTGGGCGCTGACCGTATTGATAGAATTGGCAAGCGCATTTTTTAAGGTGCGCATGCCCCCATAGCGTTCCCCAGAATTTTTTGGACACCACGCATCTACATTTCCGTATTTCATAGGCTCAATACAGTGAATTGCATCGGGTAGCGAGTCGCAAGGAGATAGTTTCAATTGATCAATGGCGGTTGCATACACCAATGGCTTAAAAGTAGATCCGATTTGACGCTTGCCCTGCATGACATGATCATACTGAAAATGCTTATAATTATATCCGCCCACCCATGCTTTGACATGTCCTGTTTGCGGCTCCATAGACATCATCCCTGCTTGTAAAAAATGTTTGTAATATCGAATAGAATCCAAGGGCGTCATTAGGGTGTCTATTTCTCCTTTCCACGAAAACACAGTCATTGGAGTTTTAATCTCAAACACAGCTTTGATTTCTTCCATAGATTTGCCCGAAAGTTTTAATTTTCGATAGCGTTCCGATCTGCGTATGGCCAAATCCAAAATGTTTTCAACTTCTTCCTCTTCTATGTCCAAAAAGGGAGCGGTTGGATTGTATTTGGGTTGGTTTTGCCTAAAAAACTCTTTTTGCAATTGTACCATATGCGCCTTTGTGGCCTCTTCTGCATAACGCTGCATTTTGGAATCCAAGGTGGTATAAATCTTTAGTCCATCCAAATACAAATCGTACTTTTCTCCGTTGGGTTTGGGATTGTTTTGCAACCATGTTTTCATAAATTTTTGAAGGTAGGCTCTAAAATAAGTCGCCAACCCTTCTCTGTGCGATTGCGGATGATAATCAATTCCCAAGGGGGTTTTTTGCAAAGAATCTTTTTGGTTTTCAGTTAGATAGCCATTTTTTGTCATTTGAGACAATACCACATTGCGTCGTTTTTTTACCATTTCAGGGCGACGAAGCGGATTGAACAACGAGGAGTTTTTAAGCATTCCTATAAGAAGCGCCGACTCTTGGATGTCCAGTTCTTGCGGTTTTTTATTAAAAAAAATGCTTGCTGCAGAACGAATTCCATCGGCATTGTATCCAAAATCATAAATGTTGAGGTACATCATTATGATTTCTTCTTTGGTGTACTGACGCTCCAATCGAATGGCAATTACCCATTCTTTTATTTTTTGAGAAACAGCTTGAAACATATTTCGAGAGCGTACTCCAACAAACAACTGCCGAGCAAGTTGCTGTGAAATAGTGCTTGCACCTCCTCTTTCTCCCAAAAAAACCACCGCTCGTAGGGTCCCTCGAAGATCAATTCCAGAATGGTCGTAATATCGCTCATCTTCAGTAGCTATCAACGCATCAATCATGTTTTGGGGCAATTCATCGAACTGTATCGGGGTGCGATTGTCTTTGAAGTAGAATTTTCCAAGCACCTGATTGTCTGACGATAAAATTTGTGTAGCCAAATTGGTCTCGGGATTTTCCAATTGTCTAAAATCTGGCATTTCACCCAATGCGCCTATCGAAGCCAACAGAAAAACACCAAAGACAGTGAATACACCCAAGGAAAAAAGCTTCCAAAACCCTTTGATATAGGGTTTGTGAGGATTTGGTTTTTTGGGAGTGCGTTTTTTTCTTGCCATACTTAAAAAATTAATCTACGGGTTCAATTCCTAGACCTACATCCAAAATTCCTTCCAAGTTTTCTATACCACGAACGTCATTGCTTGAGCGCATCGCTTGTCTCACTCGAAAGGTGTATTTTTCTTCGGGTTCGAACGATATGTTTTCATAACACCATAGCTTGTGTTCTTTGATATCCATCCATCCCGTTCCTAGTGAAGCGCCATCGGGAGAAGTCATTTCAAATTGCAATGTATCTGTTTGAATTCGATTGTCAGGATGCGTTAATTCTGTAATGACAAACAAATTTGAATATGCGTATTCGTAATCCGTATGAAGGTATAAAAAAACATTGTTTTTTGAAGAGGAATTAGGAGCGGCAAATGAAAATGTTACGGTTTCGTTTTTATGCCATCCATTGGGTAATTCATAAAATTCCAAAAACACAGAAGACCCCTTGCATCCCCATAACAGAAAAACAGTACAAGCAAAAAATATCCGAAGAGCTGTCATAATTTAAGTAGGCTTTTGGGTTTTGTTTTGGGTGTTTTTACGGTTTCTGTTTTTGGATTTATTCCTTTTTCTTTTGGAATTTTTGGGTGTATCAAATCGCGTTAAGCTGTCTTGTCCAACCACATTTTCGAAAGATGATTTTTCTTCTATAATTAGCTGACTTGTGTATTCTTCCAATGCAGCTACGGGTGTTTTTTTGGCATTAAGCGCTTTGATTTCTTTCACTTGGTCTGTAGTAAGCGTATGCCAATTTGCCCAGTCGCCTTTGTAAGCAAACCACATAAGTCCTTTAAAAATATCGACTTTTTGACAAACGGCCAATCCCTTTTCTGTATGCAGTTTGGTGTCGGATTTTGGAAATCCTTTTAGGACATCTTGATAGGTGTCTAATTCAAAATTCAGACAACATTTGAGTTTTCCACACTGGCCCGCCAATTTTTGCGGATTCAGTGCCAACTGTTGGTATCGAGCGGCAGAAGTAGAAACGGATCTAAAATCGGTAAGCCATGTAGAACAACACAATTCGCGTCCACAAGACCCCACGCCTCCCAATCGAGAAGCTTCTTGGCGAAGACCCACTTGACGCATTTCTATTCGAATGGAAAATTCCTGCGCCATGTTTTTAATCAATTGTCTAAAATCTACTCTTGATTCGGCGGTGTAATAAAAGGTGGCTTTGGAGCCGTCTCCTTGAAATTCAACATCCGAAATTTTCATTTTTAAAGAAAGGGAAATGGCCAGTTGGCGAGAGCGTTTTTTGATTGTTTCTTCTCGTTCTCTTGAGGCTACCCAATTGTCGATATCGGACTGGGATGATTTTCTATAAATCTTTAGTATTTCCGAACTGTTCTCGGACACGTTCTTTTTTTTCATTTGAACTTTTACCAATCCTCCTGTAAGCGAAACTATTCCAACGTCATGACCCGAAGTCGCTTGAGTGGTCACAATATCTCCAATTGTAAGAGGAAGTGATTCTGTATTGTAAAAAAATGATTTTCGTCCGTTTTTAAATCGCACCTCAACCCCATTAAAATCTTCTTGACCGCTTGGCGAGGACATATTAGCAAGCCAGTCAAAAACAGTCAACTTATTGCAGCCGTCCGAACCACACGTTCCATTGTTTTTGCAGCCTCTTGGGGCTCCATTGGTACTCGTACTACAGCTACTACATCCCATATTTTTTCAGGAAAAGGTCAAATGTTGTTATTAATAACGGTAAATATAGGCAATTTTGTATCCCTTTTTATACCTGATTTTGAGTTGTTTTTTTAAACTTCAGTTGAGGCGATCTTCCTTTTTTAAAAATTTTGTTGCTATTTCCTTTTCCTTTCCGCAATTCTTTTTGTTGATCTTCAGGAAGTTGATGAATTTCTTTGCAGGGTTCGGAGCAACATTGGTCATAGCTTTTTGCACAGGTTTCGCACTGAATAAAAAGCAAATGACAGGCTTCGTTGGCGCAATTTACATGATCATCACAGGGCGCACCACATTGATGACATTGAGCAATGATATCGTTCGAAATTCGCTCTGCGCGTCGGTGATCGAACACAAAGTTTTTACCCAAAAATTTGTTTTCCAAATCTTGTTTTTCAACCTGGCGCGCATATTCAATAATGCCACCTTCTAGTTGGTAAACATTCTTAAATCCTTTGTGTTTGAAATATGCACTGGCTTTTTCGCAACGAATTCCCCCCGTACAATACATCACTAAATTCTTATCTTCTTTGTGGTCCGCGAGATCTTTCTCAATAATGGGCAACGATTCTCGAAAGGTATCAACATCGGGAGTGATGGCCCCTTGAAAATGACCGATTTCGCTTTCGTAATGATTTCTCATATCTACCAAAATGGTTTCGGGCTGCTCCACTAAATTGTTGAATGCTTCGGCAGAAAGATGCACTCCCTTATTGGTCACATCAAAAGTAGCGTCGTTCAATCCGTCTGAAACAATTTTGTTTCTCACTTTAATTTTGAGTTTTAAAAACGACTTGTTGTCTTGCTCAATAGCAATGTTAAGCCGTACATCTTTCAAAAATGAAATGTTGTCTAAAAGGCTTTTAAACATTGTGAAGTTTTTAGCAGGAACCGATAGTTGCGCATTGATCCCTTCGTGAGCAACATAAATACGTCCTAAAACGTCTTGCTGGCTCCAACTAATAAACAAATGATCTCTGAAGAGTTGTGGGTTGGGGATGTGCGCATATTGATAAAAAGAGAGGGTCAGGCGTTCGTCGCCGGCTTGTTCGATTAAAACTTCTCTTTCTTTAGCGCTTAATTTGTTGTACAGTTGCATGCTATACGCGGATTAAGGTTAAAAAATAAAGCCCAAAGGTACGAATTTGATTTAGCTCTATCAAAAACCGGTTTTTGTGAATAAAAAACATTGTGAATCAGGCTAAAAAAATTGTAATTTAGCCAATCGGATCAAAAAAAATATCATGGCTTCAGAAAAAGATGCAAAACTAAAAGCGCTTCAACTCACACTCGATAAATTGGATAAAACATACGGCAAAGGCGCCGTTATGAAGATGGGCGACGCTGTCGTAGAAGAAGTGGAGGTTATTTCCTCTGGCTCCATTGGATTGGACGCTGCTTTGGGAGTAGGCGGTTATCCTCGTGGACGTGTTATTGAAATTTATGGTCCAGAATCTTCTGGAAAAACAACCCTTACGCTTCATGCTATTGCTGAATGTCAAAAAGCGGGCGGTATTGCTGCTTTTATTGATGCTGAACATGCTTTTGATCGTTATTATGCAGAGCATTTGGGAGTGGATATTGATCAGTTGATCATTTCGCAACCGGATCACGGCGAGCAGGCACTTGAAATTACAGAAAATTTGATTCGTTCGGGAGCTATTGATATTATTGTCATTGACTCTGTTGCAGCCTTGACTCCAAAAAGCGAAATTGAAGGCGAAATGGGAGATTCAAAAATGGGATTACATGCCCGACTAATGTCGCAAGCATTGCGAAAACTTACAGGCACCATTAGCAAAACCAATTGTACGGTAATTTTTATCAATCAATTGCGAGAAAAAATTGGAGTGATGTTTGGAAATCCAGAAACAACTACGGGAGGAAATGCGCTAAAATTTTATGCTTCTGTTCGTTTGGATATTCGTAGATCAACACAAATCAAAAATACTGACGGAGCTGTTTTAGGAAACAAAACACGCGTCAAAGTGGTAAAAAATAAAGTCGCTCCTCCATTCAAATTGGCGGAATTTGATATCATGTACGGAAAAGGGATTTCTCGCTTAGGAGAAGTCTTGGATATTGGTGTCGAAGCAGAAATTATAAAGAAAAGCGGATCTTGGTTTAGCTATGGAGACACCAAATTGGGTCAGGGGCGCGATGCTGTAAAGCAACTGCTCGAAGACAATCCGGAGCTTTTCGAAGAATTGGAAGGAAAAATCAGAGAACTTTTAGCTTCCTAACGGCCGCTATCAAGCACCTTCTTTTTTAAGTTCGTTTAAAATAATGCCATACGTTTTGGTCTTCAAGGATTCTTTATCCGCTAAAGTCATGCCTTTGGTAATGATGTGTGGATGCACATGGGCACGTAACTTTCCAGGATTCCCTTTGAAGTAATTTGCTGAAAACTGAAACGGGAACCTACGTTTACAATCAACAAAACTAATTGGTACAATGGGAATTTGAAAATCAATTGCCATTCGAAAAGCACCGTCTTTAAAAGGAGCCAAATCTTCGGAAGGATCGGGAACCAATCCTTCGGGGAAAATACATATTCCCAATCCTTGACGGAGTCTTTTTTCGGCTCGGGCATACACGGCTTTTCTGCTTTTTATGTTTTGGCGATCGACCATAATGCACACACGCTTGTAGAAATAGCCAAAAATGGGCAGCTTAACCAGTTCCTTTTTTCCAACAAAAACTCCAGGATTTTTGGTTACCCAAAACATCAACATGATATCAATCATGCTGGTGTGATTGGCAACTAAAACATAGCTTTTTCCTTTTTCAAAAGGCTCACTCAAACGAACGCTGGGGAAAAAACCCATTCCGTACATCACAAAAGGCGCCCAAAAAGTATGGGCAAGCCAAAAAAATTGAGGATACCATTTTTCATAGGCAGAAAACAAAAGTAGAAAGGGGAATAGGAACAAAATTCCAACAATACTTAAAAAATAGAACCATACGTTCCACAATCCATAAACAAGATAGTCCCAAGCTTTTTGCATTCTTCAAAAATAGGCAATTGTAGTTAATAATATTTAACCCTACTTTTGTAAGACAAATAATACGTTGTATGGCTCGAATTTTAACAGGAGTTCAAAGTACTGGAACGCCGCATCTTGGAAATCTTTTAGGCGCAATTCTTCCGGCTATTGAACTGGCAAAAATCAATGAACACGAGTCGTTTTTGTTCATTGCAGATATGCATTCTTTGACTCAAATTAAGGATAAAGAAGCCCTGTCTTCAAACACTTTGGCTACCGCTGCTGCGTGGTTGGCCTGTGGATTGGATGTCGAAAAAACAGTTTTTTATCGACAATCCGATGTTGCAGAAGTTACCGAACTGATGTGGTATTTGAATTGTTTTTATCCCTACCAACGGCTTACACTGGCACATTCGTTTAAAGACAAATCCAAAGATTTGGAAGATGTTAATTCGGGCTTGTTTACCTATCCGATGCTGATGGCTGCCGATATTTTGTTGTACGATGCCGAAATCGTTCCTGTGGGAAAAGACCAATTGCAGCATTTGGAAATGGCTCGAGACGTTGCCGCCAGATTGAATCATCAGCTCGGCGATACATTGGTTTTGCCCAAGGCCAAAGTACAAGAAGAAACCATGTATGTGGTAGGAACTAATGGCGAAAAAATGAGCAAATCCAAAGGAAATACAATCAATGTTTTCCTTCCAGAGAAAAAACTTCGTAAACAAATTATGGGAATTGCCACCGATAGCACGCCGCTGGAAGCCCCCAAAAACCCTTCAACCTGTACGGTTTTTAAACTGTATCAACTGGTTGCTAGTAGTGAGCAACAAGCCACTATGAAGCAACACTATGAGCAAGGCGGATATGGGTATGGACATGCAAAACAGGCATTGTTTGAATGCCTTTTAGCGACATTTACTGAAGAACGCAAAGCCTTTAATTATTATATGAGTCACCCTGATGAGGTTGAAAAAACATTGCAATTGGGTGCACAAAAAGCAAAAAGTGTGGCTCAAAATGTGTTGAACAGAGTTCGAAAAAAATTGGGTTTTTCTTAATTCAAATCGCTTCATACAATTTTCCAGGCAAAGGCCTTACCACGCCTTTCATTTCCAATGCAAACAACAAACTGGCGGTTTGGGAAATCGACTGATTACTTTTTAGAGCAATGTAATCCAACTGTTCTTTGCCGGTTTCTTGAACTACCTGCAACACGGAACGCTCTTGATCGGTTAGTTCTACAAACAATTTTTTTTGAGTATGGGTTTGCGTGGGCTTCTGTTGCCAGTTCAATTGCAGAATCACATCTTCAGCGGAGGTCAATACATGGGCTTTTTGGGCTTTTATGAGGTCATTGCACCCTTTGCTCATTGCGTCAGCAGGTCTGCCCGGAACGGCCATTACAACCCGGTTGTAGTCAAAAGCCATATTGGCTGTGATTAAGCTGCCTCCTTTTTGGTCAGATTCTATAACGAGTGTTGCCGAAGAAAGCCCAGCAATAATACGATTGCGCTTTAAGAAGTTGGATTTGTCAAAGGGCGCATCGCTCCAAAAATCGGAGAAAAACCCTCCGTTATTTTCAATGATGGATCGGTATTTTTTGTGACTTGAAGGATAGCATTTTTGAATGCCGTGTGCCAAACATCCCACAGTTTGCAACTTGTTTTCTATGGCAGCCTTGTGGGCCGCAATATCCATTCCATAAGCAAATCCAGAGACGATAATGGGATTGAAGGGTGCCAATTGGGTCACCAGTTCCTCACAAAATGCCACGCCTCTTTGGGTAGCTCTTCGGGTACCGACAATGCTGAGTATCGGTTGGTGATTGATGGCAATATTTCCTGAAGAAAACATCAGTATAGGGCCGTCTACACAATGTTTTAACGCAAAGGGATAGGAAGCGTCTTCGAAATAATGGTATTGGATGTTGTTTTTGCGAATGAAAGAAAGTTCGTTTTCGGCTTGTTTAAAAAGCGAGTCGTTGGACAGCGCTTGGGCAACATAGGAACCAATCCCCTCTATACTATATAATTCGCGTTTGGAAACCGTAAATACCGCCTGCGGACTTCCGCAAAAAGCAATTAATTTTTTGGCCGTACGATCGCCCACTCCCGGGGCAGCTTGGAGCGCTAAAATCGCTAATAATTCGTCTTCGTTCATGATTGGGGAATAGCTTTCAAAAATAAAAAATCTTCCTGTTAATAAAAACAAAAACAGCGATCTAATCTTTTTGAAAAAAACCGTATTTTTGAGAAATGCAATTGCAAAAACATATTAGCGAGTTGCTTTACCGTTACGAATGTGTAACGGTTCCTGGCTTTGGTGCCTTTTTGACGCACTACAAATCGGCGCGTTTGGATGTGTCGCAACATGCGTTTTACCCCCCCACAAAAGGGGTGTCGTTTAACGAACAATTGCGCTCCAACGATGGGTTGCTTGCCCAGTATATTGCTGATGTGTATTCCCTTTCTTTTGAAGAGGCTGTCAAAAACATTCATACGGAAGTTGTGGCTTGGAAAAAAGCACTTCATCAAGGATCTCTTGAATTGGTGTCATTGGGGGTGTTTGTTTTTAATACCGAACAAAAAATTGTCTTTGCTCCCTCCGATTCCCACAACCACTTGGTGGCTTCGTTTGGATTGGGTGCGGTTGTTTCTCCAAAAGTTGCCCGAGTGGCTCCAGTAGCAGCGCAAAATGCTTCAACGACTTCGTTTTGGAAAGTTGCAGCCGTGGGCGTTTTGGCAATTGGAATTGCAGGATTGAGTTATTTTAAATGGGAAAACCAACACCTCATCAACCAAGAACAAGCAGCCATAGAATCGTCGCTCCAAAAAGCGGTTTTTGATTTGGGTGCACTGCCTTCAATTACGGTAACAATGCCGCTCAAAAAAGAGCGTTTTCACATTGTAGCCGGTGCTTTTAGAGTGTCTGCCAATGCTGATAAAAAACTAAAACAATTGCTTCAAAAGGGTTACAATGCCCAACGACTTCCTGCTAACAAATACGGATTGCATCCCGTTGCTTTTGAAAGTTTTACGGATAAGGACGAAGCTGTTAAGCGTTTGAGAACCATTCAAAGAGTTGCCGCTAAAGATGCTTGGATTTTGACTTCCGAGTAGGTTTTGTAAGCACCCTATTTCCTTGTTTTTTTCCATTCCCTTTTTCAATTGATAAGTCAGGGGCTGCTGTTGCACTTTTTTTTGTAAATTAGCCTTAAGAACGAACCCCTAATCGATTCTACAAACATGAACAACCTGCAACATATTGCTGCTCTACAACTCTATCGATACTGCTATTCCATTCCGAATGCATGGGGCTATTTGTTGCCTAAGAGCACTGCTGCATACAATCCATTTCTTGCAAAAAATAAAAATCCATTATACAGAATAACACAAAGTGAATGTGTTGAAAAACAGCATTTTATAATAAATAAAACCAAATAATATATAAAAGAAATAAACGCAATAGTGCGGATATATACTAGTTGGCGGTAATGTGAAAAAATCGAGAATATTTTTAAAGGCATTTTTTAAACACTAACTTTGTAGAATGTTTTATAGAAGAAAAATAATATTATCATTATTCCAACTTTGTAACGGAAATATTGAGAAAACTAAATTACAAAAGTTGCTGTTTTTATATAGTCAAAGAAAACGCGAATCTGAATATGACTTTGTACCATATAAATTTGGGTGTTACTCGTATTCAGCAAACGCGGATTTAGTGACAATGGTAAAAAAAGAGTTTTTATCGGAATCGGAAAGAGGGTATTCGAAAATTGACACTAAAGATTACTTACCTACTCTTAAACCCAAAGATAGAGAACTATTAACTGAAACAATTGACAGCTACGGGAATATGGCAAGTGAAGCCTTAATAAGACATACTTATATTAATTTCCCTTATTATGCAATAAACAGTACAATTGCTGAAAGAATATTAAACGAAGAATTTTATAATAGAGTTTTAAATACAGTTCCAAATCAAAATAATAAATCTGTTTTTACAATTGGTTATGAAGGAGTTAGTTTAGAAAAGTATTTAAACAAACTTGTGAAAAACAATATTAAACTTTTGGTTGATGTTAGAAAGAATCCTTTGAGTATGAAGTATGGCTTCAGCAAAACTTTATTAAAGAGATTTTGTGAAAGTTTAGGTATTAAATATATTCATATTCCAGAAGTTGGAATAAACTCAAATAAAAGACAAACTCTTGAAAAACAAGAAGACTATGATATTCTTTTTGAGAATTACAAAAACACAACGCTTAAAGAAACATCAACCCAACAGCAAGAAATCATTAATCTATTAAACGAGTATAATAGAATTGCTCTTACTTGTTTCGAATCTAACATTTGTCAATGTCACAGATTACCATTAGCTGAATCATTGAAAACTGTAGAATCTGATTTAGTTGTTGAACATATTTAGTCTATGGCAAAAA
>Ga0209138_1002742_pt1 | contig 13232 bp, 10 predicted proteins | sample SaaInl3SG_22_DNA_FD_184645 | JGI IMG/M metagenome (GOLD analysis project Ga0209138, IMG submission 184645) | Marine microbial communities from expanding oxygen minimum zones in the Saanich Inlet - ESP_153SG_22_DNA (SPAdes) (version 2) | ecosystem: Environmental > Aquatic > Marine > Intertidal...
ACCAAATACTCTTTAGGGGTAAAACCAATATAACTCACTTTTACCCTATAAGTGGTATTCGCGTTTACCACAATTTTATAGCGTCCATTGGGATCCGTAATACCAAAACCATCTAAGGCTTTAGTGGCTTCATTAATGGCCACCACATTGGCCATATCTAAACCCACACCCAAAGAATCCTTAACGACTCCTGTGATAGTTACCTTTTGTGCTTGAACCAATTGTACTAGGCCAAACACGAGTGTAGCCAAGACATATTTTAAACTTTTATTCATTAATTGCGAATCATAATTCTTGTACCTCCAGACCTTCCTCTACCTCTAAATTGTTCCGACATTTCCAATGCCTTTTTAGCCATGGTCTCTTGGTATTCTTTTTGTGAAATTTTCTTCCCCTTTTTAGGGGCCTCAATGGCTATTTTCTCTTTAGGATTGATCGTTATTTTAGAACATAAAATAGCCGTTCTTCCCTCTGATACTTCTAAAATAAGACCTGGTAATCCCCAATACTCCCCTGGGCCCTGACTAATGGGAATATCCAAGGTATACCATGCCGTTACCGTTACTTCACTAGGAATTTCTATTCTCGAGGCCAGAGAATTATTTGTTTCTGAATCATTTTTTTCATTGGCTGCTGTGGTCAAGGAATCCCTACTAACCCCAGCAACTCCGTCCTTGGCTTGTGCTGAATCCTTGCCTGCCCCTGCTGTCCTTTCACCTCTTTGCCCGGGCCTCATTCCTCTGAAAGCAGCTCTCATAGTGGTGTCTAATTGTTTTACAGCAGTAGCTTTATAACAAGTATACTGCCCTATTTGCTTGGTTTCTGCAGTTAAAGTCCAAGCCAATGGCTTTAAGGTATCTTCTACCAAAAAAGGCTTTCCAAAAATATCTGTTTCATTGGTGTAAGTCTGAGCTTGAATGTTCTTATAGTAAACGCCTGAACCCCCACCTAAACCCATAAATCGCATTCCTACTCTACCTCCTGTACCTGGTTGGTCTAGTTTTTGCTCTTCCTCATAAGTAGAAGCTGTTCTATTGAAATTCAATATAAAAGTCTTTTCTAGCATAGATTTCATACGCTCTTGAATCATCTTCTTTTGGGCTTCAGGCATCTGTCTACCTCCGAAATTCATGTCTACCGTAGATTTAGACATATAGGTAGCCGTCCCTTGAAAGTCTTGGGCTACTCCAACTGTTTGTGCAATTATGACTATAAAAAGCGTCTTAAAAAATGTGTTCATAATGATTAATTGTTTAGACTTTGACTAAAGGATTGATAATAAGTTTAATCTAAAGTCAAAAAAAACACATCCAAAATAGAAGAAAGCCCTTCACCCTAAAATCGCAAACACTTTTAGTCATTTAGATTTTATAAAATTGCAGAAAATAGGTATCTTGTTGCCCCCTTTAAAAAAGGACCAAGACCTAACAAAGACCTAAACGTATGCATGTAGCTATTGCTGGAAATATTGGCGCAGGAAAAACCACGCTCACCAAACTACTCTCTAAACACTATAAATGGGATGCACACTTTGAAGAAGTAGAAGATAATCCATACTTAGATGATTTTTACAATCAGATGGAACGTTGGAGTTTTAACCTCCAAATTTTCTTCCTCAATAGCAGATACAGACAAATTCTAGAGATTAGAGAATCCGGCAAGAACATTATCCAAGACAGAACCATTTACGAAGACGCTTTCATATTCGCACCTAACTTACATGCCATGGGGCTTATGACCAATAGAGATTTTAACAACTACAAGCAGTTGTTTGAGCTCATGGAAAAATTAGTGCAACCACCAGAACTAGTCATTTACCTGAGGAGTTCAGTTCCTAACCTAGTGAGCCAAATCCAAAAAAGAGGCCGTGAATACGAAAATACCATCTCCATAGACTACCTCAGCAGGCTAAACGAACGCTATGAAGCCTGGGCACACGGCTACACCAATAGTAAATTATTGGTCATAGACGTAGACCCTCTAGATTTTGTAGCCAACCCAGAAGACCTTGGATCTATCATTGAAAAAATAGATGCCGAGATTAATGGTTTGTTTTAAACTTAAATCACCTCCAAAACTTTTATCTCGTTACCTCTAAAAGAAAAGGATTCTCCGGGTTTCTTGCCTAGTAGTAATTGCCCTATGGGGCTTTGAGGAGAGATGCAATAGATGTTTTTTTGCTGATGGGAAAAGGCATCGGCCGGGACGGCCAGAAAATAGCTTGCCAAAGATGTGTGTACCAATGCACCGGGGGCTATTTGAGCGATAGTAGCCCTGTTTTTTAAGCTGCCCAATGTCTTTAGATCTTGGTCATTGCGTTCGCGTTGCTGGGCGAGCTTTTCACGTTCTAACTGAATCATGGCCCTACCCGTTTCGTGTTTGTCTCCTGCAGAACTCTTACCTTCACTGTCCAACGCTTCCAATAAAGATTGGTCCTGTGCCAAATAGTCATTGGCTTTTTGGCGTAAAAAAGAGTCACAATGGGTAAATACTGCAGATTTAAGGGCTTCCATATAGTGGTGATTTAAAAAAGCCCATAGTAGGTGAACTATGGGCTTTTATGGGGATAACCCCTTATGTTTGAATGGTTATTTACGTACGTCCATTTTTTGAATTTCTATGGAAATCTCACTACCGGATTGGCTGTCAATGTCTGCCTGAAAGGCAGCCAACTCTTCCTGTACACTGGCTTCTGTTCCTTCAAATACACGCTCTACTGTTTTGGTTTCACCATTTTCAGTAATGGTGTAAACTACACTTGCAGACACCTCATCCTGATCATTGCTACTCGCATTTACAGAAACAGAAATTTCTTTATGAGACTCATGCAATCCCTCTGTAGTGTGACCCTCTCCTAAAATAGGCGCAATCACAAGTCCTACCAGACAGGTGAGCTTAATTAGAATATTCATAGAAGGTCCTGAAGTATCCTTGAATGGATCTCCCACCGTATCTCCAGTCACAGCTGCTTTGTGCGCGTCTGAGCCTTTGTAGGTCATTTCTCCGTTAATCATGACACCAGCCTCAAAGGATTTTTTAGCGTTGTCCCAGGCACCTCCAGCATTGTTTTGGAAAATAGCCCACATAACACCACTCACACAAACACCAGCCATATAGCCTCCTAAAGGTTCTGCACCGAATATAAGTCCTATTAATATAGGGGTGATGATGGTAATTAATCCAGGCAGAATCATCTCTCTAAGCGCTGCTTTGGTAGAAATGTCAACACATTTGGCGTATTCTGGTGTTCCGGTTCCTTCCATAATTCCAGGAATTTCACGGAACTGTCTTCTTACTTCTTGTACCATTTCCATGGCTGCTTTTCCTACAGATTGCATGGCTAAAGCGGAGAAAACCACTGGGATCATTCCTCCTACGAATAGCATGGCCAAGACGTCTGCCTTGAATATATTAATCCCGTCTATGCCCGTGAAAGTCACATAGGCCGCAAATAAGGCCAAGGCAGTTAATGCCGCAGAGGCAATGGCAAAACCTTTACCAACTGCTGCGGTGGTGTTCCCTACCGAGTCTAAAATGTCTGTACGCTCCCTTACTTCTGGGGCCAATTCACTCATTTCTGCTACCCCTCCTGCGTTGTCTGCAATGGGTCCAAATGCGTCTATAGCTAATTGCATGGCTGTGGTGGCCATCATGGCCGATGCCGCAAGCGCTACTCCATAAAAACCTGCCAATTCATAAGATCCGTATATGGCAGCTGCAAACAAAATAACCGAAGAAAAAGTAGATTTCATTCCCACCGCTAATCCTGCAATAATATTGGTGGCAGCTCCAGTAGAACTGTTTTCTACAATATCCATTACTGGCTTTTTACCCAAAGAAGTGTAGTAAGCAGTTACAAAAGAAATTAAGGCACCTACTGCCAGTCCAATACAGGCTGAATAAAAAACGTTAATGGATGGAATGTCTTTGATACCCTCTCCAAAGAAATTCATCTGTAGAGTAGCAGGAAGCATCCAATCAATTAAGAACCAAGAGGCTACTAAGGTCAGGGCAATGGCTACCCAGTTTCCTGTGTCTAATGCGCGTTGCACTTGAGATTCTTTAGCGTCGTTGGAGGAAATTCTCACTAAGAAAGTTCCTACTATAGAGGCTAAAATTCCTACACCTGCTATTACAACAGGTAATAAAATAGGGCCCATATTGTTGAATACATCTGTGAAGGATCCTCCAGCAGACATGTCTTTAATCAAATAATTACCTAATACCATAGCGGCTAATACGGTGGCTACATAAGAGCCAAAAAGATCTGCTCCCATACCGGCTACATCGCCTACATTGTCTCCTACGTTGTCTGCAATAGTGGCTGGGTTTCTAGGGTCGTCTTCAGGAATTCCTGCTTCTACTTTCCCTACTAAGTCTGCACCAACGTCTGCTGCTTTGGTATAAATACCACCACCCACACGAGCAAAAAGTGCAATAGATTCTGCCCCTAAAGAGAATCCAGCAAGCGTTTCTAGTACCACGGTCATATTATCGTAAAAACTTCCTTCTGCCCCCATGAATTGGCCTAAGAAAAATAAGAACAATAAACTAAGGCCTAACACCGCTAAACTAGCTACTCCCAGACCCATCACAGTACCTCCACTAAAAGACACCTTTAGTGCTTGTGGTAAGCTGGTCTTGGCTGCTTCTGCTGTTCTTGCGTTGGAGTCTGTGGCAATTCTCATCCCTATATTCCCTGCTAAGGCAGAAAGAATGGCTCCAAAAATAAAGGCGGGAACAATCATCCAACTGGTGGTTTCTACCACTAAGGATATTCCGTATAATGCCACAGAGGCAATAACCACAAAAATGGCTAAAAGCCTGTATTCTGCTCCTAAAAAGGCGAGCGCTCCTTCCTTGATGGCTTTAGAAATGCCTTGCATTTTTTCATCGCCAGCGGGCTGTTTTTTAACCCATGCCATTTTAACAAACATGAATAATAATCCTAAAACAGCTAAGGCTATAGGAAGAAAAATAATATTAGATTCCATAAATAAGTAATTGAGTTTAAGTTTAGTTTATGTTATAAGCCCCCTAATGTAGCAAAATATGCGTTAAAAAAAAAGGCGCCCCTGCGGGGCGCCTTTTTACAAATTTCTGCATTTCGGTTACTTAATAGTTACCTCTGCTAATGGAACGTCTGAATCTTTAAAACGATTCACACACTTGGCCACAATTTCTTTAGCCTCATGAACGTCACCCCATCCACCAACGTCAACTTTTTTCTTCTCTAAGTCTTTATACACTTTAAAGAAGTGCTCTATCTCTTTAATCAAGTGAGGGTTTAGGTCAAATAAGTCATTGGCTTTATTCCAATTCGGGTCAGAAACCGGCACACAAACTACTTTTTCATCGGGGCCTTTTTCATCTGCCATATGGAACACACCAATGGGTTTCACCTCCATGACACAACCTGGAAAAGTAGGCTCAGTAACTAGTACCAACACATCTAATGGATCTCCATCTAAGGCCAATGTTTCTGGTACAAATCCGTAATCTGCTGGGTACATCATTGAAGAAAAAATCATTCGGTCGTAACGGATCTTCTTCAACTCAAAATCGTACTCATATTTATTTCTACTTCCTTTTGGAATCTCAATTAAAACATCAAATGAGGTAATGTCTTTCTCGCTCATATTATATAATCTATTTATTTTTCAGGGGGCAAAAATACGGCCTATCCATGGTTTATACTAACTACTTAGTTGTTTTTTTTTATTCAGTGCTTAAAATACAGATACTGGTTCAAATTCGGAAAGCATTTTTAAAAACTCCTTTGGGCAAGTCTCTTTAAAAAGCCCTCAGGTAAAACCCTTAAAATCCAAATCCAAAACTCCCGGTAATACTAAAAGGTCTGGCACCAGGTACATCTAGGTAATTTCCCCTAAAGTTGGCGTCTAATCTAAATATCTTAAAAATATTGCCAATCCCTACACTGTATTCCCAATAAGCGTTTTTATCTGGGGCATTTAAAGTAAAATTACTAGGAGCATTTAAGGCAATGTTATCTTCGGAAAGGGATCCCCACACACCTCTAACCCCTATGATTTCCCTGAGATTTAAAGCCCTTAAAAAAGGAATTCTTGAAAAGAGACGGCCGTTAAAATTATGTTCTAAATGGCCAGACACATAAGTGTCAGTCACAAATTCATAAAAGTCTAGATTGGGAAAGGTGTTGTAAATAGTAAATAAGGTTTGGTTTCCTGGTACCACATGTAATAGTGCCAAAGGAAGCGGATCAAAAGTCCTTCCCGCTTCTATACTGGTTCTAAGGGTCCCTATGCCTCCTATTTGCCAGGGTCTGGTGTAAGACAGTTGTACCCTATTGAAATTAAAGTCCGAATCCAATAGGTTTTTTTGACCGTGAATATACTGAACCATTAAGCTTGGGTAATCTTCATTCACCGGTTTTGGATCTACCCCATAACCAATCACTTTTCTTCCTGGAGTATATAGCATTCTAGCCGTGAAATCTAGCTGGTTCAAACTGTTTTTACTTCCTAGTATGGTGGGTTCATAGACAAAATCTAATGGGAATAATTCAGGCAAAGCTGCCTGCACCCTTCTATAGGAAGCCCCCAATGACATAGTTAAATTTTTCACTGGCTCAGCACTCAAAGTGAAAGCAGTAAGGTTTATCTGAGATAACTTATCATTATTTCCGACCGTAAAAACAGAGGAAGAGGCAATGCTACGGCCCATTAAATCATTGGTAGCCGTAAGGCTCAAGCCCAATTGCTCTATATCCCTTCTATGACCTCCTGAAATAAGGAGTCGGATTTTAGGGTCTAGAATGGCTTGAGCAAAAAAGCCATGTTTAAATTTTTTATCAGAAAAACCATAAGCCACATAGCCTTCTAAACGCCAAAGGTCATTTTGACCCCTAAAAGTTCTAGCGCCCGCTCTAAGTCTATTTCCCTCTGCTTGGTTGTATCCAAAAATACTATAGACATCTCCAATATCTATATTTTGCCTGTCTAACTCAATATACCCAGACTCCAAAATAGAGACCAAATTATAGTATGTCTTGAACTTTGGCACTGTTTTAAGGGTATCTATTAATTTGTAAATACCCGCCTCGTCCTTATTGAGCGTTTCTAATCTGTTGGTTGCCCAAAAACTCGAATCGCGTTCAAACAACTCAGGCCTTAAGGCGTTATAATCTTCTGTATAAAAGCGCCTTGATTTCGGAACGTCAAACTCAAAACCATCGTAAACAGTTGTGCGTTTTCCGTAAACACCCTTAGATTTTTCTTTATTGCTATAGCTAAAGTCTGACAACATGGACTCTCGTTTTAACAAAAAAACTGAATCACTTAAGACTTCAAAATCTTGCTCCACATACAACTCTTTGACCCAGTTTAAATTGGCGCTTTTGGTCATGGCCATGTTTATTTTAGCAATGGCAAAGGTGCTATCATTGACCCAAAAATCTCCTTTAAAGGTCAACTCACTCTTTCTCCTAGGGTAGTAGATAATATTATAGCACCATTTCTCTCCAATAAAAGTAGAGTCTGCCAAAACATAATTGTAGGTCTCAATACCTGTTTTGGAGAGCGGAGAGGTAAATGACTTTCCAAAAAAGTTTAGGTAATTGTCGTAAATATCATAAGTAGCATACAGGTCTTTTAGGTAGGCCATAATGGCCTGATTTCCATTAAAACCAGAATTTTTAACGCCTCTAACTACTTCTTTCTCCTCATTAATGGTATTGTCTCCATACACCTTAGAAACCGTTTCATTTAAAAAAATAGGTAAATAGGTTTTGCCCGTAATGCCGGAAGTATCTAGGTCTTTAAACACAAACTCCAAGCCTTTAAATACCTTACTATTCATGAGTGCAGAATCTATGGTGTTGAGGTCAAATTCTATTTTCTCATACTTATCATAGGCGTATTGATTGAATTTACCCAGTCCATTACTGCGCTTTTTGGCCCAAATTTTACGCAAAATATCAATGGCAGGATTGTTCTTTTTGGACTGTTTTCCCGAAACCAGGGTCACTGACTGCAATTGCTCAGCGGCGGCTTCTAAAACAATTTTCAGATCGTAATTGGATTGTTTTTCTAGGAGGAGTGTAACAGTTTCAAATCCTATAAAAGAAATAGACAATTGGGTTTGGGTTTGCTCAGACTCTATATAAAAGGAACCGTCGTCATTGGTAATGGTTCCAATAGTGCTGCCTGGAAACAACACATTCGCAAATGCAATGGGAAAGCCGTCGGTATCTTTTACAGTTCCGCTGACCTTGGTTTGGGCTTGTAGGACCACACCGGTGAGCCACAAAAGAAATACAATATATTTTTTCATAGTAGGTTTGAATGGGTACATAAACACCAAACAAAAAGTGGACAGACTGGGGAATCTAAGGCTAAAAAAGCCCTCCGTGAGGAGGGCTGTAATGTAAGTTTATAGTGTGTTATGCTTTGGTGTACATGACACGATTTACCGCATCTATAACATCTTGCGCACTTGGCAACCATTCTTCTAATAAAACAGGAGAATAAGGTGCTGGTGTGTCTGCTGTATTAATCTTTTGAACAGGAGCATCTAAATAATCAAAGGCATTGTCTTGAACCTGGAAAGCAATTTCAGAGGCAATACTTCCAAAAGGCCAAGCTTCTTCAAGAATAACCAGTCTGTTGGTTTTTTTAACAGAAGCAATAATAGTATCCATATCTAAAGGACGTATCGTTCTTAAATCAATGACCTCTAACTCTATTCCTTGTGCAGAAAGGGTGTCTGCTGCTTTTACAGCCTCTTTTAAAATTTTACCAAACGACACTACCGTCACATCTGATCCGTTTCTTATCACCTCTGCCACTCCTAACGGAATAGTGTATTCTCCCTCTGGAACTTCTCCTTTATCTCCATACATTTGCTCAGATTCCATAAAAATTACTGGATCTGGGTCTTGAATAGACGCTTTAAGTAAACCTTTAGCATCTTTAGGATTAGAGGGCACAACCACTTTTAAACCGGGTGTATTGGCATACCAGTTCTCAAAAGCTTGAGAGTGTGTCGCAGCCAATTGACCTGCAGAGGCTGTTGGACCTCTAAATACTATAGGACAGTTAAATTGACCTCCAGACATTTGCCTGATTTTAGCAGCATTATTTATGATTTGGTCAATCCCTACCAAGGCAAAGTTAAAAGTCATAAATTCAATGATAGGCTTATTGCCATTCATTGCAGACCCCACACCAATTCCAGCAAATCCCAATTCAGAAATGGGGGTATCTATAACCCTTTCTGGACCAAATTCATCTAGCATTCCTTTTGAAGCTTTGTAAGCACCGTTGTATTCCGCTACTTCTTCTCCCATTAAATAAATAGAAGGGTCTTTTCTCATTTCTTCTGACATAGCTTCTGCTATGGCTTCTCTAAACTGTAATGTTTTCATAGGTATGTCTTAAAACGCACGCAAAAATAAGCAATAAATATCTTATTTGGGAATTCAAAAAGATTAAAAAAAGAATAAAATTTACTATGCATGCATAGTAAATTGCAAATAATTCTTATCTTAGTGGCTCAGAACATAAAGCTTAATTTGAGATGAAGATACTCGTGTGTATTAGTAATGTCCCTGACACTACTTCCAAAATCAATTTTAAAGACAACAACACTGCTTTTGATACAGCGGGTGTTCAATTTGTCATAAACCCAAATGATGAATTTGGATTGACAAGAGCCATGTGGTTTAAAGAAAAACAAGGGGCTAGCGTTGCAGTTGTCACAGTAGGAGATGCTTCGGTAGAGCCCACTCTTAGAAAAGCACTCGCTATTGGAGCAGACGAAGCATACCGAATAGACGCCCCAGCAACAGATGGTTTTTTTGTTGCCCAAGAATTGGCTGCATTGGTTAAAGAAATAGGTTTTGACCTTGTAATTGCAGGAAGAGAGTCTATAGATTACAATGGTGGAATGGTACCAGGATTTTTAGCAAGTAATTTAGATTTCCAATATGTGACCAATTGTATCTCCTTAGAAATAGAAGGGAATAACGCTACTGCTACAAGAGAAATAGATGGTGGTAAAGAAACATTGAGCACACAGCTACCTCTTGTTATTGGAGGGCAAAAAGGATTGGTAGAAGAAAGTGATCTACGCATTCCAAATATGAGGGGCATTATGATGGCCAGACAAAAACCGCTGCACACCAAAGCAGCTACAAGCACAGCGGCTCAAACCAAAGAGATCTCTTTTAGCAAACCAGAAGCCAAAGGTGCTGTAACTATGATTGATCCAGCCAATATAGACCAACTCATTTCCTTATTACACAACGAAGCAAAGGTTTTATAGCCTAGCGATAAATTACAATACTATGTCCGTACTCATATATACAGAAACAGAAAAAGGGATTTTTAAGAAAAATGCATTTGAAGTAGCTTCTTATGGCGTTGCATTAGCAGAGCAATTAGGGGTTGATTGTGTCGCTGTCACTATAAACCCATCAGATGCAAGCCAACTACAATCTTATGGAGTGCCTAAAATATTAGATATTAAAGAGGCCAAATTAGACACTTTTAATGCCAAGGCATATGCAACAACTATAGCACAAGCAGCCAAAGAAGCTCATGCGCAGGTAGTCCTTGTGAGTAGTAGTGCAGACAGTAAATTCCTAAGTCCTCTTTTGGCGGCTCAATTGGGTGCTAGTTTTGCGCCCAATGTAGTGGCTCTGCCAGAAAGCACTACGCCTTTTATTGTAAAGCGAACCGCATTTAGCAACAAAGGCTTTGCCCACACAGAACTGACTGGTTCCATTAAAATGATTGGAGTGGCCAACAATTCTTTTGGACTACATGAAAAAGAGACCACGTCTAGCGTGACTACTTTTACACCCAGCTTAGAAGACCACTTATTTACCACTAAAACAACCGCTGTAGACAAAGTAAGTGGTCAAGCAACTATTGCAGACGCAGACGTTGTTGTCTCTGGAGGAAGAGGGCTTAAAGGCCCGGAAAATTGGGGATTAATTGAAGATTTAGCCAGTGTATTAGGAGCAGCAACAGCTTGCTCTAAACCAGTTTCTGACCTAGGATGGAGACCACATGGAGAACACGTAGGACAGACAGGAAAGCCTGTAGCCACTAACCTATACATCGCTATTGGAATCTCCGGAGCCATACAACATTTAGCAGGGGTGAGTGCCTCAAAAGTAAAAGTGGTCATTAACACAGATCCAGAAGCCCCATTCTTTAAAGCAGCAGACTATGGAATTGTAGGAGACGCCTTTGAAGTTGTGCCTGAATTAATTGAAAAATTAAAAGCATTTAAAGCACAGAACGCTTAAAATTTATTAAATTGCCCCCCTTAAACTGGGCCAAACCATACAAGGCTGATTATGTTATTAATTGGCCTTTTTTTATGACCTTTAAACTATGTCTTTAATTCCATTAAAAATAAAAGGTATTTCGTATAGTCAGACCCAAAATGGGGCCTATGCGCTAATTCTCAATGAAATTGATGGAGACAGAAAGCTTCCCATAGTGATTGGTGCCTTTGAAGCACAATCTATTGCCATAGCTTTAGAAAAAGAAATTAGTCCCCCGAGGCCTTTAACCCATGATTTGTTTAAAAACTTTGCCCAACACTTCCAGATTGGATTAAAAAAAGTAATCATTCACAAACTTATAGACGGCGTATTTTACGCCAATATTGTGTGCGATCAAGAAGGATCAGAATCGGTTTTTGATGCTAGAACCAGTGATGCTATTGCACTAGCGCTACGCTTTAACGCTCCTATCTTTACGTATGAAAGCATCTTGAGTAAAGCGGGAATAAACCTCACCGTCAAAGAAATACCTGCCGATATTAAAGACATCCCTTCAAATACCATGAGTGAGGTTGTCACTGAAAATAATTTAAAACATCTAGACCTAAACGGACTTGAAGCAGCCTTAGAGAAAGCGGTTACTGCTGAAGACTATGAAAAAGCTGCTAGAATTAGAGATGAAATATCCAAAAGAAATTAAGATGCTACAACCCTTGAAATTTGTACTCAAATCACTCCTCCTTTGTCTATTTTTTGGAGGCATTAGCACTTCCCTTGAAGCGGCTCCGTTGGCAAGTTCTTTTTCAGACATTGCATTCAATACAGTAAACACATTAGACAACACTCAAGCAGCAGAAATGATTCCAAATGCCTCTTTTTCTTTAGAGAGTTTGGGAAGAGGAATCCTTGGAATGCTATTTTTGATTGGTATTTCATTTTTATTCTCGGCCAACAAGCGGGCCATAAACTGGAAAATGGTGGGGATTGGACTAGGGATCCAGATTGTATTGGCGATAGGAATTTTAAAAGTGCCTCTAATACAAAAAGGATTTAGTTTTGTGGGTCAGATTTTTGTCAATATCCTAGACTACACATTGGTTGGAAGTAAATTCCTCTTAGGAAACCTATTAGACTTAAACAATCCCTCTATTGGCTATATTTTTGCCTTCCAGATACTCCCTACGATCATATTTTTCTCTGCCCTAACCTCTGTATTATTCTATTTAGGTGTCATTCAAAAAGTGGTCAAAGGACTTGCTTGGTTACTCACCAAATCCTTAGGAATCTCTGGAGCAGAAAGTCTATCAGTTGCAGGAAATATTTTCTTAGGACAAACAGAAGCCCCATTGCTAATCAAAGCCTATCTTGAAAAAATGAGTAAATCTGAGATTTTACTCGTGATGATTGGAGGAATGGCTACCGTAGCAGGTGGGGTATTAGCAGCCTATATTGGATTTCTTGGAGGAGACGACCCTCAATTGAGATTAGAATTTGCGCGACACTTATTAGCTGCCTCTGTAATGGCTGCACCTGGTGCTATTATCATCTCTAAAATTTTATACCCTCAAACAGAAAAAATTAGTACTGACGTACACGTCTCAACTGAAAAAATTGGTTCTAATTTCTTAGACGCCATTTCTAACGGTACGTCTGAGGGATTAAAATTAGCCGTAAACGTAGGTGCCATGCTCTTAGTGTTTGTAGCATTTATAGCCCTCTTTAATGGGATTTTTAATTGGGTGGGAGATGTTACCTCCCTCAATGAATGGGTTGCAGCAAACAGCGCTTACCCGAACTTATCGTTAGAAGCCATTTTAGGAACTGTATTTGGCCCCCTGATGTGGGTTATTGGTGTTGCAGCAGAAGACATGTTCCTTATGGGCCAATTGTTGGGAATTAAGTTAGCTTCCAGTGAATTTGTAGGATACACCCAGTTGGCCACACTCAAAGAAGT
>Ga0209138_1002745_pt1 | contig 13223 bp, 9 predicted proteins | sample SaaInl3SG_22_DNA_FD_184645 | JGI IMG/M metagenome (GOLD analysis project Ga0209138, IMG submission 184645) | Marine microbial communities from expanding oxygen minimum zones in the Saanich Inlet - ESP_153SG_22_DNA (SPAdes) (version 2) | ecosystem: Environmental > Aquatic > Marine > Intertidal...
ATGGCCTCACGTCCGCCATGGCTTGTGATGTACAAATCAAACACGTCGGCGCCGGTTTCGCGCAGAGCAAGGCCGTGAGCTGAAAAATTGGTGACATCGAATAAACCTGGACAGCTTGAATAGGAAGCGCTGTCAAAATCTTGCGAAAAATTAGCGGCGCTGACTAAATCGTGCCAACTGTTATCCCTAGTATCGATCAGATAGACATGCCCGTTTACGCCCTCGTCAGTCATGCCCGAGGTGATGATAAACTCACTGTCGCCGACGCTCAGCAGATCTTCGGCATTCATCAAGCCACAGACATAGCTGATACCTGAGTCTGCGGCACAGGCATTCGACGGCTCCGCAGCGACGCTATGCGCAGACACGAACAGACTAATGCCAAAGGCGGCTAACATATTGGAGGCAAAAAATTTCATAGTTTTCTCTCGTCATGATCATTTAAATAGCTTACGTAATGAGATTCATCTCATCGTCCCACTCGGCGGTGATATCACGGCGCGTTTGATCAACACACTTTGCCAACCACTCTGCGTCATAGCTTTTCCCATGCCTTGCTAACACTGCTTCGGGCACGCCGTCCCAGATGTTAGGTGTGTTTCCCTGATACCCTAAATCGCGAAAACCTAGCTCGGTCGTGTAATAGCCAGTGAGTGTCATATTACGCATTAGCGTAAAGAAAGCGATGCCCGGCTGAAGCGCGTCCTCCTGTACATCCGGATAAGCGATCTCGTCGCAGATTGCCAACTGCTGCTGCTCTTCAATATCGATAAACCTTGCGCCAAAGTTTTCGAGCGCATAGCTATCGAGCCAACCGATGCCATCACGTAGCGGCCGTTTATACTGCGCTCGGTCTTTCGCCATGAATTCAACAAAATCGGGAAGCCCCGCAGCGAGCGCGCCGCCGTTTTCATGATTAGATGGCAGGATGATGTCGCATAGCACGGCGAGGGTAAGCAGTTCATGTTCGCGAAAAAAAGTCTCTGCAAAAAGTTCGGCGTCGCGCTGTTTTTCAGCGTCGGTTCGTGCGTAGGAATACTGCGTTGGCAGCGATGTCCACGACACCGCCCGCGACGTTGCACTGGGAGCGCAGCCAGAGCTCGCTAGCAGGGAGCCCGCAAGAGGGGCGAGCATGAGCGCTTTAAGTACGTCTCGTCTATTTATCGCAACGCTGTTGCTGATCGGTTTAGTCATCGCTCGCACCCTAAATATTTTGCTGTTTCATCTGCTCGATAATGTAGTCCGACGCGCGCCACGACAGCGCGAGAATCGTCCACGTAGGATTTTTATCGGCTTGGGAGACAAAAGTACCCGCATCGACAACGAACACATTGCTTGCGTCGTGCAGCTGGCCGAATTGATTGGTCACCGAAGTTTTCGGGTCTAGGCCCATTCGGGTTGTACCCACCTCGTGAATAATTTCACCCGGCTTTGCAAGACCGTATTTACGATTGGCACCCGGTTTCTCGCCCAGCAAAATACCGCCAGACGCCTCGAGCAACGCCTCCATTGATTCTTGCATGTGCTTTGCCTGATCGATCTCGTAATCGGTCCATTGGTAGTTAAAGCGCAGAACAGGAATGCCCCACTCATCGACCACCTCAGGATCTAGCTCACAGTAGTTATCAAACTGCGGTACGCTTTCACCCCGACACGCGATACTGAGCCGCGCGCCATAGAAGCGCCGAATATCATCCCGCAGTCCATTACCATAGCCGCCAACCCGCTCGCCCAAATAGTCGTTGTATTGATTAGCCGCGAATCCAAACCCGTATGACGGCATGCCCATGCCACCGCCTATCTCCAGATGATAGCCGCGTGGAAAATCTAACGTAGAATTTTCGAGCCACCACGGGGTGTAGACATGCATACCACCCACGCCGTCTTCGTTATAAATATCTCGGTCCATCAGTTCGGGCAAAAAGGCCGCGCGGCTTGCACCGGTAGAGTCATGAAGATAACGTCCTACGTGACCACTGCTATTACCCAGGCCGTTTTCATGATGATCACTTTTCGAATTGAGCAAAATGCGCGCGCTGCTGCAGGCCGAAGCCGCTAAAATTACAATGCGCCCCTTAAGCTGATATTCCTTTTTATCTTCTTTGTTAATGTACGACACGCCAGTTGCCTTGCCGCTTTCATCGGTCGTCACCTCGCGCACCATTGAATTGGTGTAGAGATCGACCTGCCCGCCTTTCAATGCGGGATAAATAAGCGCCGTGCTCGAGGAGAAGTCTGCGTGAATCGAACACGCACGGCTGCACTGACCACAGTAATAGCAAACCCCTCGCTCATCGTTAATGCGTTTTGTGAGCATAGACTTGCGCGCGGGATAAACTGGCACATTGAGTTTGCGAGCGCCGTCGATATAGAAAAGTTCGTGCAGGCGAGGCTTAGGCGCGGGGAGAAAAAATCCATCGGGGTCGTTATACAGGCCTTCGTTACTGCCAAAAACACCAATCAATTTATCTACTTTATCGTAGTAAGGCTTCACGTCTTCGTAGCCAATTGGCCAGTTGTCACCGAGGCCGTCCACGTCTTTACGCTTAAAGTCGAGCGGGCCGAAGCGCAGGGATATGCGCCCCCAATGGTTTGTGCGCCCGCCTAACATGCGCCCACGCCACCACATAAACTCGGTGTCGCCCTTTTGAGTGTAGGGCTCTCCATCGAGGTCCCAACCGCCTATACAGGCGTTGTAATCGCCAAAGGGTCTGCGCCGCGTGCTCGCCCCACGACGCGGCGATTCCCATGGATTTCGCAACTGCGTGCGATTTTCATCCGCTGCGGGATCGTAGTAACCGCCGGCCTCCACCAACGCGACTTTTAGGCCTGCATTCGCTAATTGATAGGTCGCCATGCCACCACCGGCGCCCGAGCCAACAATAATAATGTCGTATTCTTGTTCAGCCATTCGATGCTTTGTCCTTATTCTGTGCTCCACTAAAGAGTAGAATAAACCGACTGAAAGAGACACCGAATTCTTAGAAAAACACGCAATCAGTCAAGAGCACTTTTAGCCACTTCCTGTGGCACTTCCTATGGCACTTCCTATGGCACTTCCTGTGGCACTTCTCCGAGATCTGCCTCATCAAATTCGCTCTCAACCCGCGGGTCCAAAGTGATAGCGCCCTGAGCGCTAACAGTGGTCGCCATTTCGAATTCGGTGAAATGTTCTCTCGCAGACCCTCGTATTTTGGTTAGTACAAAGATTGCCGATCCACCGAGCATAAGTATTAGCCCATTAACGATGAAGAACGCGTGAGCGCCTATTAAGCTCATCGCTTGTGCGACAAGCAACGGCCCAACGATCGCGCCTATCGCATGAACAATCATCAGCCCAGTGCCAATTTCGAGGAAGGAACTCGATGCCGAATTGTCGCTTGCATGGGCAAGACTCAGAGCATACAGCGGCATAGCACAGCCACCATAGAAGACCATCAAATACGGCACGCCTTCAACGCCGGAAAATAACATAAGCAAAGAGACGAGAGCCCCGACAATCATGATCGAAAAGATGACGATCCGGCGATCCATCTTATCCGAGAGCCGGCCCAGCGGCAGTTGCGTCAGCGCTCCACCAATAATGCCCAATGCCATCATCGTACTAATTTCATCAATCGCGAGCCCTATCTGTAATCCGTATGCTGGTGCTAATCCATAATACGAGCCGGTCACCAAGCCTGAAATCAACGCGCCTATTGTTGCGGCTGTCGAGGTTCTGAGCACTAGAAAAGGCGAAAATGAAGCAGACGGAATCTGAGAGGGTTGCGCAGTACGTGTGAGGCAAATGGGTATCGCGGCGGCAACAAAAAGCATCGCTGCTAGAATAAGAAGGCTTCCATCTTCGATCGGCGAAACTTTGAGCAGTAACTGACCGGAGGCCATTGCGAACAGCGCAATCATTGTATAGAACGCGAGCACAGTGCCTCGATTGTCTTCTACCACGAGTTCATTAAACCAACTCTCGATAACCAGATAGAGTCCAGCAACCGACACGCCTACCAAGAATCTTAAGGCAAGCCAGAACACATAGTTCTCAGACAGAGCCAAGGCCAGAATACTCGCCGTGCCCAATGATGAGAGCGCTGCGAATGAACGAATGTGGCCCGACCTGCTAACAAGATATGGAACCAAGAAGCACCCAAGAAGGAAGCCAGAAAAGTACACGGATCCGAGCATACCTGCCGCCAAATTCGACCAGCCGAATAATTCGGCGCGAAGAGGTACATAAGCGAGTTGTAATCCATGGCCTGCAATCAAAATAGCCATGCCAAAAAGTAGCGTCGAAATTCGCCCGATAATAGGCATTAACATTGAGTAACCCTTTCTAACCCTGAGCAGCTATCGGCACTGTTTTTGCAAACTTTTCTTGCAAATGGAGAGATCAAAATAACCACCCGACTGTCTGAAAATGAAAGACAAGTATTTAGCGTTCGCATTGTACGCTTAAACTATTACCCCCGAGTTACTTTCATGCCCCGTATTTCCTCTAGCCACAACGCTTGCCGGATAAGAGCCTTGGGATTATTCTCAATTACTGAATCCCTGTAATACTTGCAGCCCAATAAGGACAATAAAATGGCTCTATTCCGGCGACAGACCCTATCACTCCTTCGCACGTCACTTTTTGTCGTTTATGCCCAATTTATGGTCGTATCCAGCGCCTATGCCCAACAATTGCCTGGCACTGAAAATGGCGAGTGGCGCTATCTAGGCGGCGATGCCGGCAACACCCGCTTCTCTGCTCTAGATCAGATCAACGAATCCAATTTTGCCGAACTCGAGCAGGCGTGGATTTGGCGAAGCGATAATTTTGGGCCCAACCTCGACTATTTTTCCCGAGCAACGCCCATTTACGTCAATGAAACGCTATATACGGTCGCCACGCCGCGGCGACAGGTCATCGCGATAGATCCACGAACCGGCGAGAATCTGTGGACATTCAGAGAGCCCGAAACTATTCGACATCAGCGGTCGCCTCGACAGGCTTATGGCAAGGGCGTCGCCTATGCTGAGGTCGACGGACGCGGAGTGATCTACATCACCACGCCCGGATTCTTTCTGTGGGCGCTCGATGCCGAAACAGGGCTTCCGCTCGAAAATTGGGGCAACGCATTTCCGGTCGGCGACTACCCTAAAACGGGTGTAGTCGATCTCGTTCCGCAATTAGTTAAAGATTGGCAACCGTGGCAAGACTATCTCGTGAGCGGCGGCGCCTATGACGCAGACTACGGCATTCCTCGCGAACTAGGCATGGTTACCGCCTCTGCCCCGCCGATTGTCGTTAACGGCGTCGTTGTCGTGCTTGTGGGGCATCAGCCAAGCTATGGGCAGACGCGTATCGAGAACGTTCCGGGAGATATTATGGGGTTCGACGCCGCAACCGGCGAGTTTCTGTGGAAATTCCATTCAATACCAAGACCCGGCGAAATCGGTCACGAGACATGGCTTAACGACGCATGGAAATTCTCGGGAGACATTTCAACGTGGGCGCCGGCATCAGCTGATCCTGAGCTTGGCCTTGTTTATTTGGTAACCAATGCCTCTACCGTTCAGTCTTATGCGGGCCACAGACCCGGCGACAATTTATTCGGTGGCAGTGTACTCGCGCTTGACGTCAAAACAGGCGAACGCCGGTGGCATTTCCAGATCCATCACAGCGACCAGTGGAATTACGACCTGCCCACGCCGCCAATGCTAATGGATCTCACGGTTGATGGTCAGCGCATTCCTGCGCTTATTCAAAATACCAAACAGGGTCTCGTCTTTGCCTTTAACCGCGAAACAGGCGAGCCAATTTGGCCTATCGAAGAGCGTCCGGTCATGCAAACTGAGGTGCCGGGCAATTGGACAGCTGCAACACAGCCCTTCCCTACGTGGCCAGAACCTGTTGATCCGATCGTCACTAACGGCCTCACCGAGGAGTTTGTCATCGACTACACACCCGAGCTCAAAGAGCAGGCGATGATGATTCTCAATGGCTATCGTGTCGGCGGGCTCTATGTCCCGCCATTGCCGCGCGACCATACCAATGAGTTCATTAATAACATTGGCTGCCTTGGTGCCGGCAATGTAATCCCCCATCCTCCGGTTGGCGATCCGAGCACCGGCATGATGTTTAACTCACACAGCCGCTCGTGCTTCGCCCCCGGATTTATGATTCCGACCAACGGCATCGATCGCGATAACCCCAACTACCCTAAGCCAGGAGACGGTGGCGTGACGCCAAACAGCACCCCAACGACAGGACGCACAGTAGCCGCGTGGCGCCCCGGTGGCGGTGGCGGACTGCCAACCATCGATGGCTTGAGAATCTATAAGCCCATGGACAGCCAGCTCACCGCCTACAATATGAACTCGGGCGCCAAAGCATGGTCGTTGCCCGTGGGTCCAACGCCCGATGAAATAAAGAACCATCCAATGCTCGCAGGTGTCGATGTGCCAGAAACCGGCGGTCTTGGCTGGTCAATTCAGATGGTTACCGGTGATTTACTGGTGCAGGCGCGTGCGATGAGCGAAGGCGGCGTCCAGTTCGCACCCGACGAGGACCCGCTCACGCTCAATGCCCGCAATAAGTTTACGGGCGAAATCGTAGCGAGTGTGCCGCTGCCAGCGCCGGCACAATATGGAATGATGACCTATAGCCACGACGGCAAGCAGTACATTGTCGTGCAGATCGGAAGCTCCCGCACCGATATGCCCGGCGCGCTGGTCGCCTATCGATTGCCCTAAAAAGTCAGTTCACCAAGAATAAAAAAAGGCGGAAGAACCCAAGTTCTCCCGCCTTTTTTATTTTATCTATTCAGATTTGAAGGCTTAGTGACCTCCGCCTCCGCCATCAGACTTCGCACCAGGCAAGGCCATCGCAGTGAGCTTGGCGCCTGTTTGCAAGATGATGTACTGGTGGCCATCGTGCATCCACGAGCTCATGCCATAGCGGCTACGTGCAGGCACTTCGACGCGGTCAAGCTCATTGCCTGTCTTCTTATCGATCGCGTAGAGCAGCGCCGTGGAGCCGTCGTGATCGAGATCAGAGTAAATAAGCAGATTCTTGGTTGTCACCATGGGCACTTGGTTGCCCGTGCCTGTGTCACCAATGTCGATACCCTCGAGTGCTGGGCTGTTGCGGATTCGGTCAGGGGTTTCACCCGTTGGAATCTGGAATGCAATCTCGCCCGTGTTCATGTCATATGCCGTAATTGTGCTGTAAGGCGGCTTGAAATAGGGGATGCCAGACTTAAGACGAGGCGGACGGCCTGAACGGTCATTCGCGTAGAGGGCGAAAGTCGACCCAGTAGGCTCGGCTATGCGTGCGTCTGCCTCTTCACCTGGAATCACTCGCTGCCAGCTGCACGCGCGTGCAGAAGACACGTAGAGGAAACCCGACGTAGGATCAGCTACCGGTGGAGCAGTAATGTTGGCACCGCCCCCATCGCCCGGGCACATCGCCGACGAGATCTTACCCGCTGGGTCTGTGTCATGAATTGGTGGATTAAACAGTGGCCCCATATCGTAATTAGCCATCACCTCGAGCGCCTCTTGACGCAGTTCGGGCGTAAAGTCGATCAGGTCGTCTTCCGAAATACCTTGCATCTCGAATGGCGGTGGCTTGGTGGGGAATGGCTGCGTAGTCGCAAGCTTCTCACCGGGAATATTAGATGCAGGCACCGCGCGGTCTTCCATTTCCCACAGAGGCTCGCCAGTGAGACGGTCGAATGCGTAAACGAACCCTTGCTTGGTTACCTGTGAGACAGAAGATACCTTGCCGCGACCCGGAATATCGAGGTCGAGCTGGATGGGCGCAGCCGGATTATCGTAGTTCCACACATCATGCTTCACCGTTTGGAAATGCCATCTGCGCTCACCGGTCTCGGTGTCGAGCGCAATCAGGCTGGTACCAAACAGGCCGTCGCCCGGACGGAAACCACCGTAATAGTCGATTGTGGGTGGGTTCGTTGGAATATAGACAATGTTATTTTCTGGATCGGCCGTGAGAGGCGCCCATGAAGAAACATCTCCGGTCCATTTCCAAGCGTCGTTTTCCCATGTTTCGTGGCCGTATTCGCCCGGCTTAGGAATAACGTTGAACTTCCACTTAAACTCACCCGTAGTCTTGTCATAGGCAAGAATATCACCGGGAATATTCTCAACTCGCGCTTGCAAATAACCCTGCTCGGCTGAGTTGCCAACTATGATCGTGTCGTTCACGACAATCGGCGGCGAAGAGGTAGTGATGTAGCCTGTCTCGAGCGGAATGCCCTCATAGGGGTCATAGAGATGGCCCAAATCGGCGAGCATGTCGACCACACCAGTCTCGGGGAAGCCGTCGACGGGTACTTGCCCACCAAAGCCCTCAAGCGGCGCGCCAGTCTCGGCATCTAGTGCAACGAGGAAAAATCCAGGAGTCGCGATATAGACAACGCCTTTGCCGTTAATGCGCGAATAGCCAATGCCTTTACCATACGAGGCGCGCATGGAGTATTCCCAGCGCCGCGTGTTGGGCAGGCGATACGACCATAGAGTCTCTCCACTCTTTGGATCGATTGCTACCACATGGCGCCGTGCGCCAGAAACAGTAAACAGCTTACCGTCGACATAAGTGGGCGTCGAACGCCCGGAACGACCGCCGAAGCTTGCGCCGTCCCATTCCCACACTACTTCCAGTTCATGGAAGTTTTCGGCAGAAATCTCCTCAGCAGGCGTGAAACGCGTGTGGGCATAGTCGCCACCGAGCGTAAACCACTCCGCCGTGTCTTCGGTTACCTTGTTCTGGCTCAGGCCGACGCTAGGCGCAAGCCCGACGATAGCAGCCAGGCTACTAAGACACGCGAGTCTTTTTAGCAGCGAAACCTGTGTTGATGCAGAACGTGCTTTCATTATTATTGCCTCTAAGGGTCACGTTTAGGAAGCCTTACAATAAAAGGGGAAGAGCAAAAACACAAGATCAAAAAAGGGGTCTGACCCCTTTTAACTTAAGGCAGCATAATGCTCGCGATTCGGTCCCCTGATGCGCTTCCAAGGTAAAGCCTACCAGCGTGGGGCAGTGCCACTGTGGCATAACCCATCGGAGCGCCTTTATGGTGAAACACAACTTCGGAGCTCATGTCCTCTGAATTCGCTTTCACCACCTGAAACTCAAGCAAGCAGGGCCCTGTGTGACCATCTTCGCAACGCTCGTTCACCGGGTCGTTAAGATGTGAAGCAATCCAGAGAGCGCCGTCGGCATCGATTACCACATTGTCGGGACTGCGAACCGACACTTCCCCCTCGACTACGCCGGTTTGACGGTCGACCTTGATAGTCTTATTCGCCATATAGATGTTAACGAAAAGCTTAGTGTTGTCTTCGCTAACCGTGATGCCATTCGGCATCATTTCATCGGAGTTTGGTAACTTGGTAAACCCGCTAGCCTCCTGCCACTCCCATACCCAGCCGATCTTTTCACCGGCGGTCAGCTGAGCGACGATTGTGTCGAAGGGCGTGCTCTTATTCCACATATGCGTCACGAAAAAACCGCCATCGTGCAGCCCGGCGACATCGTTCATATAGGCATCGTTACCAGGTTGCGCACATCCTCGCCAATCGAGCGTTGAATCTGCGCCGGCAGCCGTTAGTTCAAAAAAGTCTATCTGCTCGTCACCATGGTTCACCACAAGTAGCTGATGCCGCCCGTCGGCCCGCGTGATCAGATCGATTCCATGTGGACTAAATTTAGCCACCTCTGGCGGTTGACACGTTACGTCACCCCATCGCGGCTCCGTTGGTTCCCAGTTGATCGCTATAGGCAGGCGTTCTCCCTGAGCAATATCTAGCATAGAGAGTGTGTTAGGGAGGTCGGACATGAACGCACCCATCTCACTTACCAGTAAAAAGTTACCCCCAGGAATCACTGCTAGATCTTCGGGATTTTTAAACCCACAGAACGAAGAAATACCCGCAAGCTCATCGCAAGCAATTTCGCCCGGCGCGGCGCTGCTTCCAGGCATCGAACCTTCTGCTGTTTGTTGTTCAGCGGGACTGGAAGGACCGCAACCGGCAAGCACAAAAGCCGCGGCAGCGAACGAGAAAGAAAGAAGGGTTTTAGTCATAGCAGACCTCAGAGTTTTGTTATTATTTTAGTCGAGAATAGTACAACTGACCTCACTTGCCTACTTCGCATGCTATTCACAGCGCGTCTAGAAAAGACACCACCTCGGCAGCGGTCCTCTGCGGATCTTCCTCCATGGGTATATGACCTAAATCATCGAAGATTACTGTCCTGACATTGGGTAGCGCCGCCTCGAATGCAGCCGCCGCCGACACAGGTATCACGGAGTCTTGGGCTCCCCAAATGACCAGCGTTGGCTGTGTAAGCAGGCTTAAGTCGGGCGTCTTGGTATCTATGTCACCGTAAGAGTTCGTTCGACCCAAAATCGCAGCGCGCGTGCCTTCTCGCATAATGAGCTCATAGTAACGATCAACCAACGCCTCGGTGACCACTGGTGAATCGTTATACGCCGCGCGAAGCCCTTGCCCGATGAGCGGCGCAGGATCCAACGCCCCCGCGATGGCCCTAAACCAGCCCTGCCGGAGAAGACTAAACGCCACTGGGCCTGACCTTCGCGATTCGGAATCATCGCTGTCGTCTTGCCAATTAGTCGGTGGAACAGAATCAACAAGCACCATCGCTGACACACGCTGAGGATGCTCGAGCGCATAGCGCCAGGTCGCGCCCCCGCCCATTGAGTTGCCACCAAGTACAAATGTATCGAGGCCCACCTCGTTAGCAACCGCATCGATTGTCTGCGTGAAGGCCTCAGCGCCATATTCACCGCTCGGTACCGCACCCGTCAGGCCATGCGCAGGTAGGTCGAGAGTAATCACCCGATAGCGCTGCCCGAGTATCTCAACCCAAGGCTCCCAGGTGTGCAGCGAGGCCATCGCTCCGTGGACAAGCACCACCGGCATGCCGTCTTCTTGGCCTTGATCTCTGTAATGAACACGCGCGCCGTTCTCCATAATAAGAAACTGCGACTCCGCGTTACTGTATTTAGCGTCTACCTGCGCCGCGGGTATGTCACCCTCAAACAGAAACACACTCGCCGCGATGAGTAAAACAATAAGCATGACAAGCAGCCTCTTTAGAATTTTCACTTGATACCTTTGGTAACTATTATTACTAGATTAGCGCTTCTGCTCTGTTCGATAGAAGAGGAAGAAACACCACGTCGATACTGCTGAAAGCAAATGCCAAATCGCATGCGGCTGGATCCACGAATCAGGTTCGCAGTAAGGCGTATCAGGATAGCCTTGCAGCCATATAGCGAAGGCAGCCATATAGGAGGCCATTCCAAGAAAAAACCAAGGCGTATATTTCCGCTGTAAGTTAGGCCTATTACGAGCGAAGAGAGCTGGCACCCAAAACAGGATTATCCACCAGTACTCGCCCAAGTTGGCGAATATCTCCTGCGGAAAAATCCCAAAAACTGCTGCGACTAAAAAACCAACGCTCCCTGAAAGCCAGCGAAAGGCAGGAGACCAAAATCGAAAGAGAGTCTCCGAGATGATCCACAGTCCTATCGATAAACCGAATAGATCAAGACCTATGCCTAAACGCCCGCCAAAAAACCAACGCGCAATTGAATAGAGGAGCACGATGGAAAAATACACTTGGAGAAACCGCGAAGGACTCCACCGACCCATCTCTTTTAAGTTATAAAGCCACGGGAAAATGATATACATGACCATGCTTAGATTATCGGCCCAACCACCCCAGGCCGTATGCGTCCCGTGCATTAGCCAAGATCCGGGGCCGAGATAAATGACAGCGACGGCATACAAAACGCTAATTCGGTTTAATCCAGTAAACGTGTTCTTGGCCGTTCTATCCGACTCTCCCTCTGCAGAGAGAACCTTAAGCATTAATAATCCTGAGACCATGAAGCCAAGATTACTCAGAGTATTTGAAGGCTCCCGGAACACGCCGCCACTTACCCGTTCGCACCAACTCGATATTTCACCAATTGCTTCGCCTGCCTCGTAGTGAAATGCAACACCATTTAGCGCCAGCACAAGATAAATGGCGACAAACAGTGCACTCGCTAGCAATGCTAGCGGTAAGGCTTTGGACATAGAGACCTCAGATTTTTGTTCAGATCGCAGACCGTCACTTTAGCAGAAATGTCACCCTGAACAATCGTGTACCAGGCAATAGAATTTCACGATGTTTTTATCCACTTTTATAACGGCATAAAAAAAGGGGCTTTTCAGCCCCTTTTTTTACACTATTACAGATTGCCTAGCGATTCGCGTGTGCAGCCGTCTCTTCGTTGGCTGCGTACCAAATGAATAGACCGAATGCGATCTTATTGAGAACGTCGGCGAGGTTGTAGACTATGTTCAGCGTGCCAGCATCTGCGCCACCTGCGAGATAGCCTAAGAAGTATCCGATAGGATAGATCGACCAGCCAATTGTCACTGTCCACTTCATCAGGCCGTATGACTTCTGTACGGCTGGCGTCGCTTGTGATGCTGCTACTTTGCTTGCTTCACCTGCGAAAATTTCATAAAGAATAAATGCCCAACCAGCCATTCCAATAGCAAAGCCGAGAGTCGAATTCATGTATCCCGCTTCACCCAAATATCCTGGAATCAGCATTACCAACGTGCCCACTAAGAGTCTGAAGAAAATGCCTCCGGAAACCTTAGCGATCGCTGCAAGGATCAAGTAGAACTCAATCATCAAGAGTGGGACTGTCAATAACCAGTCGATGTATCTAAATTCAGTCGGTGAGGCTCCTGTCGAAACCCAGACATCTCTCATGTAGAAGTAGTGGAATGCAGCAATAAATGTTACTAAAGCACTCACTGTTAATGATGTTGCCCACTTGCCGCCTATTCTCATTGACTCCATGAGAAAGAAAACGGTTGATGCTGCGAGCGCCATCGAGATTAGCCAAAATGAATAACCAACAAAGTCACCAGATTGGAGCATCATCGAGTCTCCAGAAGCGGCCAATGTTGTTTGCCCTACGAGTAGTAGCGCCAAAACAGCGCCACTTTTCTTTGCAATAGCGTATTTCATGGGGTTCTCCCTCTTAGTTTTTAAAGTCCAGTTTAAGCGTTAAACTTGCTGGTACTTGCTCAAACGCTTAAGATCTTATTTAAGATCAACCCAATTGTCTACCAGACATGAACTTAAGGCTGATTCACTGCGTATTGCTTTTAAATATAAAAAAAAGAGA
>Ga0209138_1002746_pt1 | contig 13221 bp, 10 predicted proteins | sample SaaInl3SG_22_DNA_FD_184645 | JGI IMG/M metagenome (GOLD analysis project Ga0209138, IMG submission 184645) | Marine microbial communities from expanding oxygen minimum zones in the Saanich Inlet - ESP_153SG_22_DNA (SPAdes) (version 2) | ecosystem: Environmental > Aquatic > Marine > Intertidal...
CACCCCCACCTAAGCCCAAGCCTAAAGCTATCAACCCCCAGCCAAACCCACAGCCTAACGCACAGCTACCCACAGCACAGCAGAACTTATCTCAACCCTATAACGGTGCTGTGTCTCGCCTCAATAATGCGTCTTTCGGCGTTAAATCGCACACTTTCGGGGGTGATAGTAGCGTATAAAAATTTCTGGCTCGTGGTGACGAGAGGCATAGTGAAAATGGTTCTGCTACCCAAAAAATTTGGTACGCAGTTTTTTTAGGTGGAGTACTTACGCTTTTGGGGTGGTGATTTTTTACCTATACCCCCACCTATTGCTTACTTGGGTATAAGCAAGCCGTCCTTGTAGTAGAACTGTGGCAAAGCGTTTTCAATCATCTTACGCTCTGTAGTGTGGTAGTAGGTTTTCTCAATCTGTTCCGTACTTGTGCCACAAGTCTCAGCTACTTGCGTTGGAGAAGCACCCTTATTAATCATATCTGTGATGAAGTAATGACGGAAACTGTAGGGCACTAAGTCACGCTCATCGCCACCATCAATTTCACAGCGTGTCAGTATCTCATCAAAGTGGTACAAGATTACACGTGGTGTTAAAGGAGTTTTTCCATCCAAGCTAAAGATTAGCGTCTTAGCAAATGGTGTAGCACTCTTATCGTCTTTGTTCGCCTTAACGTATCGTGGATGGAGGAACTTAAACAGCTCATCGAAGTACTCCCAATCCTTCACAACGAAGTTTCTTGTCTTACCTACTTTAGACGTTTTACCCCTAACAGTTATCTTAACTAAGCTGTAGGTTTCGCCTTCTTCATCTTCATTGCTTTCACTCTTAACTTGCTTCTCAATCCAACTAATATCACTCCAAGTTAGCTGTAATTGTTCCCCCCTACGCAAACCAGTGATGATAGATATCAGCAAGTAATAGCTTGTGACGACTTTGTTTAGATTGCCGTACAAGCTTAAATCTTCTTTGGCTTCTTTTATGTACTTCTCAAGCTCAGTCTTTATGTCGATGATTTCTTCATCCGTAAATGTGTTGCGTCTCGTACGCTCGTCACCAGTATCAATCTTTCCAAGCTTCTTAAATTCAAATGCTTCTATGTAACTTTCACCACGCTTGTGTAGCCAACCCATCATTGCGTTGATACTACTTTGCTCATTCAGCACAGTGGTTCTACTAACTGGTAGCTTCTTTTTGTTCTTCGTGCGGTTGTGGAAATAGTTTTCGCAGTCTGTGCGTTCCATTTCCTTAATTTTAGTGTCTTTGCCTATGAACTTAAGCCAATGCTCTAAGTGTGTTTTGATTGTGCCAAGCCTACCCTTAACGATTAAGCCAGCTTCCATATCCTTCGTACGTTGCTTAATGTACTCATCAACAGCTTGCTTAGCTGTCATTGAAAAGTAGGTTTTGCCAGCTAATTGCTGTGCCATTAGCTCGTGGTAATGCTTCTTAGCTTTTGCTTCAGCCGTGTCTCTATTTCTCGTACGCAGACTAAATCGTGCGTACTTCTTCTCCTTAGCCAACCACATACGCATCTGCCAATATTCACCTCTTTGGTAAATTAAGGCTTCTTCGTATATGGCTATCTCATTGGCATTGGATGGCTGTTTTTTGAGTGGCATTTGGCGTGGATGTTACGTACGAATTTGAATAGCTACAACTTTGTGTAGCTTTACGTGTAACTGTAATTCCAACACCTAATAAAATCAACGACTTATTTGGCTTGTGAAAGTTTTGTGTAACTACAAAACCCTTATAAATCAATGACTTAGATAAAGAAAACTACTCCCACTCAATCGTCGCTGGCGGTTTGCTGGACACGTCGTAAGTCACGCGATTGATGCCGCGCACCTCGTTAATGATGCGCCCAGAGGTTCTTTTGAGCAGCGCATACGGTAGCTCCGCCCAATCCGCCGTCATAAAGTCATTTGTTTGTACCGCCCGCAAGGCGACCACATATTCGTAGGTGCGACCATCCCCCATCACACCCACACTCTTGACCGGCAAAAACACGGCGAAAGCTTGGCTGGTAAGGTCATACCAGCTCTTACCTGATGTCTCGTCCTTAAAGTTATGCAGCTCTTCAATGAAGATGGCATCGGCTTGACGCAACAAGTCCGCGTATTCCTTTTTCACCTCACCTAAAATGCGGACGCCCAGACCCGGACCGGGGAATGGGTGACGGTACACCATGCCGTGCGGTAGGCCCAAGGCGACGCCGAGTTCGCGCACCTCGTCCTTGAACAGATCTCTCAACGGCTCTAATAACTTCAGGCCCAATTGCGCGGGCAAGCCGCCCACGTTGTGGTGGCTCTTGATGGTGACGGCTTTCTTACTCTTCGCCCCGCCACTTTCGATGACATCGGGGTAAATCGTTCCTTGGGCTAAGAAGGTCGCCCCTTTGTGGCCACCATCGCCTGCCTTGAGCTTGGCCGCCTCTGCCTTGAAGACGTCAACAAAGAGGCCACCAATAATCTTGCGTTTTTGCTCTGGGTCACTGACGCCGGCCAGCTTGCCTAGAAACATGTCCGCTGCATCCACACGAATGACTTTGGCGTGCAGCTTCCCTTCAAACATGTCCATGACCATATCGCCTTCATGAAGGCGCAGCAAGCCGTGGTCCACAAATACGCACGTGAGTTGGTCCCCAATCGCACGGTGGATCAGGGCCGCAGCGACAGAGGAGTCCACGCCGCCGGACAGACCCAAAATAACTTCTTCGTCACCCACTTGTTCACGGATACGCGCTACGGCTTCAGCGGCATAGTCACCCATGATCCAGTCGGGCTCCGCCTCACAAATGTCGAGCACAAAACGGTGCAACATGGCCGCACCCTGCACCGTATGCGTAACCTCTGGGTGGAATTGGAGCGCGTAGTAGCCACGGGCCTCATCGGCCATACCCGCAATCGGGCAGCTGGGTGTGGACGCCATCACCTTAAAGCCGGGCGGCATGGCCGTAACTTTATCGCCATGGCTCATCCAGACCTTGAGCATGCCGTGGCCCTCAGCGCTGGTGAAATCGTTAATATCTTTTAGCAGACGCGTATGGCCGTGGGCGCGGACCTCGGCGTAGCCAAACTCGCGCGTATGGCCACTCTCCACTTTGCCGCCCAACTGCTGCGCCATGGTTTGCATGCCGTAGCAGATGCCGAGCACTGGAATGCCGAGCTCAAAGATGGCATCGGGCGCACGGTCCGTAGACTCCTCGTAGGCGCTGGCGTGGCTGCCTGAGAGAATCACGCCTTTCAGTTGGCCATCCGCGGCAAACTCACGTACCCATTCGTCGGTGACATCACACGGGTGCACCTCGCAATAAACCTGCGCCTCGCGCACGCGGCGGGCAATCAACTGCGTTACTTGGGAGCCGAAGTCGAGAACGAGTATTTTTTGATGGGGCATAAGACTGAAAGGTTGATACCCACCATAGCGGGTGGGTAAACTGCTATTTTAAAGGCTAAGTACGCGCTGTCCGCTGGACAGTCGCGGCTTTCGAAAAGTGCTAAAGAGACGTTACCCCATTGGAGAACCGCATGCCAGACACCCTTAGCGACCTGCGCCGCATACTGACGGAGAATAAAACCATCGCCGTGGTTGGTCTATCCGCAGATTGGAACCGCCCCAGCTACTTTGCCGCCAAGTACATGCAAGGGCACGGCTACCGAGTGGTGCCCGTTAACCCCCGCTACGCTGCCACAGGAGAGACGATCTTGGGGGAAACCTGCTACGCCACGCTACATGACATCCCCTTTCCTATCCAGATGGTGGACGTGTTTCGTCGAACCGAAGATGTGGGGCCAATTGCCGAGCAAGCGCTGGCTATCGGTGCGCGTTGCCTATGGCAACAATTGGGCGTAACCAACGAGGCGGCTGCGGCACTGTTTAGAGAGCAAGGACGCGATGCCGTAGACAACCGATGCGTAAAAATTGAGCACGCCCGGCTCTTCGGCGGCCTTAATTGGGTGGGCGTGAATACAGGTGTCATCTCCGCCAAGCGCGCGACCGCGCGCTAACCGATGGAATAAAACCAGTCCGGTTTCAACGCAATCAAAAACCCTTGAGTCTTTTAACGCCGTATGTCTGATCACACCTTCCATCCCGCCACCCTGTCCATACACGCGGGCCAAATTCCCGACAGCGCTACTGGCGCGCGTGCGCTACCCATCTACCAAACCACCAGCTTCGTCTTCGATAGCGCAGAGCATGCTGCCGAGCTATTCAACTTACAAACATTCGGTAACGTCTATTCGCGCCTAAGCAACCCCACCGTGGCCGTGCTCGAAGAGCGTATTGCCGCTCTAGAAGGCGGCCGGGCTGCGGTCGCCAGCGCATCGGGCATGTCTGCGGAGGCGATGGCGCTGATGACCATTGCGCAAGCGGGCGACCACATCGTGGCAGCGGGAGCGCTATACGGCGGTTCGGTAACGATGCTGGCAGTGAGTTTGGAGAAGTTTGGAATCACCACCACTTTCGTTGATGCCACAGACCCGCAGGCGTTCGCCGCCGCCATGCGGCCGAACACCCGCGCGGTATTTGCCGAGAGTTTAGGCAACCCCAGCTTGGTGGTTTTAGATATCGCCGCCATTGCCGATATCGCCCATGCCCACGGCGTTCCCTTGGTCATCGATAACACCGTGCCCTCCCCCATGCTGTGCAACCCCATCAAGTTTGGGGCGGACATTGTGGTGCACTCGGCCACCAAATACATTGCGGGTCACGGCACCACCCTCGGTGGCGTGGTCGTGGAAAGTGGCAATTTTCCGTGGGACAACGGCAAGTTTCCTGGCATGACCGAGCCATCACCGGGCTACCACGGCGTGAAGTTTTACGAAACATTTGGTGACTTCGGATTTACGATGCGCTGCCGCATGGAGTCGCTACGCGTATTTGGTGCCGCGCTCAGTCCCACCAGTGCTTGGCAGATTTTGCAAGGCGTTGAAACGCTACCACTGCGCATGGCACAACACAATAAAAACGCCCTCGCGCTCGCCACGTTTCTTCAAGATGATCCGCGGGTGGCTTGGGTTAACTACCCTGGCTTGAGCGGGCATCCACAGCACGCCTTGCTTCAGCGGCAAATGTCTGGCGCTTCCGGCCTGCTCGCGTTCGGGGTCAAAGGTGACCTCAGCGCGGGCGTGCGGTTTATTGAAGGCGCCCAGATGATGAGCCACCTCGTTAACATTGGCGATACCCGTACCCTCATTAGCCACCCGGCCAGCACAACGCACCGGCAACTTGACCCCGCGCAGCAACTTGCAGCAGGTGTGCTGCCAGACATGGTCCGTATTTCCGTTGGGCTAGAGCACATTGACGACATCCTGTGGGATGTTGACCAGGCGCTGAACGCGGCCATGACAGGCTAAAAGAACAACGAGCGACGAGCAACGAGCAACGAGCAATGAGCTACAGCGCATCCTTACAACCAACATCCACTGCATGATCAGCCAAGTACCCACGCCATGAACCATATCTACGATACCCACCTTTCGCCTAATCCCGCAAACTATTCCGCGCTGTCGCCCATCAGTTTTGTCGAGCGTAGCGCAGAGGTTTTTGGTGATCTACCGGCCGTGATTCACGGACAACGGCGTTACACCTGGCGACAAACCCGCGATCGCGCTGCGCAACTCGCGGCCGCACTCAAAGCCTATGGCATTGGGCGCGGCGATACGGTGAGTGTCATGCTCCCCAACACCCCCGAAATGGTTGAAGCACACTACGCCGTACCTGCGCTCAATGCGGTGCTAAATACCCTCAACACCCGTTTAGACGCTGCGCTCATCGCGTGGCAAATGAATCATTGCGAGGCCAAGGTGCTCATTACCGATAGCGCGTTTTCTGACACCGTCAAAGAGGCACTCCATGTATTGAAAACCGTGCATGGACGAGACCTGATGGTGGTTGACGTGCACGACACCGAATTCACCGGTACGGGTGAGTCTGTCGGACAAATAGCGTACGAGGACTTTATTGCCGCACATGCGCCACTGGCTACGCTGGACGGCCCCGCCGATGAGTGGGATGCCATCGCCGTGAGTTACACCAGCGGGACAACTGGCGACCCCAAGGGGGTGGTTACCCACCACAGAGGCGCTTACCTTAATGCCGTGAGCAACGTCGCCACGTGGACCATGCCCCACTTCGCGACGTACCTGTGGACGTTACCGATGTTCCACTGCAACGGTTGGTGCTTCCCGTGGACCGTTGCCATGCAAGCGGGGACGCATGTGTGCTTGAGACAAGTCGAGGGCGAGGCCATTTTGACAGCCATCCGCACGCACCGTGTCGACCACTATTGCGCCGCACCCATCGTGCACGGTCAGATCTATAACGCGCCAGACGCTTGGCGTGCCGGCATCGATTGGACGGTGCGCGGTATGGTCGCGGGCGCGGCTCCACCAGCGGCCATGATCGAAGGAATGGCAAAAATTGGTTTTGATATCACCCACGTCTATGGACTCACCGAGGTGTATGGGCCAGCAAGTGTCGCCGTAAAACGCGACAGCTGGTCGCAAGCACCCCTCTCTGAGCAAGTCACCCTGAATGGTCGGCAAGGCGTGCGCTACGTGTTGCAAGAGGGTATGACGGTGATGGACCCAGAGACCATGACCGAGTGCCCGGCAGACGGCGAAACCATGGGCGAGATTATGTTCCGTGGCAATATTGTCATGAAGGGTTATCTAAAAAACCCTGCGGCGACCGATGCCGCCTTCAAGGGCGGGTGGTTCCATACGGGCGACCTCGCCGTGATGGAAGCAGACCGCTACGTCAAGATCAAAGACCGTAGCAAAGACATCATTATTTCGGGTGGCGAGAACATCAGCTCCATTGAAGTGGAAGACGCCCTCTACCGCCACCCCAGCGTTCAAGCGTGCGCCGTGGTCGCCAAACCCGACGCAAAATGGGGCGAAACACCCGTGGCCTTTGTTGAGCTGAAGCCAGCAAGCACCGCCAGCGCAGATGAGCTGATCGCGCATTGCAGAACCCTATTGGCTGCGTATAAAGTACCCAAAGACATTCGCTTCGAGGATATTCCTAAAACATCAACTGGGAAAATCCAAAAATTCCAATTGCGGGAACGCGCAAAAGCTTGAAGATCACGGTCACATTCAACGACCTCACTAACAGGAGAGACAGCATGCCAAGTCATGAAAGTGTTTTACTGAGCAATATCGATAACAGGGGTATCGCGACGCTCACCCTGAACCGCCCCGACGCATTCAACGCGATGAGCGAAGCGCTACTCGATGCACTCGCCGCAACCATCGCGCAATTGGCGTCTGACCCTGCGCTGCGAGCGGTCGTCATTGAAGCAAAGGGCAAAGCCTTTTGCGCTGGACACGATTTGAAGGAAATGCGCGCCCAACCGTCCGAGGCCTACTACCGCGACCTCTTTACCCGTTGCAGTGCCGTCATGATGAGCTTACAAAAGCTCCCGGTTCCCGTCATTGCGAAGGTGCAAGGGGTGGCGACGGCGGCAGGTTGTCAGTTGGTTGCACAGTGTGATTTGGCGGTTGCGTCGCACGATGCGTCCTTTGCGGTGAGCGGCGTGAATCTGGGTTTGTTTTGCTCGACACCAAGTGTGGCGCTCACTCGAAACCTGTCGCGTAAGGCGGCGTTCGAGATGCTGGCAACGGGGTCCTTCATCAGCGCGACGCAGGCGGTTGAGAAAGGGTTGCTCAACTACGCAGTGGCCGCTGACGAACTCGATAACAAGGTGGCTACGCTCGTAGACAACATACTGGAAAAACCGCGTGTTGCCCTACAAATGGGAAAGGCGCTCTTCTACCGCCAACTCGAGACGGGCATGAGTGCCGCCTACAACGACGCCACATCAACGATGGCATGCAACATGATGGACGACGTTGCCTTAGAGGGTGTGCAGGCCTTCATCGACAAGCGCTCCCCCAATTGGTAACTAGTAACCGGTAGGCGACTAGCGCGCGAAGCCGATTATTGTGCGGCGGGCTGTCGCCGGGCAATCCAAACGGTGGCGCCAGCGGCGCCGTAGCGTTCTTCATGAGGCACATTGGCGGCCAATGCGAAGTCGCTACCTGCCGTGAGGTGCTGCGTTTTTCCGGCGGCCGTTAGCCACAGTTCACCCGCCACCACCTGCGCCTGAACGTCGAACGGGTGGGTGTGGGTGTCAAGAGCCAACGACGGTTGCCAGTCCTTTTTCAATACCTCAGTGAAGCCAGCGCTTTTCGCACTGGCCTCAAAGGCGTCAAAGGTGTCTGCATGAGTCATCACAGGTCCTTCATGAACGATGCTTAATGAACGGTGCTTAGGGGCGAATGTAAGACCAGCCAGCTTGTTGCTTGGCCATCAATTCGATCACGCCCGCAGGAACGTAACCAATATCAGCGTTCATGTCCGCGGGCGTTAGCTTCGCAGCGCGCATGGTGTTTTGGCAAGCAACCACTTTCACGCCGCCGTTGACCGCCGTTGAGACACGTCCAGCCACTTCTGACTCTGCCTTCAACATGGCGATACCCGGGCCGTAGACCACAATTTCGATGTCGGCTTTGCCGCCAGAAGCCGTCTGCACATTCTTGGCATTGTTGAGCGCCAGGTTCCATGTTTTCAAATCGCCACTGCTGACCTGAAACACCACTTGGTCCTTGGAGGCCAGTGGGTTGGTGAGCGAACAGCCGGCGGTTATTGCCACCAAGGCGGCCATTACGACCCAACGTGCTACGTGTTTAAACATTTTTTACCCTTTGATTCTGTTAACAAAAATTATTTCGCCCGCTCTTCCAGCGCATGCATCATAGCTTCAAACAGCGCCTGCGCGGGCTGTGCACCCGACACCGCCCATTTGCGCTCAAACACAAAAAGAGGCACACCACTCACCTCTAATGATCGCCAGTGCGCGTCTGCCGTGGCAACCGCATTTTGAGCGGCTGCGTGCGGCGTCAAGCAAGCCTCAATGACCGATGCATGCAACCCGAGAGGGGCAACGACTGAAATAATAACAGCCTTATCGGTGAGGTCTAAGCCCTTTAAAAAATAGGCATCGAAGAGGGCCTCGACCACAGCCAATTGTTGTACCTCAGTTTCCGCCGCCGCAATCAGCGCGTGCAGGCCAAGGGTGTTGGGCTGCTTCTTGATGTCGTCAAACTGAAAAGCAATACCCGCGCGTTCACCTGCCTCGGTCATGCGCGCCATGATCTCTTCGACGCGGTCACCAAATTTGTTCTGCACGTAGGCGCTACGGTCCATACCAGCGCTTGGCATGTCGGGGTTTAGTTGAAACGCCGACCACTCGATAGCGGGCGATGGTTGCCCGGGGTGCGCCTCCGCAAACAGTTCCAAAGCCGCTTCCAGGTGTCGCTTTCCAATAAAACACCAAGGGCAAACCACGTCCGAGACGACCGTGATGTGTAGAGGCTGCCGGGCAAGGTTGTCACTCATAGTGTGTCTCTGCGTTAGGGGTTTCGACTTACTCGGGTAGGCTTATCAGCCGCCCGTCAGGGGTAAGAAAGACGGCATGCACCGTCTGACCATTGACCATGCGTTGTACAAATGTTTGATAGCGCCTCAATTGTGCACACAAAATTGGGTCGCGATCAGGCTGGCGATTCGATTTGTAGTCAAACACCCACCACGCCCCATCTGCTCGTGACTGAAGAAGTCGGTCAAGACGCAATAGCTCGCCGCCATCGAACAGGCTCACCTCGTTGGCCTCAAAGGCTACTTGCGAGGGATCCCAAGCCCACGCCGCCTCCCCATCGACTATGGCTTGAGCGAACTGCTGGGCTTGGGCCATTTGCACAGCGTCCAAACGCCAGCGCGCTCGCAAGGCCAGCACGCGCTCTGCCGTCCAAAAAACTACGCTATCGTCGGCGCGCCGCCACTGTAGCAACTCGTGCATCGCCTGCCCTACCCGGGCGGATAAATCGTCCGCCTCCGGTGCCTGCGCTGGGGCGGCGTTGTCCAATTTGAGCGCCTGCCAAGCGGGGACCGATTTAATGTGTACCGTCTTGGAAACCTCGTCCTGCGGCGCGGCTTCATCCGCGTTGTCGGTCAGCACAGAGCCCATTGGTAAGTGCGTAGCGTAAGGGCTTAGGCGGCTATACCAACTGGCCTGCGGATTGCCACGCGGCTGATGGGCCGACAAAACCAGTTGCGATTCCGCGCGTGTCATCGCCACGTATAACGCGTTGTTTTCCTCCGTTGTACGGGCCTGCTGATCCGTGAGTAACAGGTTTTTTGCACAGACGGGTGGGCGGCTCTCTTGTGCAACAAACACGAAACGCTGAGGTGCCATCTCCGTGGCGGGCCAGTCCACCAACACAGACATGGTCGCGGCCTTTTTCGGGGCGGCGTGTGTATCCAGTAGCAGCACAATGGGTGCTTCCAAGCCCTTGGCACCATGCACAGTTAGCAACCGAACGGCGTGTTGCGGCGATGGCCACGCCTGCTTGCGCGCACCGCCCTTGATGGCACGTACAAACTGATAAGGCGTCATAAAGCGCCCCTGATTCACCATCAACGCCTCGTCTAAGAAAGCCTGCAATTGCGCCTTGGTGGCGGCAACCATGCTGGCAGGAACCGCCTCGCTAAAGCGCCGCAGCACAGATTTCGATCGGAAAATTGCGACCAATGCCTCGTGCACAGACCGTGTTCTCAGCAGCCGCTGCATGGCCTGAAAATCTGCGACCCATGCCCGTACTTTCTCCGCACGATGGCGGTCTTTTTGCCAAGGCGCTTCCCCATCATCTGACGGCCTGTCCGCATTCTGCGTGGACGCAATGTGCCGCATGGTCAGAAACCAGCCGCCAGCGCCACGGGGTCGGTAATGCGCGACGCACCGAGCCAACCACGTGAGGTCTTCATCACTCGCTCCGAACAAAGGAGACCGCAACGCCTGGGCAATGGCGAGATCAGCGCTGGGCGAGACCAAGCCGTCCAGTAGCGCGACCATATCGGCCACCACAGGGCTAGCAATTAGCGTGGATTTCTCAGGCTGCGCGCACGCGATACCGCGCGCAGCCAGCTCGCGCTGCATCAGTCCCAAGCGCGCATTCGTTCTGGCGATGACCATGATGTCGCTAGTTAATACTGGTGGGTCTGATGCCCGATCGCCGTTGCCACGCAGGTGATCGACGATCCAATCAACCGCCTGATGTACCTCACGTACCGCCCGCTTCTCCTCCACATGTACCTTGGGGGTCAGCAGGCTGTCGCGCCACGTATCGCCTGCGTTGTGGCCGTCGTTGGTGTCGTTGGTGTCGTTGGTGTCGTTGGTGTCGTTGTCGTTATTGTTATTGTTGTCACTGCCGTTTTCTTGACCGCTGCTGGCAGGTGCGCGCCTGTCGCTATTGCCACCCGGCTGTGTATCGACCAAGGGCAAACAAATAACACGGCCCGGGGCCGTTCGCCCTGTGCTGTGCGTCCTAAACACGGGCGCGTCTGGATCGTTTGATGGTGTGGCCACCATGGCCGCATTCAAGGCCGCCACAATCTCCGGTGCATTGCGACGGGTGTGATCACAGGCCAACACAGCCGCACCCATCGCGTCTTGCAAAAAAGCACTGGCGGCTCTAAAAACACGCGGCTCAGCGCGACGAAAACGATAGATGGATTGCTTGGGATCGCCGACGATGAACACACTCGGCATCGATCCACCACCCGCACCCGCGTAGCCTTCCAGCCATGACCTAAGCGCACGCCACTGCATCGGATTGGTGTCTTGAAACTCATCAATCAATAGGTGAGTTATTTGGGCATCCAAACGTTGCTGCACCCACGCAGAGATATCAGAGTCCGCGAGCAGCGTTGTCGCTGCCGACTCGATGTCGTTCATGTCGACCCACCCGCGTTGCTGTTTGAGCGCTTGAAAACACGTCAACAGCAGACGCGACAGGCGCACCATACGCCCCTGATGCGCCTGGCACGCACGCTGATGGATGGCCCCGAGCCAGTCCACCAACCACGCTTGGGCCAATGCGACCGCATCAGGATCTACCGACGCAACGCCTTTCACGCGCGGACTACCATCTTTGGTGAGCAGCAAGTCTTTGGCCGCTAACAAGTTACCGTCATCCACTGCCGTCCCCAGCGCCAACGCGACGCGTTGGGAGGTTTTGTTTTTTGTCAGCTGACCGATCGCAACCGCCGCCGCACGCAACGCCTCACGCAGAGGCGGTACCTCGTCTAACGCGGCATCTAAATTTGCGCAATCCGAGAACGCGGGAAACACGGCGGAGTAGCTGGCCACCGCCATCGTCAAATCGCTCCCCGCAACCGCTGCGTGCGCATCGGCCAGAGAAAACTCGACGCGCTTGGTCAACGCAAAGCTCAAGGCCTCAGTCACGTTGTGCCGCCCGCTGATTTTGAGCGCATCCGTGAAGTCGGCTAATAAAGTCGGTTCATGCTTCAACGCGTCGTAAAAGCGTGACCAAACCATGGCCACCGCCTCGCTGTCGTCCTCTAACAACTCGTAAGGCGATGGCAGCCCCAAAGTTTGCAGCAACGACAAGGGCGCCATGCGCAGCAACGAAGCAAACCAGCCGTGAAAGGTGCGCAACTGCACCCCGCGGCCAAGAAAGGCCTGCGCATGCAAGGTTCTCGCCGCGCAGAGGCGCTCTGCACTGGCCGCCTCACTCGCCGAGAGACCGCGCTCCATCAGCGCCTGCGTTAATGCCTCGTCAGTCATTGTTTGCCAAGCAGCGAGTAGCTCGGACAGACGTTGCGACATTTCGGCGGCTGCCTTTTTCGTAAAGGTGATGGCTAATATTTCGTGTGCGGGCGTGCCGTCCAATAAGGCACGCGCAATGCGCCCAACCAACATCCATGTTTTACCCGCACCCGCACAGGCCTCGACCACGGCAGGACGTTTGGGGTTACAGGCGACGGCGTAAAACACACGGTCGCTGCAGGCACTGCCGTCCAGGCTGTATCGCAAACCTTGCATCGATTGATCTGGCGCGTTGGGGGCGGTCATGAGGCGTCTCCCGCGACATCGCCCCAATAGGGTTTTCTGCACAAGCCCTTGGCTGCGCAATGGGTACACACAGCGCCGTCGCCCAATGGCAATAGCGGCGTACCACTGCCCATGCGTAACCAATCGGTGCGGATACCTTCTAGCAAGCTATGCGCGCTAGGAATGGCCTGTGGCGAGCTCACCGCTTGGGTCGCTTGGCCGTCGGGACGGCCATCGGCCAAAGCCTTACCCGACAGATTGAGATACTGCGCGGCCACGGCCGACTCAGCCTGCTCCTC
>Ga0209138_1002747_pt1 | contig 13218 bp, 12 predicted proteins | sample SaaInl3SG_22_DNA_FD_184645 | JGI IMG/M metagenome (GOLD analysis project Ga0209138, IMG submission 184645) | Marine microbial communities from expanding oxygen minimum zones in the Saanich Inlet - ESP_153SG_22_DNA (SPAdes) (version 2) | ecosystem: Environmental > Aquatic > Marine > Intertidal...
TTGTTTGGCGACATCCAAAAGGCGGGAAACACTGTCATTCTCGTCACCCACGAGGAAGACATCGCGGCCTTCGCCCACAGAACAGTGCGCTTGCGCGACGGCCGGGTGGAATCCGATTCCTGAGTTCGAAATTCCTGGGGCCGCAGCCGCTGAAGCCGGCCTCCCTGTCTTTACTTTGTGGTAGGACCCCGAGGAACGGGGAAAAGCCTACGACATGACGGATTTTCAGACCCCAGCGCGCACGCGCATCGCCCTCCTCGTGAACGACACCCACGTGGGCCAAACGGTCCGCGTATGCGGATGGATTCGGACGTTTCGGAACGACCGCTTTTTGGCGGTGAACGACGGTTCGACGTTGAACAATTTGCAGTTGGTGGTCGACAAGGATGCCACGACACCTGAGGTGCTCAAGCAGCTCCACACGGGCGCGTCTGTCGATGCCGTTGGGATCTTGGTGGAGAGCCAAGGCGGAGGTCAGGCCACGGAGCTCAAAGTGAGCACGTTGACGGTGCTTGGGGGTGCAGACCCTGAGGAGTTCCCCATTCAAATGAAGCGCCACAGTCTGGAATTCTTGCGCGAAAAGGCGCACTTGCGTTTCCGGACCAACACGTTTGCTGCGGTGTTCCGCGTGCGGCACGCGCTTCAATTTGCCGTGCACACGTTCTTCCATGAGCGCGGTTTTTACCAGCTTCACACGCCCATCATCACGGGGAGCGACGCGGAAGGGGCAGGGGAGATGTTTCGAGTGACCACGCTCGACCTTGAAAACGTTCCCAAGAACGACCAGGGCGGGGTGGATGTGGAACAGGATTTCTTTGGCAAGGAAGCCAACCTTACGGTCAGCGGTCAACTGGAGGCGGAACTCGGGGCGATGGCGCTGGGCCAGGTCTACACGTTTGGCCCCACCTTCCGCGCCGAGAACAGCAACACGTCTCGGCACTTGGCCGAGTTTTGGATGATCGAACCGGAAATCGCGTTTGCGGATTTGAAGGACGACATGGCCCTTGCAGAGGACTGCTTGAAGTACGTCTTGACGTATGCCTTGAAGCACTGTCCTGAGGATTTGGCCTTCCTCGAAAAGCGTGAGCTTGAGGCGGAGAAAAACGTGCCCCAAACCGAGCGGCACGAGCAGCCCTTGCGCGAGCGGTTGCAGGCCGTGGTGGATGCGCCATTCACGCACATCACGTACACGGAAGCCATCGACTTGCTGCGCAACTCGAAGCCGTATAAGAAGAAGAAATTCAAGTTTCCGGTGGAGTGGGGCATCGACTTGCAAAGCGAGCACGAGCGCTGGCTGGTGGAGAAGCACGTCGGTGGTCCGGTGATCGTGACCGACTACCCTGCCAGCATCAAGGCCTTCTACATGCGTGCAAATGACGATGGAAAGACTGTGGCGGCCATGGATGTGTTGGTGCCAGGCATCGGCGAAATCATTGGGGGAAGCCAGCGCGAGGAGCGGTTGGATGTGCTGAAGAAAAAGTGCGCGGATTTCAACATTCCCGAAGAGCACGTGTGGTGGTATTTGGAGACGCGGAAGTTTGGGACGGCGCCGCACTGCGGGTTTGGCATGGGTTTTGAAAGGCTTGTGATGTACGTCACCGGCATGAGCAACATCCGGGACGTCATTCCATTCCCGCGAACCCCGCTGAACGCCGAATTCTAACCCCTTATGCTCAAGCAGAGCCTCCAACAAAAGCTCCTCCAAAAGCTGTCGCCCCAGCAGATTCAATTGATGAAGCTGCTGCAGGTGCCCACGTTGGAGCTCGAGGCTCGGATCAAGCAAGAACTGGAGGCGAACCCTGCGCTGGAAGAGGGAGCAGAGCGCGAAGAAGTTCAAGATGATTTGGACTTGCAGGAGCAGGACACGTCGGAAGCCCTCGAGGATTTTGATTTCGACGAGTACTTGGACGACGAAACGCCGGACTACCAGCTGAGTGCCCGCAACCATGGGGCGGACGTGGAAGACCGCGACATCCCTTTGGGAAGTGGAGCGACCTTTCGCGAATTGCTTGCGGACCAGCTCGGGCTGCTTGACACGACGATGGAAACGCGCGCGCTTGCCGAGCACCTCATCGGACATTTGGACGACGACGGGTACCTGCGTCGCGATTTGGACAGCATCGTCAACGACTTGGCCTTCACCCAAGGCATCGACGTGCCGCGAGAAGCCCTTGACGGTGCGCTCGAAGTGGTCCAAAGTTTGGACCCGGCTGGGGTGGGCGCACGAGATTTGCAGGAATGCTTGAAGCTTCAAATTCAACGCAAGAGAGACGACAAAACGTTTGACGATCCCCGCCAAAATGCGTTGGCGCTTGCGGCCACCCTTCTGGAGGACGAATACGACGCGTTCACCAAGAAGCACTACGACAAGATGCAGGCCGCGTTGGACATCACCGAGGACGTCCTGCGAGAGGCTTTGGATGAATTGACAAGACTGAACCCTAAACCCGGCAACTCTGGGAGCGAATCGTCACGCATCGTGCATCACGTCATCCCTGACTTTCTCTTGTCGGTCGACGGCGAGGACGTCGTGTTGCAACTCAATGGCAGGAATGCACCGGAGCTCCGTGTAAGCAGGACCTACCGAGAGATGATGGACACCTATTCGCAAGGTGGAAAGCAAGACAAAGCCACCCGGGAGGCGCTGACGTTCGTCAAGCAAAAAGTGGACGCGGCGAAGTGGTTCGTTGACGCCATTGCCCAGCGGCAACAGACGCTCACCAAAACCATGCAGGCCATTGTGGAACACCAACGCGCCTATTTTCTCAGTGGCGACGAAGTCGATTTGAAGCCGATGATCTTGAAGGACATTGCCGACCGCATCGGAATGGACATCAGCACCGTGTCAAGGGTGGCGAACAGCAAGTACGCCCAAACCCCTTATGGCACGCTCTCCCTCAAATCGTTCTTCTCTGAAGGCATTTCCACCGACAGCGGGGAAGAGGTGAGTTCCCGCGAAGTCAAGAAAATCCTTCAGGACGCCATTGCGGACGAGGACAAGCGCAAGCCGTTGTCCGACGAAAAGCTCGGGGTGCTGCTCAATGCAAAGGGGTACAACATCGCTCGCCGCACGGTGGCCAAATACCGCGAGCAGCTCGGCATTCCTGTCGCGCGATTGCGCAAAGAGCTGTGATGACCTCCCTGGCCAAAGTCGTCAGCGCGATTCTTCACCCGTTGTGCATGCCCCTCTTGACGTTGAGCTTGCTGTTGGCCGTCGACGGTTACCTCGCTCACCGGCTCGGGCTGTTTGCTTATTTGTTTGTGCTGTTGACGATCAACACGCTCGCACCTGCCTTGTCGCTTTGGATCTTGAAACGCCGGGGTGTCATTTCAGATTGGGACATCCAGACACGAGCCGAGCGGCCGCTGCCGTTTCTGTTGGTTTTGGCCTACTACCTGATGGCTTATGCCTTGGTGGTGAACAGCACGGCAGTGGAAGTCCCGTTGTTCTACCGCAACGTGTTGCTCGCGCTGGTGGTGGCCACCGGAAGTGCGTGGGTGGTCACGTGGAAGGCCAAAATCAGCATGCACATGCTCGCCCAAGGCGGCATTCTCGCCGTCTACTTGCATGTGGCCTTGACCGACCAGTTCTGGGACATGAGATGGCTCTCGGCCTTGCTTCTGAGCGCTGGCCTTGTGGGGTGGAGCCGCCTGCACCTCGGTGCCCACACCGCGGGTGAAGTCTACGCGGGCTTCGTGCTCGGTTTGGCTTCTGTGTGGATCACGCTGTTTTAAGCGCTTGCTGCCACCGCCACGCATCCGCCAAGGCGGTTTCAAGGCTGCGCTTCGTCTCCCACCCCAATTCTTCCTTCGCCCGCGACGGATCGGCCCAAATGGCGACCACGTCGCCTGCCCGTCGTTCGCCCATCGCGTAGGGAACCCGTTCGCCGGTCGCGCGCTCAAAGGCCTGGATGACTTCCAGCACGGACGCTCCGGAACCGGTGCCGAGGTTGAAGGGACGGACCACCGCCTCGGGGGACTTTTGCGCGAGGCACCACTTCAGCGCAGCGACGTGCGCTTCCGCCAGGTCCATGACATGCAGGTAGTCCCGGATGCACGTGCCATCCGCGGTGGGGTAGTCGGCGCCAAACACCGTCAGTGCCCCTCGAATTCCGGCTACGGCCTGAGTCAGGAACGGCACGAGGTTGTTGGGGACGCCTAAAGGCAGCTCGCCTATGGCGGCAGACGGGTGCGCGCCGATGGGGTTGAAATAACGAAGCAGCGCGACGCGGTGCTTGGGATGCGTTGCCGAATGATCCACCAGCACCCGTTCTGAAGCTTGTTTGGTCCATCCGTACGGCGATTCGGCGGGTTGAAACGGCGCAGATTCATCGACGGGAACGCGCTCGGGCTCACCGTAGACAGTGCAGCTCGACGAAAAAACCAGGTTGCGAACGTTGTGCGTGTCGGCGACTTCGAGCAAGGTCCCCAGGCCGCCCACGTTGTTGGAGGCATACATCGCCGGTTTGGCCACACTTTCACCAACGGCTTTGTGAGCCGCGAAGTGCAAAATGCCGCGCAAAGGCTTCCCGGCCTGTTCAAACGAGGCAAATAGCTCGTGGAGACCCTCGCGATCTCTGACGTCCAATTCAAAAAAAGGAACAGGTTCTCCGCACAGCTCCTGGACCCCCTCCACCGCCTGAAACGAGGAGTTGTGAAGGTTGTCCATCAACACGGGAACGAAGCCCGCTTCGTGCAAGGCCACAGCACTGTGGCTTCCGATGTATCCGGCTCCTCCGGTGACCAACACGTGGGTGCGCGACGAAGAACTCATGCTGCGAATCTACGGCTCGAAACGAGGGCGTGTAACATTTTGTGACCGTCAGCCGTATGCCAGCCCATGGGCCGTCATTACGATTTGACATACCTCCACGACGTGTTTCATGGCAACGAATCCATGGTCCAGCAGATTGTCGAGCTCTTTTTGGAGCAGGCACCTGCGTTTGGGCAATCGATGACGCAATGCGTCCGAGAAGGGAAGTGGAAGGAATTGCATCCCATTGCACACAAACTCAAGTCGAGTGTGAACATGCTTGGGATGACGGGGCTGGCACCCATCGTGCTTGAGATCGAGCGCACGAGCAAGTTGAGCCGCGATCCGTCGACACTCCCTGCCTTGGTGTTCGAATTGAACATGCAGCTTGAACTGGTGCTGCTGACCTTGTCCCACGATTTGGCAGAGGTTAACCGCTTGTCGCAGCAAGGCAACCAGGGCTTACGCCGAGCCTGATTTCTCCCTCCTCTTGAACGTACCTTCGGAGCATGAATGCGCCGGAGGATTCGCTGTTTCAACTCACCCTTGACGAGTGCAAGCGTCAATTGACGCAAGCGGCTTCGCCTCTGGATGTGGTGCGGCCATGCACCGTGGGGGATGGTGTGGAACGTTGGAGCTTGGACCGTGTCCAAACCCTCGCGGCCTCCCGCACCAAACGTCCAACCTCGCACGAGGATTGCGCCCTTTGGGTTCCTTCGTCTGGAGCGGCCACGCGCATGTTTTCCTTTCTTCAGTCCGATCCCGAGGCGCAATCCCGCCTTTGGCATGAAGCAAACCGATTGGCTTTTGGCGACGCTTGGAAGAAGGAAGTTGCGCGGGTTACGAAAGGCGTCCCCAGTGCCCAACAGGCTGCCCAGGTTCTTTGGGACATGTTCGATTTGGGGCAACTGCCGAAGGGTTTGGTTCCCTTTCATTTGACCGAAGACGGTGGCGCCTCCGAATCCGCGTTTGAGGCTCATCTGAGGTTGTGGAACAACGTGATGCCAAATGGAGGCCACGTGTGGTTCACCGTTCAAGAAGCTCGCCGAGCTCAAATTCAAGAGCATTTGGCGAATGCAGCCGAATCGTTCAACTTTCAGCTCCACCTGCCCAGCCAAGATCCGGCCACCGATACGCCCATGCTCGACGACGCTGGCGCATGGATCACGGACGCCCAAGGTGAGGTGGTTCGGAGGCCAGGGGGCCATGGCGCTTTGTTGCCCTTGCTCGAACAAGTCATGACACCTTTCGTGGTCATTCGCAACATCGACAATGCGCCATCTCCTTCATGCACGGAAGAGCGGCTTCTGTGGACCCAAGCTATGGTCGAGGAAGCTCAGGCTTGGGCCAGGGAGCGCGAAGGTTGGCGAGTTCGGTTGGGGGCAAGAGGCGACGTCTGTTCTGAATGTGTAGCGTGGTTGAACCGCGCGGGGGCAGGCCTCACGTCGACACCCACGTTGCAGGATTGCGTGGATTGGTTGACGCGTCCAATGCGTTTGGTGGGCGTGGTGCGCAACGAAGGTCAGCCCGGCGGTGGTCCTTTTTGGGTGCGCGTGTCGGATGGTCCTGATGCCGGCCTCGTCAGGCCTCAAATTGTGGAAGCGGTTGAATTCACCCACGAAACGCATGATGTTCTGGGTGCAGCCACGCATTTCAATCCGGTCGACATGGTGTGCATTTTGCACCCCGGTCAGTCCTTGTCGCCATTCGTAGATGCAACTCGTCACCTCAAAGCGAACAAGACGGCGCTCGGCCGGGAAGTTCGGATCCTCGAACATCCAGGTTTGTGGAATGGGGGGATGTCGGGATGGCTGACGCGATTTGTGGAGATGCCTTCGTCGTGTTTTCAGCCGGTCAAGTCGGCTCTGGATTTGGTCGGCCGCAAATGACAAAAACGGCCCGGACTGAATGTCCGAGCCGTTCTTAGAAGTTGGTTCAATGTCTTTGGGGGCGTGCGATTAGCGCTTCATGATCGTGATGTTCTTCACGTCGTCGCCTTGGATCACACGGAGCGCGTAGTAGCCTGGGCGCTCGATGTCACGCGTCTCGAAGGTGATGTCGCCTTCAGCGTTCTTCACAAAGATCAAGTCAGAGCGCAACACGTTGCCAGAGAAGTCGAGGAGCTGCACGATGGCCTTGCCTTCCTTCGCGTTTTCCAAGCGCACAGAGATGCGGTCGGCGAAGGGGTTGGGGTACGTCGTCACTTTCGTGTCGGCGATGTCAGCGCGGGCTGCCACGTCGTCCACCTCAGCGATGTACGCCGTGAACTCGAGGTTCGTTTCGAGCGCTGAACCGTTCAGCTTGCACGTACCTGCGTTGCCTTCGCTGTTGCTCTGGATGGCCAAGCGACGGTCGTGCAACGTTTTGATGCCCACCATCAGTTGGTCGCCTTGCTGCACCTTGATGTCGAGAGGCAAGTTCAACACGCCATTCTCGATGTTGCGAGCCGTGATCGTTTGGACGTAGAGGTCTTCACCTTCCGCCGTCTTCACGAAGAAGCGACCCATGAAGTCCGGGAAAGAGGATTGGACTGCAAAAGAGATGTGCTCGAGCACGCCGTCAGAGCAGGCAGAAAAGTTCTGAGTCACGCTGTGACCCGTAGCACTCAAGCGCACGCGGCCGTCGTGTCCGTTCACAGCCACCTTGCACTGATCTTCCAGGGCCCGGTTTTGAGGAGACGTTTCCCCGCGACCTTCATTCATCGCGTCAACGTCAGCCAACTCACGAGATTCGAAGCCCATTGTGCCGGCCAATTGACCACGTACAGGCTCACCGTTGCTCCAAAGTGTACCCATAGGGCCTTGCAAGTAGCGCAACGCGAGAGGCTGGCCTTCGGGAGCCGTGATTTGAAGCGTGTACTTTTTGCCTTCCTTCACAGGGGCATTCAAGTTCAACTTGAGCGTTTCTTGGCTGAAGTCCGACTTGCCAAAACGCGTCATGTCGATGACATCACCGCGGTTGTCGACCAATTCAGCGACGTAGACGGCGCCTTCAGTGGCGTTCTTCACGGTGAGGACGATGGCTTTCAATGCACCGTCTGTGCAAGCCGTAAATTCTTGAGCGATCACGCCACCTTGGAAGCCCAAGGTGCGGTTGTGATCAGACACAGATTTGACGCAATCGTACGCAGATGTAGCAGCGTCGCTTTGAGAGTTAGAAATGGCGGCTTCCTGAGCGAAGAGGTTGCCGGTAAAAAGGGCTGCCGCAGCAGCGAGGGGAAGAATAAACTTGTTCATCGCTTGAGAGATGAGAGGGTTGAAGATTTTGGTCCTGTTACGCCTCTCGTCCCTCGCTGGTTACAACCGAGCGTGAACTTTTTTCAGATTCTCAGCAACGACGCCCCTTTGGGGGCTTCTTTTTTTTCGTCATTGGTGGCAACCACGACGGTGCAATGCCTGCATGTCTCAGTCAAAACGCGCTGAAACCAGGCCGTTCCTTCTGCATCCAAATTGCTCGCCGGTTCGTCCAGCAGCACAGCCGACGTTTGGGTTCCCAAAGCCAGGGACAGGGACAGTCGCTGACGTTGTCCAGAGCTCCACATGCGAATGGGGACGTCGGAGCCGACATTCAACCCCGCGGACTGAATCAATGTGCCAAACCCCAAATCTCCGTCTCTTGCGGAGCGAAACGCACCGTGAAAACGCAAGGCTTCCTCAAGCGTCAGGTGCGAGGGGAGATCGAGCCAAGGCGCCGCGAGGCTGACCTGAGTCATCCACGATTCCGGTTGGATGGGCATCCCATTGGCCTGAAAAGTCAAGTCACCGGCATCCGGGGAAAGTTGACCGGCAAGCATGGCCAAAGTGGAGCTTTTGCCGGTGCCGTTGGAACCGAGAATGGCTGTAGGTCCTGTGATTTCCCAGCTTGCGTTCGCCCAAATCACCCGCACGCCTCGTTTCAAGGACAGCTGGTTCGCGCGAAACTTCGCCGAGGTGCCGAGTTGCTCCATGGGTTAGAACGGCCCGCGAATGATGCCTTTGTCGGATTGCCGGATGAAGGACAAGACGGTGTCCTTGTCGCCCGAGGTCGGCAGTTCGACTTCGGCAGCTTTGACGGCCTGCGACATGTTGTTGTTCAGCACGTAGAGCGTGCGATAAATGTCTTCGATGCCTTGGATGCGGTCAATGTCGAAACCGCGTCGACGCAAACCAATTCCGTTGATGCCGATGTAGCTGAGGGGCTCGCGTGCGGCTTTGATGAAGGGGGGCACGTTTTTGCGAACGAGAGACCCTCCAGCGATGAATGCGTGCATTCCGATGCGCACAAATTGCTGAATCCCCACCATGCCTTCGATGATGACGTGGTCTTCGATGATCACATGACCCGCGACGTTGCACGAATTTGCCAAAATCACGCGGTCACCGACTTGAACGTCGTGGGCAATGTGCACGTACGCCATGATGAGGCAATCGTCTCCAACTCGCGTAATCATGCGGTCGGTGGTGGCTCGGTGAATCGTGACGCACTCACGGATGCTGGTGCGGTCTCCGATTTCCACACTCGTGGGTTCTCCTTTGTATTTCAGGTCTTGCGAGTCAGCGCCGACAACGCATCCAGGGAACAACTTGCATTCACGCCCAACTTTGGTGTTCCCCAACAGCGTCGCATTGGGGCCTACCCAACTTCCTTCCCCCACGTGAACGTCAGGACCGATGAAGGCAAAAGGCTCGACGACCGCGTTGGCGCCGAGGGTTGCTGATGCATCGACGTGAGCGAGTGGGGAGACTTGAGCAGTTTCGTGGATCATTCGCGGTCTTTTGGGGCGCGGTCGCGCACGATTTGGGCCAACATCTCGGCCTCTGAAACCAATTCACCTCGCACAAAGGCGCGGCCTTTCATGTTGACCAACCCTCGACGAATGGGCGAAATCAAGGTCAAATGGAACACCACCGTGTCCCCGGGCAAGACCTTTTGTTTGAACTTGACCCCATCGATCTTCATGAAGTAAGTGGAATAATTCTCAGGATCCTCCACCGTGGAAAGGGCAAAAATGCCTCCCACTTGCGCCATGGCCTCGACTTGGAGCACGCCGGGCATCACGGGGTTGTTGGGGAAATGTCCTTGGAAGAACGGTTCGTTCATCGTGACGTTCTTGACACCTGTGATGCTCCGATCGTCCATGTCCATGATGCGGTCCACCAGCAAGAACGGGTAGCGGTGGGGCAGCATTGCAGCAATGTCGTTGATGTCCATCAAGGAGGGACGGTCGGTTCGGAAGTCCGGCAGGTCCTCTTGGCTCAGGATCGCTTTCACCAATTCGCGGCCGAAGGCGACGTTGGCGGCATGTCCTGGCCGCGCGGCCAAGACGTGGCCTTGAATGAAACGACCCGTCAGTGCAAGGTCGCCTACGATGTCGAGCAGCTTGTGTCGGGCAGGTTCGTTGCTGAATCGGAGTTCTGAAGGGTTCAGGACCCCCGGGTGTTCTGCCGATCCCATCAATTCTGAACGCCCCAATGAGGTGGCGATGCCGTTCAATTCAGCTTCGGTGTACGCACGCTCGGCAAGCACCACGGCGTTGTCGATGTCTCCGCCTTTGATGAGACCTTGTTCCGCCAAGCTTGCCACTTCTTTGAGAAACACAAACGTCCGGCAACAGGCGAATTCGGTTTTAAATGCCCCCAAGTTCTCCATGCGCGCGTGTTGCGTGCCGAGCACCGGACTGTTGTAGTCCACCATCACAGTGACTTTGAACTCTTCGCCTTCAAGCGGCACGATCAGCATTTCCACGCCATTTTCCCCGCGGTAGCTGATGTTTTTCCGCACTTTGAAGAAGCGCCTTGCCTCGTCTTGTTCGGCTTCGCCTGCAGTTTCAATCGCCTCCATGAACGGCAATGCAGATCCGTCTAAAATGGGGACCTCAGGGCCATTCAGTTCCAATCGTGCATTGTCAATGCCCGAGGCGTACAAGGCGGCAAGAACGTGTTCAGTGGTGTGCACTGTTGCCTCGCCAAATTGCAGGGTTGTCCCGCGGCGTGTTTCGCTTACGTTGGAAACGTGAGCTGGAATTTCAGGCGCTCCTTCGAGGTCGGTTCTCACGAAGACGTAGCCCGTGTTGGGTTCTCCAGCGAAAATGCGAAGCTGGGCGTGTACCCCCGTGTGCAGACCGATGCCTTCCAAGGTGGCCTCCCCCGCCAGGGTGTGTTGTCGAGATGACGAAATCATGGGTGCAAACCTACATCACCCCTCGGAATGGCCCACCCGTTTTTGCGAGTTGGTTTCGCGAGCATCGAGGGCTTGTTCGAGCGCTTCCAGCCGCTCTGTGAGAGGGATGCGAGCCAAGCGCCGCAATGCGATCTGAAATTTCTGGAATTGCTTCACAGGCACTGCGGGGTTGCCTTGGTAGGTCAGCCCTTCTTGAATGAGGCTTGCAGAAACGCCAGATTTGGCTGCGATTTTGCTCCCTGCAGCCACGGTGAGGTGCCCACCAATCCCAACTTGACCCCCGATCATGCAGCGTGCGCCGATGTTGGTGGAGCCAGCGATGCCGGTTTGGGCGGCGATGACGGTAGCCTCGCCAATGACCACGTTGTGAGCGACTTGAATGAGGTTGTCCAACTTGCAACCTTGGCGCACGACGGTGCTTCCAAGGGTGGCGCGATCGATGGTTGTGAGTGCGCCAATGTCGCAGTTGTCCTCAATGACGACGTTGCCCGTTTGCGGAACCTTGGCATACGTGCCGTCGTCTTTAGGAGCAAATCCAAACCCGTCCGAGCCGATGACCGCTCCCGATTGAAGCGCGCAACGTTGGCCAATCACGCAGCGGTCCAGCACACGCACCCCGCTGCTGAGCACGGTGTCGTGGCCGATGCGCACGTCTCGCCCGACGTGCGTGTGCGCGTGCAATTCCACTCGGTCGCCGATCACGGCACCGCGCTCCACCACGACGCCAGGCCCGACGAAACAACCCGCTCCAAGGGTGGCCTCAGGGTCCACAATGGCTGTGGCGTGAACGCCTTCTTGGCGCTTCAGCACAGCGTCGTAGGCCTCAAGCAGTCGTGCAAAAGCACGGTAAGGGTCGTCCACTTTCAGCAACGTCAAATCCTTGGGGAGCGGTTGCGCCGGTTGAAATTTGGCCGACACAATGACGACACTTGCGCTCGAGCTGTAGATGAAGCGTTCGTACTCGGGGTTAGACAGGAAGGAAACCGCGCCAGGCCCTGCGGATTCAATTTTCGCCAAACGCCGTATGCGCACGTCCGGGTTGCCAACCACCTGGCCATCCAACAACACGGCCAATTCTGCTGCAGTTTGTTCCAATGCACTCATCGATCAAGAGAGGTGAGGAGATTCATTCCAAAAACGCACAAAACCGTTCCAAGTTGCCTCGAAGGTGGCTTTTTTCCACGATACAGGCCAGACCAAATGGCCCGTTCCGCGCCACGCGACGTCGCGCACCTCGTCTCCGAAATTCTTTTTGTCCTGGACCATAAACGGCCAAAGCACTTCTGCTTCAGGCAGCGTAGAGAGGGGCGTGGGGATGTGCTCGTTCAGCCAGACCCGGCATGCGTCCGCTTCTTGCTTGGCATCCTTGGAGAGCGGTTCGTCGTGAAGGGCAGTGTGTTCAGCCTCCCACATGGCGAATGCCAGTCCCAGAGCGACCGCTTCTCCATGAAGGATTGGTGTTGATGTGGATAGGCATGCAGATTCTAAGGCGTGTCCCACGGTGTGGCCCAAATTGAGGACAATCCTCATCCCCTCTTCGTGAGGGTCTTGTGCGACGATATGCGTTTTGACGGCGGCCGATTCAGAGAGCCACACATTCCAAGCGTTGACGCTTGAATCAAGCCCTTGGATCAAATCAGCAAAGGACGGTGTTGGGGACAAGTTGACCTGGGGATCGATCATGGCGTGCTTGGCGGCTTCCGCCAATCCGGCTTGGAATTCCCGTTGGGGCAAGGTCTTCATCCAGCGCGAGTCCAAATGAACAAACACAGGGGGGTGAAAGCTTCCAACTTGATTCTTGATTTCGCCCCAATTCACGCCTGTTTTTCCACCCCAGGCGGCGTCCACCGCAGCCAAGGTGGTTGTGGGGATATGTGCCACCTGCATTCCACGCTTCCAAATGGAAGCCGCAAAACCGACAAAGTCGCTCAGAGCACCACCGCCCGTCGTGATTACGACCGACCGACGCGTCAGCCCTGAGGATTGGAACATGGCAAGAAGGGGAGGGAGGAGGTTCCACGTTTTCAGGGCTTCGCCACCCGTAAATTCCGTTTCCAGCATCACCTGAATCCCGAGGGAACGCAGGGCATCACGGTACTCCGACACTAGGGCCGTGTCGAGAGACTCCTCGCGAATCCATGCCACCCCATCTGGCTGAACGTTTCGAAGGGCATCCCTCCAGGCCACATCGATTGCACGTTTTTGAGGCATGTTGACAAAGGTCAACAAAAAAAGGCCGAGCGTGAAGCTTGGCCTTTAGAGTGGTACCACCGGGATTCGAACCTGGGACACACGGATTTTCAATC
>Ga0209138_1002750_pt1 | contig 13214 bp, 11 predicted proteins | sample SaaInl3SG_22_DNA_FD_184645 | JGI IMG/M metagenome (GOLD analysis project Ga0209138, IMG submission 184645) | Marine microbial communities from expanding oxygen minimum zones in the Saanich Inlet - ESP_153SG_22_DNA (SPAdes) (version 2) | ecosystem: Environmental > Aquatic > Marine > Intertidal...
GGGCCCATGGTGATCGCTTACCTGGCTTTCACCGCTGCTTTGACACATCTCCGCGCTAGCACCGTGGCCACTCTCGCGCTTGTCGAACCGGTCATTGCGACAGCGCTCGCAGTACTGGTTGTCGGAGAAGTCTTGGGGTTACTCTCGGTGGTGGGAATTGTTCTCGTCTCGGTTTCGCTACTAGTTTTTTCCGTCAACAGGGGCCCCGAACTGCGCGCTTGAGCCCCACCACCGGGGCCGACTACACCGGTAACTCTTCCCCAGCGGGCACCTGTTTTCCAGTAGCCTCAGGCTTACGCACCTCCCCCAGAAAAGATCACATGCCTGACACCGCCTCCACCCGCACTCGCGTTCTCTTGACGGGGGCAACCGGAAACTGGGGCAGGGCAACCCTCCGCGTCATGCGCGAGTTTCCCGCAACGCTCCAGGTGTTTGCCTTTTCCCGCGACAGCGAAGAAGACAGGGAAGCACTCGACGAATTCGTCGATATGAAAAACCTGCATGTCATCTGGGGAGACCTCACGGACTACAGCGCTCTTGCTGCGGCAGTGGGGAAAGTCGACATCGTCTTGCATGTTGGGGCCGTTGTGTCGCCCTTCGCGGATGAACACCCGGAGCTGGCGTGGAAGGTCAACGTAGAGAGCATGGCCAACATTGTTCGCGCGGTCACAGCCTTACCTGAACCGGGACGCGTTGCCGTGGTGGGTGTTGGTTCGGTGGCAGAATCCGGCAACAGAAACCCGCCACAGCACTGGGGTCGAATCGGCGACCCGATTCGAGTCTCTCGTTTCGACGAATATGGTCAAACCAAGGTTGTGGCCGAGAAAATTCTGGTCGACTCCGGGCTGCCCAAATGGGCGTGGCTGCGGCAGACCGGGATTTTCCACCCCGGGGTGATGCAAATGCGAGACCCCATCATGACTCACCCGCCTCTCGGCGGAGTCCTCGAATGGGTGTCGGCGGAAGACTCCGCGCGCTTACTTACCGCGATCTGCCGACCGGAAACACCCGAGAGCTTTTGGGGCGGAATTTACAACATTGGAGGTGGGGACGGCTGGCGCCTGACGAACTGGGACCTCCAGGTGGCTATTGGGGACGCTATGGGAGTAGCCGATATCCGCCGTTGGTACAAACGCAACTGGTTTGCCCTGAAAAACTTCCACGGCCAGTGGTTCACCGACAGCCACATCCTGAACGACATGTTTTCCTTCCGCGAAGACACTTTTGAGAAAGCCATGAAGCGCGCTCTTGAAGCGTCGCCCTCTTCGGTGCGGAACGCCGGTCGCGTTCCGGCGTCTCTGGTCAGGATGTTTGGCCTCACTCCCGTCACGCGTCAACCGCGAGGCACGATGGCTGCCATCCGCGACCGAGACGACGAAGCCATTGCCGCCCACTTCGGTTCCTTGGCCGAGTGGAAAAACATTGGGGATTGGTCAACCTTCACCCCCGCAACACCAAGCCGAGTCGAAACCTACCTGGACCACGGCTACGACGAGAACGTATCGCGCAAAAAATGGAACGCTGCGCTCTACAAGGATGCGGCTGCGTTCCGAGGCGGCACGCTCCTCACCGAGGATCCGCGCGACGGGGACATCGTCAACGCTCTGCACTGGAGATGCGGCCTCGGCCACGAGTTCAGCGCAAGCTCCCGTCTCGTTCTGACCGGTGGTCACTGGTGCCCCGAATGCACGAGGGACACGGCTGGCTACGCAGCCCAGGCGGAACACAACTCGTTCCTCGCCCAACTAGAGCCAGACGCCTAGGACTAGGTTACGGCGAGGCTATCCCCACGCAAACTGACCCCTCGCAATCAGAGCATCCTCCCGCTGTGGGACCCAACGAGGAAGCGCCTTAAGCTGGTTCGTGTGAGCGAGCGCGCCGAGAATTCTCTACCGGCCTACACCCGAGACGCAAGCAGCGTTGCCACGGGACTAGGTACCGATGTGACCCGAGGACTCAGTGCCACCGAGGCATCGATACGCCTGGATAGGTATGGCAAAAATGCGACCCCGGCGGCGGGGAAAAAATCACCGCTGAAGACGCTCGCACGGGAGTTTCTCAACCCACTTAGCGCGATCTTGTTCTTTGCGATCGGGGGAACGCTGTATCTGGGCGACTACCTCGATGCTGTCGTCATTGGAATCGTTATTGTCACGAACGCCCTGATCGGTTTCGCTCAGGAATACAGGGCAGAAAAGGCGTTGGAAGCGGTGTCCGAGCTGCTGCAGCCACGCGCCATCGTCGTTCGAGATGGCATCACCGAAGACATTGCAACAGACCTGCTCGTCCCGGGAGACATCGTGTTGCTGGAAGCAGGTTCACGTGTCGCCTGCGACGGCCGCCTGCTGGTTGCCGACGCACTCGAGATCGACGAGTCAATCCTCACGGGCGAATCTACTGTCGTCACTAAACACGTGGCCAACATCCCGGCCGGCTCTCCCCTGGCCGCCCGCAACAATATGGCGTTTGCCGGGACAATGGTCAGCCGAGGGTCTGCCCGCATGATCGTCACCGGCACGGGGGCCCAGACTGAGCTCGGCGCCATTGGGCAGATGATGCGTCGGGTCGACCGGCTGCGCACACCCCTCACCCGCAGACTGAACACGTTGGCAGGCCAAATAACGCTCGTAGTGCTGGTTTTCGCCCTCGGAACGCTGTTGTGGGGTCTCCTTGTCAGGGATCTGCCCGTCAATTTTCTTTTCTTAGCCATCATCGGGCTTGCCGTGGGAGCAATCCCGGAGGGTTTACCAGCGGTCATCACTTTTGCTCTCGCCTCAAGCGCACAAAGACTGGCCTCGCTGAACGTCTTGGTCCGACGATTGCCCGCGGTAGAGGCTCTCGGTTCTGTCACCACGGTCTTAACCGACAAGACAGGCACCCTCACCAAAAACGAAATGACCGCGGTCGCCATTGGGAACCCGGGACGATCCCACGCAGTGAGCGGTGTTGGTTACGCCCCTGTGGGCTCCATCGACGCGATGGACCACGCGGATTCAGACCTGCTGGAGGCGATCACAGTGCTGGCGTTGTGCAATGACGCCAGTTTCGATGAGGGAGAGTTCACCAGCCGAGGCGATCCGACCGAATTGGCTCTCCTGGTTCTTGCGGAAAAAGCTGGCATCAGCACCAGAGCGCTGCGTGAGGAGCACCCGAGAACGGGCGCTCTACCGTTTGACCCCGAGCAACAGTTCATGGCGACGAAGCATGGATACGGCGGCGACGCGCTCATAGCTCTCAAAGGCAGCCCGGAAAAAATTTTGGAACTCGCCCAGCCTGCATTAAGCAAGGAGGAGCGTGAGTCGTGGGAAGCGCTGGTAGCCCACAACGCACAGTTGGGCTACCGTGTCTTGCTCGCAGCCTCCGGCACCCTTGCCGACAACTCTGATGAGGTGTGGCGCTTCTCCCGGGTGCAGCCGCTGGCCGCTGTCGCACTCATCGATCCAGCCCGGGAGGATTCCGCTACGGCAATCTCTCATCTGTCTGCTGCCGGCGTTCGCATTCTGATGGTGACCGGTGATCATCCCGGCACGGCCCAGGCCATCGCCCGTGAGGTCGGGATAGCCGGCGACAGAGTTCTTCTGGGCTCCGAGATGGATGAATTGGATGATGCTGCCTTGCGGGGAAGTCTGGCTACGACATCAGTGATGGCCCGAGTTACCCCCGCCCATAAGTTGCGACTGGTTCAGCTGGTCCAAGCCGATGGTGAATTTGTGGCGATGACGGGAGATGGGGTGAACGACGCCCCCGCTTTGCGCCAAGCCAACGTGGGCGTTGCCATGGGTCGCGGAACCGACGTCGCGAAAGAAGCATCCGACATTGTCATCACCGACGATCGGTTCAGCACAATTGCGGATGCGATCAAGGAAGGTCGTCGGGTTTTCGACAACATTAAAAAGTCCCTGATGTTTCTGCTCTCCACAGATCTTGATGAAGCCGTGCTCATCATGTTGGCGGTGTTTCTCGGTATTGCGCTACCGGTCACTCCCACGCAGATTCTGTGGGTCAATTTGGTGACATCAGTGACCTTGTCTTTCGCTCTGATTATGGAGCGGGCCGAGCTTACCGTCATGACTCGAGGGCCCAATTCCAAGGCACACTCACTGGTCACAGGGACGATGCTCCTGCGCATCATTCTTGTCTCGGCCTTAGCCGTTGTGGCCACGTTCAGCATTTTTCAATGGCAACTGAGCCAGGGCGTGAGTGTCGGGGAGGCTCAGACCGCGGCGGTGACGATGTTGGTTGTTATCGAAATGGCCATCCTGTTGAACCACCGGAGCTTTGTGCAGTCAGCCCTCCATATTCAGAGACATCGAAGCAACCCCCTGGTGTGGGTGGTGTTAGCGATTTTGATCGCCTTGCAGCTGGCCTTTGTTTACGTACCGGCCTTCAATTCAATCTTTGGAAGCACACCCCTGCCTCCGGATACCTGGTTTGCCGTCGTTGCGACGGCGGCGGGCGTGTTTATCCTGATCGAAATAGAAAAGATGATCCGCAGGAGGAACTTTCCGGAAACGCTCTTCTAGCAAGCCTGCCTCCCGGATCAAATTTTGTTGTTGCCCCGTGCGGGCCACAAGCGCCTCATTACGGTTAACGTCGAGGGGACAGGCAAACAGTTAGCCTGAGGGCATGTTCCTCCTCGAAGGCTCCCAGGTTTTGGCAGGGCTTATCGTCTTGCTGCTGGGTGGAGAAGTGCTTGTTCGTGGCGCACTTGCGTTTACTTCCAACACGCGTTTGTCCCGTCTCCTCATTGGCCTCATCGTCGTGTCCACCGCCACTTCCACACCGGAACTTGCCGTGTCGTTTGGGGCTCTCATTCGCGACGAACCAAGTCTCGCCATCGGCACAGCGATAGGCAGCAATGTGGCCAACGTGCTGTTGGTTATTGGCCTCTCAGCAGCTATCAGTCCGCTCGTCATCAAACGTCACACCGCACGCGTCGATATCCCCGTAATGGTGGGCATGGTCTTATTGCTTCTCCTGTTTAGCCTGGATGGAAATGTCGGCTGGGTCGATGGCATCGTCCTCCTGCTTGCCCTGGTCATTCACGCGACGCTCCGACTGGGCAAGGAGCTCCAAGGGGTTCGACAAGCTGACAGAGCGATGCAGATTCTTCCCGCGTCGAGACCGGCAAACCGTCTCTGGCGAGCAGCGCTGGTGATAGTAGCCGGGGTGGGACTGTTGTCGATCGGTTCTCAACTCATCGTCAGTGGAGCCGTAGCCATCAGCACTGGCCTCGGGGTAAGCAATTTGGTGGTGGGTTTGACAGTGGTTGCCATCGGAACGTCTTTTCCCGAACTAGCGACATCTCTCAGTGCATTGCGGCGGGGCGAGGGTGACATCGCCCTGGGAAACATTGTGGGCAGCAACATCTTCAACATTGGCTTAGTGCTGGGGCTTCCTGCCATCATTTTTCCCGGCGGTATCCCTGTCCCCCGCGACGCGATAACGATGAACCTCCCCATTTTGCTCGCTGCCGCAGTTCTGCTCACGGCTTTTGCCCTCACAGGTTTGGTAATTGCCCGCTGGGAGGGAGCGTTGTTCTTCGTGCTCTATCTTGTCTACTTGTCCTACGTTGTTCTCGATTCGGTCGGTAACGAAGCTGCCCCCGTCATCGGCTCCGTCATGGTCTGGTTTGTTCTCCCGGCGCTCGCGGCTGCGGTGATTGCTGTGTTCGCCCACAAGGTGGGCCTGTATCGGTGGATACGGAGGAAGTCCTCACCGAGCTAGAAGTCGACCCCACCCGGGACTATCAACCCCAGAAAACCTGACGATGGACAGTGGCGAGCACCACACCCTGGCGCCTGGTTCCACGACGCTCATGCCCTATGCAGCGGGGGCATTCTCGCTCGCTGGACCTGCGTTGATTGCGCGCCCACCACTCCCGTTACTTTCAACCCGCCAGGAGAGTCGCGCAGGGCGGCTCTCCTGGCGGAGATGAACTGGGAAGAAAACCCCTAGGAGACCGGCGCCAATCGCCCGGCGGATCGTTGCCGGCGGCGAAGAGCAACCATCACACCCATCAACACCAGCAGTCCCCCGAGGGAAATCGCTATGAAGATGACTGGCGCCCAACCGAAGGGATCGTCAATCGCTGGAATAACGGGTGTGCTCGCCGTGTCATTGACCACAACACCCAAGTTGGCGGCCCTGACGAAGCCATCATCGCCCACACCCTGAATTTGTAGGGTGTGATCGCCTGTAGGAACAAAATTGCTATCCACGGCAAAGTTCGCACTGAAGGTGCCATCCGCTGCGATATCGACTGTTCCCAGAAGCGTCGGGTCAGAGAACAACCACACATCTGCCCGGGTTCCCGGCATGAACCCCTCACCACTGAAGGTGACCGGTGCATCCCGAGTAAACGCAAGCGTTTCCGCAGTCTCATCGGTGGTGGAACCCGCAATGGTGAACGCCCCCCTGCCCTCAACGGACTGTATCCCCACCGATGTTTGAGGTACCCCGCGCTCTTTCCGCACCCCTAGTTGGCGGGCTGCAGAATCCCCTCAAGAGTCAAACCCTTGCTTGGCATAACAACCGAGGCGTCGACTACGGGTCCTTCAAACCAATCTTCACCACTCGCCACTGCCGGATACTGGGCAAGCGAAGCGTAGAAACCCTCCAGGCTCATCCCAAAAACGTCCAGGAATGGTGTTTCCGAACCGCGTGGGGCAGGGGCCTTCAAGACGAGCCCAAGGGACTCCACCTCAGTAAGTCCCTGACGCTCTTGCAGTTCTTTGGTCAATGCCAGGAGCATGAAGGCTGATGTGTTGTAGTTGATGTCGTACTCGCCACCGACAGCACCACCGTCGTTGGCGTAAAGCCCAAAATCTGACGGGTTGGCAAGAGCAGTCGCAGCTACCGGGAACAAGTTACGGTCAAATTCGCTTCGCCCGTAGTGCTCCGAGATATAGAGCTCTTCCAGCACTTTCGCGCCACCCTCCCACATCCAGTCCGGATAGGAAAGACCCTGCGCCCTCCAGGCACCTCGCTGGTAAACATGCCAATACTCATGCGCGACGACGGAGTATCTGTGCAGGGAGTCGTACTCAAACTCATCTGAGCGAATTTCCAGGACCATCCAGGTATCCGTTCCATCACCGGAAACACTCGCCCCCTCCATTCCTGGTCGCTCGTCTTCGAAGGGGCTGTCTACCGCACTACTCCAGGCGTAGATTTTCATCGGCGACTTCGCCGGATCTTCTCTCAGATCATGAATACACGGTGAAATGGGGGCAATCGCCTGCAAAGTAGCCAAGATCACAGGAAACTCGGCGCGCCACGACTCTGGCAGGCTCTCGTCAACTTGCGGGTCAAACTCGAACGCACCCTTGGGGTGAGCAACCAACGGGTCGCACTCTTCAACAACCTCAATACTTGAGGTCTCGGGCGGCGCAGACTCCTCCTCAACGGCTGATTCCATGCCGCTGACAGAGGACATTGACTCCTCCGCGCTACACGCAGCCACCAACAGAAACAGCGAAACAACGCTCAACCCCACGAGGCTTCTCATGTCGAGGAAACTTAGCAGATGATCCACCACCACGATGGCGCTCACATAGATTTCGAGCCCCAAATGGAACATTGCCAGCAAACGGCGCACGACAGACTCCAATAGAACCCACCAGTTGCTCTTAGCTGCTGACTACCGAGGCTATGCAAAGCAAAGCGAGGTGAAAACCAGGGCTAGTGGCGAAAGAAACCTCTACTTCCCAGTCGGGCTGACAGGATTTGAACCTGCGACCCCTTGACCCCCAGTTCCAACCTCAAACTTCACCGGCATCCGCTGAGCAACGCTTTACCGGACGTGTCGACCAACCAAAAATTTGCAAAACCCGACAAACGAATACATACATGGGGCCGACGGGGACATCATGGGGAACACGCCCGCCGGGCAGATAACGGGCGTCGGTTATTTCTTCGTCTGGGGAGCATCGGCACCAGAAGGCCATAGTCGCTAACAGATCATCCAACGCGGGGCTGATTTCTCTTTCTCTTCCGTTCGCTCACGAGCTTCCCTGTGGTAATTCTCCGACGAATTGCGCCTGAAATTGCGTCTACCACCATGGTCGCGACAACGACGACAATCAACAGCATTCCCACGGTGTCCCAGGAACGGAAATTTGTGTAGTTGGCCAACATGCTTCCAACCCCACCGGCGCCCACCAAACCTAGTACCGCGGACGTGCGGATGTTGATTTCAAAACGATAGAGGGCAAAAGACATTAGAGCCGGAGCTACCGCGGGCCACAACGCCCATCGTGCTACCTCTGCCGTCCCCCCTCCCGCCGCTCGGACAGCTTCAGAGGCACCCTCTTCGGCAGACTCGATGGTCTCGTAGACCCATTTTCCTTGTGTGCCGATTCCTGCGATGCCGAGCGCCAACGCGCCGGTGAAAGGTGTGAGGCCGGTGACGGTGAGCAGGATCAGCGCAATGATTACCTCGGGCACCGCCCGAATCACCGCAAAAATGCTACGGAGTGGCAAGCGGATCCACGTCGGCCCAAGGTTGGTTGCAGCGAGCATTCCCAATGGGATTGAGACAACAACGCACAGTATCGCTCCAATCCAGGCCATTGAGATTGACCGCCACATCTCAAAAAGTGCGCGAGGCAATCGATCCCAATCAGGTTCGGCGAACATCAGAACTCCATAGCGTGCTGCTTGAGCCGGCAAATCTCCCAACTCTCTCCAGTCCACTTGAAGACCCATCGTTGCAAAAATGACAACCACACCAACACCTAGAGCCCACAGCGAGGCCGCAATGCGCGAAGGTCGCCGAGGTGGAGCAATGGGTTGGGAGGCCGCATTCATACGAGCCGCTTCCGCAAGCTGTTCGAAGCAAATTCAATCAACACAACAACGACAAGGATTTCCAGGATTGTTACTGCCACGTCGTCGTAGGCGTAGAAAGCGCGGCGCTCGTCGAGAAGGCGACCAATCCCACCCGCACCAACGATCCCAAGAATTGCCGAGATGCGCACATTGAGCTCGAGAGCGTAGAGCCACTGATTTGCAAAAAGCGGCCATGACTGCGGTAAAGCTGTAGTCCGATTGATCTGAAGTTGCGAGCCGCCTGCGGCGCGGCCTGCCTCCATATAAGAATGGTCGCCAGAATCGATTGCCTCCGAGACAAGTTTGACAACCACCCCCAAATTGAACAAAAACAGAGTCAACAGCCCCGGAAGTGCGCCCACACCAATCATCGCAACCAGCACCGTCGCGTACACCAAGTCGGGCACCGAACGCACAATATTAATGACCGTCCGGACGAGACGGCGCGTCGCCTTATTAGGGTTGGTGGGCGCCGCCGCCCACAAGGTCAGAGGCACCGAGACGAATGCAGCAGCCACGGCTCCGACCAAAGCCATCTGTAGGGTCTCTAGCATCGGCCCAATAGTCCGGGGCAGAAAGGTGAAATCAGGTTGGAGCATCTGAGAAAGCAAATTTGACCCATTACTCCAATTTCGAGCAATCGCACGAAGGTCAATCTCGATACCGCCAATCGCGGGCACACACGTGGCGATTGTGAGCATCAAGAACGCGGCAACGCCAAGGGCAGCTCGCAGGTGGTTACGGGGCTTAGGCGGCAACTCTGCTTCGAGAGGTAGCGAACTCATTGACCTAGTCGATCGTCTGGCTGAATTGGCCGTCCGTAGATCTCTTCGAAGTCACGTTCTGTCGCATCGACGGCGGACCCGTCGTACACGACCTCGCCATTGCGAAGCCCGATCATGCGCATGGTGTAGGCGCGAGCCAGGTCCATTAGGTGAATGTTGACAACAACCGTGAGCCCCCGCTCGGCGTTTATGCGACGCAGGTCATTCATGACGGCGTGGGCGGTGGGAGGGTCTAGGCTCGCGACCGGCTCATCGGCGAGCATGACACTTGGTTCTTGCGCCAACGCTCGCGCTATCGCGACGCGCTGCTTTTGACCGCCCGAAAGCTGCCCCGCCCGCGCCCAGACCTTGTCGAGTATGCCTACTGACTGCAGAGATCTCAGAGCCAATTCACGATCACGCGAGGTGGTAATGCCAAGAAGCGAGCGGTAAGTCGGGGAATGTGCAAATCGCCCCACAAGAACGTTGCGGTAGACATTCGCTCGATCTGCCAGATTGAAACCCTGGAAAATCATGCCGATGTGCCCGCGAAGTTGCCGCAAACGGCGACCGCGGAGGCCACTCAAGTTGTGAGGGCCAACCGTCACGGTTCCGCTGGTCGCTGGCACCAGACCATTGATGGTCCGAATAAGGGTCGATTTTCCCGAGCCAGACAGTCCCACGATTGAAACCATCTCGCCCGGCGCGATGTCGAGCGAAATTCCCTGAAGCGCCGTTGTGCCGTTTGGGTAGGTGACAGAAACATTATCGAGGTGGATTGACCACGACTCGGTGGCCGAGGGATTTGCCTCGGCCACCGAGCGGAGCGGACTAGACCGCATAAATGGACTCTTTCTAACTGAAGAAATTAGTTGGAGAACTGAGAGAGAATCTCGCCGTAGCGAGTGATCTCCTCAATCGCCGTCTCACTAGTCCAGTCAGAGAGGCCAACTAGATCGAACATGACAGCAGCAGCTTCTTCAGAGGAGTCTGCGTAACCATCGAGGAGTTCCGTCAGCTGGCTAACCAAATCAGCTGGCAGCGCTGGGGAAACCGCTACACCACCGTTTGGAATCATGTCCGTGTAGGCAAAAGCAACGACTTTCTCAGCAATGTCTGGAGCTTCTTCGGTGACCGTAGTGCGAGCATCCCAGTAGGCGAATCCAACTTCGGCGTCCCCGTTGTAGACCGCGAGAACCGCATTATTGTTGCCCTGAACAGGAATCTGAACGATGTCAGCGTCCGTATCAATCCCAAGCTCTCGCATAGCGACGACGGGGTACTGGTATCCCGCGGGAGAGGTAGCAGCCTGCAGCGCGACTCTAGTGCCATCCTCTACCAGGCTCAGCGCGTCAAGACTGGCTTGGCCCACTCCGGCAGCAGTTCCCTCTTCGATGCCGTTGCAATAGGACAGCTCCACACCGCTCGCAGGGTAGATCGCATTCACAGGCGCATCCGCGCAGTACTTGTCAGGGTTGTTTGTGAAAGCCACCGACGCATACGACGTTGCTCCAAAGCGAATGTCCCGCAGGATAAGTTGCGCGTCGTAGCGCGCAATGGCGTTGTACAACGAACCTGCATCAGTAATGACCACCTGAGCCTGATCGCTACCAAGGGCCTCGACCGTGGCGGAGTAGTCGGAAGCCACCACACCGTTCACCTCAATGCCAAGATTTTCGGCAAGGTATCCAGTCAACGGATCCAGCGCCTCGGCAAGGTCTTCACCTTCGACAGAAGGAACGAGCGAAATCGTAATCGACTCAGGCCATTCCATGGCCGCCTCAGCGGCCTCGTTGGATTCGGTGGCTTCGTTGGCTTCTCCAGCGGCCTCAGGAGCAGCCGAGCTGCATCCAATCAAGGTGAAGGCAGCAATGCCTACCACCCCTGCCAGGAGGAGCGACTGTTGCTTTTTCATAGTTCCCTTTCGTTGCTTTTTCACAGTTCCCTTTCGTTGTGGTTTTTGGATTCCGCATGCGGAATCCAAAAATTTATAAGGCAGTCTTGCGGGCACGATCAACCCAATCCGTAATCTGTGGGTAGAGATTGTCCAGGCTGCGCCCACGCATGGTCGTTTGGCTAGGCGAGAACTGAGAGGTCGGCCCTACCAGAGCAGTGGAAGCACCGAGAGAAGCCGCGGGAGCGAGATCGAAGGCATAAATGTCGCCCACCGACAGAACCGGCCCGAGCTCTAGAGCCTCTTGAACGATGGGAAGGAGGCCGTCTGGCTTTCCAACCGCGAAGTGAGTTGCCTCAATGAGACCAAGCACGCCCCACTCTTGGAGCAGCCTTAGGATCCCTGAGCCTGGGGCGTTAGACGCGACCACTAATCGAGCTCGTCCCCTGATGCCCTGAAAAAAATCGTTCAGACCTGCCGGCGGGTCAACGGGTGCCTCATTGGTGCCAAGAACCTCACGAGAAGACCGGTACGCTGCTGATCGAATCTCGGCCGAAATGCCCGCGGTTTCGGCGATTTTGGCCACAGCATGGTAGCCGTCAAGATAGTCAGCCTCCCCCGCCTCGAACGCGACGATTGCAGAGCAGGCGCGGGAGAAAAAATCCTCACCCCCCGCACGCGAGGAAATTGCTCTCGCGTAAGCAGTAACCGGGCCGTTGCCGAGCCCGAGCGTCCCGTCGAAGTCCAACAGAATGGTTGGCTTCATCAAGCTCCTTCGGACTGAAAAACTCACAAAGTTTCATGGAGTAACTCCTCCATACTAATCAGACGGAGATAGACGCGAAAACCGAAGTAGAAAAAAGGGCCTGAATCTGTCTTACCTAAAGCTAAGCTCAGGCCTAATGATAAGCATCTTGGATGCCGCTGCCGCACATGCGGAGCTCGAGCCAGAAAAAGTTCTCTCTGAACACACTTGGCTGGGCCAGGCTATCGACGAGGATGCTTCGACAGGAAGGTTCACCGCCTGGGGCCGCTCAACTGCGATCGACGAACTTACGCACACACCGGTGGTAACACGTGTCCTTTTTGATGCGCTACATGACCGGGCGGGACTTGAGGCTCATTGGCCTGTCGGGAATGCGGGCTTGCTGCATGTCTACGGCTACCTGCTCTCCACCACGCAAACACCATTCGGGCTCAAACGAGACCGATGGCTTGATTTGCACCTTGCGCGAGCCTACGGTCTCGGAGGCACCGCTTTTCTCCCGTGGTTAGGCTCCTCTAGCCTCCTGGAAAGGGTGACCGCCGCAGCCACAGCTCTGCTCGCACGAGGGGCAACACGACTGCAAATGGTGGGAGGCTCTCGGTGCTCGGTTGCGCTCGGGCGAGAGCAGAACCACGGTCCATTTGCGCTCGCTTATGCAGTTGGCGGTCAGCTCATCACGACTTTCCCGGTCGACTCGGTAGAAAACGTTCTTCACGAATGGGATTCTCGGCCCGGAGAGCTGATGTGGAACGCTGTGCTCTGACAACATTTCCACCGCTATCCGAAGTGCGACGAGAATAAACCGCAAAGGCTAATCGACCGCCTTCATCACAGTCGGGCTGACAGGATTTGAACCTGCGACCCCTTGACCCCCAGTCAAGTGCGCTACCAAGCTGCGCCACAGCCCGTGGCAGACAACGAACACTCGTTGCACCAAAAGCCTACCTCGCTCAACACC
>Ga0209138_1002751_pt1 | contig 13211 bp, 8 predicted proteins | sample SaaInl3SG_22_DNA_FD_184645 | JGI IMG/M metagenome (GOLD analysis project Ga0209138, IMG submission 184645) | Marine microbial communities from expanding oxygen minimum zones in the Saanich Inlet - ESP_153SG_22_DNA (SPAdes) (version 2) | ecosystem: Environmental > Aquatic > Marine > Intertidal...
ATGCAAAACCTTTAATAGGTCCTGTTCCAAAAACATATAAAATTACACCCGTTAATAAACTGGTGATATTTGCATCTATAATTGCAGATAAAGCTCCTTTGATACTAAATCCTTCTTCAACAGATTGTTTTAAACCTTTCTTTTTGGAAATTCCTTCTTTAATTCTTTCAAATATAATTACGTTTGCATCTACCGACATACCTATGGTTAAGATAATACCAGCAATACCAGGCAAGGTTAATACAGCATTAAATGATGCTAAAATACCAAAAATGAATAAGATGTTTACTAGCAAAGCGATGTTTGCATAGACACCTGCTCTACCATAATAAATAATCATCCAAGCTAATACTAATAAGATCGCTAATATGAATGATTGTGTAGATTGAGCTATAGATTCTTTTCCTAAAGAGGGTCCAACAACTTCTGCTTGAATAATTCTAGCAGCTGCAGGTAATTTACCCGCTTTTAATACGGTTGAGATATCTTGAGCTTCTTCAACTGTCATACTTCCACCAGAGATAGAAGTTCTTCCTCCAACTATTGCTTGATTAACAGAAGGAGCTGTATAAACGTAATCATCTAAAACGACAGCTACGAATCCACCTATGTTATCTCCAGTTAATTTTTCCCATAACTTAGAACCTCTTCCGTTCATTGCCATGCTTACTTCTGGATTGTTTAATTGATCAAAAACTTGAGCAGCATCGGTAATTACATCTCCTTGAATAGGAGCAATGTCTTTTCTGTTGGATTTAACTGCGTACAATGCAATAATATCTGAACCATCAACCGCTGGATTAGATTTGTAATCCCATAAAAACTTTACGTTTTTTAATTCGTTTGGACGAGCATTTACTAACTTTCTATCTAACAACAGTTTGTTAACCATTGCAGTATCACTAACCTTTGTAAAACCAATTGTAGAACTTAGTTGTTGTTCAGATTGTGCAGCGTTAATGCTTAAATATGTAAATAAAGATTTTTGAGTAACTTCAGTAGAATCTGTAGCCTCATTTAAAATACTCTGTATATCGTTTGTTTTTATAGAATCCTTCTTTTTTTCAAGAGAATCATCTTTCAACATTTCAGCAACTATAGAATTTACAGAAAACAAATAATTTTGAACTTCTGCATTAGAGAATACTTCCCAAAACTGTAATTCAGCTTTACTTGTTACTAATTTTGTAACTCTTTCGATGTCTTTAGCTCCTGGTAATTCAATTTGAATTCTTCCAGAGTTTCCAATACGTTGGATGTTTGGTTGAGTTACTCCAAATTTATCAATTCTACTTCTTAATACTTCGAAAGCAGTATTAATAGAACTATTGATTTCTTTTTGTAATTCCTCTTTAACTTCATCATTAGTTTTGTTGAAGTTTATTTTTTCACGAAGTGCTTGTGTGCCAAAAATACTAGGATCACTTAATTTAATTCCGCTTGTTCCTGCAGCAGCTTCAAATTCTCTAAAAAATAAATCTAAATACGTGTCATTATTATTTTTCTGAGCTTCGTCAGCAGCCTTTAAAGCCTGTCTAAAAACAATGCTTTTAGAATCATTAGAAAGTGAAATTAAAACTTCCTTAACAGAAACCTGTAAAATAGCATTAATACCCCCTTTTAAATCTAGACCCAAGTTCATTTCTTTGTCCTTGATGTCATTGTAAGTAAATTGAGAAACCCCTAGATTGATAACCTCTAAGTTTTTAACACTGTCTAAGTATTTCTTCTCTAATTTTACTAATTCTCTCCCGTTATCTTTATCCCCTTTAGATATAGCATATTCCTTAGCTTCATTCTCAACCTTAGTTGTAAAGAAAGAGAATGATAATTGGTATAAACTCACCAATCCGAAAAGGATTGCAAATAATCTTATAAGTCCTTTGTTTTGCATCTTCGTTTATTTTTAGTCGACTTCTTTTTTTTAAAACGTGCAAATATAGTATTTACAATAAGATTAGCCTAATGAAATTATGTATATTTACTCGCTTTTTAAGACAAATAATCAACAAACAATCAAAAACTAAAATTGAACCTATGGCGCATTTATCTGACATAGAAATTGCTCAAGCCAAGAAGCTAGAACACATTATAAAAATTGCTCAAAAATTAGGAGTAGACGAAGATGATATCGAAATGTACGGAAAGTACAAAGCCAAACTTCCATTACATCTTATTGATGATGATAAAGTTGCTAAGAATAATTTAGTTCTCGTTACTGCTTTAACGCCTACTCCTGCAGGGGAAGGAAAAACAACCGTTTCAATTGGACTTACAGAGGGTCTCAATAAAATAGGAAAACAAGCAACAGTTGTTCTAAGAGAGCCTTCATTAGGTCCTGTTTTTGGGATTAAAGGAGGAGCAGCCGGAGGGGGATATTCTCAGGTAGTCCCAATGGAAGATATCAACCTTCATTTTACAGGTGATTTTAACGCTGTTGAAAAAGCTAATAATTTATTATCAGCTTTAATTGATAATAACATTCAAAACAAAACAAATAATTTAAATATTGATCCACGTACCATACTTTGGAAACGTGTGATTGATATGAATGATAGAGCTTTGCGAGATATCACTATTGGCCTAGGAGGAACGGCTAACGGTGTGCCAAGACAAGACGGATTTAATATTACTCCGGCATCTGAAGTGATGGCCATTCTCTGTATGGCAACAGATTTTGATAATTTAAAAAAACGGTTAGGTGATATATTTATCGGATTTACCTATCAAAATGAACCTGTTTTTGCTCGGGATTTAAAAGCTGAAAATGCCATGGCAATCTTATTAAAAGATGCTGTAAAACCCAATTTAGTGCAAACTTTAGAAGAAAACCCTGCAATTATTCATGGAGGTCCATTTGCAAATATTGCACAAGGAACCAATACAATTTTAGCTACAAAAATGGGATTAACTTTATCTAATTATGTAGTTACAGAGGCAGGTTTTGGTGCCGATTTAGGTGCAGAAAAGTTTTTAAATATTAAATCAGCTTTTGCAAAATTGAACCCTAAATGTGTAGTCTTAGTTGCTACGATTAGAGCTTTACGTCATCATGGAGGTGTTCAGAAAGAAGCCTATAATACGCCAAATTTAGACGCTGTTTCAGACGGGTTTAAAAATTTAGAAAAACATATTGAGAATATTAGGAAGTTTAATATAGAACCTGTTGTAGCAATCAATTCTTTTATTTCAGATTCTGATGAAGAAGTTAATTTTGTAATTGAGAAATGTAACTCTTTAGGGGTTCATGCTGTTTTGTCCGAAGGTTGGGCAAAAGGAGGAGAGGGAACTAAAGAATTAGCCAAAGCTGTGGTAGATATTGTTGAAAATAAAGCAACCCAATACAAGCCTTTATATGATTGGAAAAGTCCTGTAACTGAAAAAATTGAAACTATTGCCAAAGAGGTTTATGGAGCAGAAAATGTAGAGTATAGTAAGCAAGCACAATTAAATTTAAGAAGAATTAATAGGTTAGGGTTTAATGATTTTGCAATCTGTATGGCTAAAACTCAAAAATCATTTTCTGATAATGAGCAACTAATAGGAAGACCAGAAGGATTTACAGTTACCGTTAGAGAGATTGAGATAGCAGCTGGTGCTCAATTTCTTATTCCAATATTAGGAAAAATGATGCGTATGCCAGGGTTACCAGAATCTCCAGCATCAGAAGGAATGACTATTGATAAAAATGGAGTGATTTCTGGATTGTCTTGATTCAGTCAAATTAATAAAGACAAAAAAACCAGCCTATTGGCTGGTTTTTTTGTCTTTTAAATATTAAAGTTTTATAACTCTAACAATCCATTTGTTTTAGAAACGCCTTCAGCAGATTCTTGTAAATGTGCTTTTTCTGCATCAGATAAATTGATTTCTACAATTTTCTCAATTCCATTTTTTCCTAATACTACAGGAACTCCAATACATAAATCATTTAATCCGTATTCCCCTTCTAATAAAGTTGAGCAAGGGTATATTTTTTGTTGATCACAAGCGATCGCTTGAACTAATCCGCTTACTGCTGCACCAGGTGCATACCAAGCAGAAGTTCCTAACAATCCAGTTAAGGTAGCTCCGCCAACTTTGGTGTCTTGTAATACTTGATCTAATCTTTCTTCTGAAATAAATTCTGAAACAGGAACAGAATTTCTTGTTGCTAACCTTGTTAATGGAACCATTCCTTTATCAGAATGCCCACCAATTACCATACCGTCTATGTCAGAAATAGGAGCTCCTAAAGCTTCGGCTAAACGATATTTAAAGCGAGCAGAATCTAAAGCACCGCCCATTCCAATGATTCTATTTTTAGGTAATCCAGTTGTTTTGTGAACTAAATAAGTCATTGTATCCATTGGATTAGATACCACAATGATAATAGTGTTTGGAGAATGCTCAATTAAACTTGATGAAACTGTTTTTACAATTCCAGCATTAATTCCAATTAATTCTTCACGAGTCATTCCAGGTTTTCTTGGAATTCCTGAAGTAATTACACAGATATCTGAGTTTGCTGTTTTTGAATAATCACTTGTACTTCCAGTAATTTTTGTATCAAACCCATTTAAGGAAGCTGTTTGCATTAAGTCCATCGCTTTTCCTTCAGCATATCCTTCTTTAATGTCTAATAATACAACTTCAGAAGCAAAGTTTTTTATCGCAATATATTCTGCGCAACTAGCTCCTACGGCACCTGCTCCAACAACTGTAATTTTCATATTTTTTGTTTTAATTATGTTTAATAAAGAGCTACAAAAGTAGTGCAAAATAATCACAATAAAGAAGGTATTAAAATGAAAAAGACGCCATTAAGGCGTCTTTTATAATTATTTTAAGAAATTATTTTATCTAAAACTTAAAGCAATACCTGCATTAACTGTATTGTATTCTTGTAATGTGTAACTACCAAAAATTTTAAAGAATCCAAGACTTAATCTTGCACCAACTGTAGTTTTAAATCCGTTAGCGTTAAAATCTAGATTTAAAGGATCGACAACTGTTTCAGTTACTGTATCATTTGGTGCTGGTTGTCCTGTATCATATTCAAGATTATAGGTTCCTAACATATTAAGTTCAGAATTACCACCACTATATCCAATTCCACCAAAAATATTAATGAATGGGAAGTTTAAAGAAGCAATCGCTTCAACAGTATAGGTGTTTAATTTAAACTCTGCTCTTTGATTTGCTCCGCTTATTGAACTTTCATTCTGAATGTCATAATCAACATTCATTGATGTGTAAGCTGCAAGTAAAGAAACGTGTAAAGGTGTTTTTTCCATTGGTCCAAACCAACTAGTAATTTCTTTTTTCAATCCAAGTCCCATTAAATTTCCTTTTACGTCATCAGAACCAACTTCAGGAACTAGACGAACCATCACGTCCATTTTCCATGGCAATCCCATACTAAACTGAACAAAAGGTGTTGGAATGGCGTTGATAGGTAAACTTTCTTTTACACCTCCAGGCATATTAAAAGTTGCAGATACATTCTGTCTCTCAACGGTGCCTGTAAATGTTACAGGAGCTTCTAGATTTTCAGAACCTGCAACTGTAGCACCTATTAGTGAAGATGATGTAGTATTACTGCTTAAACCTAAACTAGCAAAGGTGAAAATTTCGTCTTTACTTGGAACGATAGAAGCATTTAAGCCAATAGAAATATCAAATCCAAACAGTTTATGAGCTTTTGCTGTGTGATATCATCCATTATTCATTCCATAAACAAGACCTGTCATCGCAGGATTTATATATGCTTCAGTTAATTTTTCTGCATCTCCAGTAGCTAAAAGAATCGATTCAAAACCGTCTGAATTTTAGCATTTGTTTGAAATGTTATTGCGAATAGTCCCACAATAGTAAGTAGTAGTTTTTTTTATAATTGTATAGTTTTATTAAAAAATTAATTTCAGGGGACAAGGCTAATATAATAAAAAAACCGCTTTAGTGAATTAAAGCGGTTAATTGTTTATTGATTTATGAGTTTTTAAACATCAATATTGGCATATTTTGCATTCTTTTCGATAAATTCTCTTCTAGGAGGAACTTCATCCCCCATTAACATTGAGAATACCCTGTCTGCTTCACCAGCATTGTCTATAACTACTTTACGTAAAGTTCTAAACTCAGGATTCATTGTTGTATCCCATAACTGTTCTGCGTTCATCTCTCCAAGACCTTTATATCTTTGGATATTTACACCACCACCAAATTTTTGAGCAATTAAATCACGCTGATTATCGTCCCAAGCATACTCTCTTTTTTGACCTTTTTTCACTAAATATAGTGGAGGTGTAGCGATATAAATATATCCTTGCTCAACCATTTCTCTCATATATCTAAAGAAGAAGGTTAAGATTAAAGTTGCAATATGCGATCCATCGACATCGGCATCACACATAATAACTACTTTATGATAACGTACTTTAGATAAGTTTAAAGCTCTTGGATCTTCTTCTGTTCCGATAGAAACTCCTAATGCTGTAAACATGTTTTTGATTTCTTCGTTTTCAAAAACTTTGTGTTGCATTGCTTTTTCTACGTTTAAGATTTTTCCTCTTAAAGGTAAAATTGCTTGGAAGTTACGATCGCGACCTTGTTTTGCTGTACCACCTGCTGAATCTCCCTCAACTAAGAATATTTCACACATAGAAGGATCCGTTTCAGAACAGTCAGATAATTTACCAGGCAAACCACCAATACTCATCACGGTTTTACGTTGCACCATTTCACGTGCCTTGCGCGCTGCATGGCGAGCAGTAGCTGCTAAGATTACTTTTTGAACAATGATTTTTGCATCGTTAGGATTTTCTTCTAAATAGTCTGTTAGCATTTCAGAAACAGCTTGAGAAACTGCAGAAGTTACTTCTCTGTTTCCTAGCTTAGTTTTTGTTTGTCCTTCAAACTGTGGTTCTTGTACTTTTACAGAAATGATGGCAGTTAATCCTTCACGGAAGTCATCACCAGCAATTTCAAATTTCACATTTTTAAGTAAGCCTGAGTTGTCAGCATACTTTTTTAATGTTCCTGTTAAACCTCTTCTAAAACCAGAAAGATGTGTTCCTCCTTCATGTGTATTGATGTTGTTTACATAAGAATGTAAATTTTCTGCATACGAAGTATTGTATACCATTGCAACTTCAACAGGAATTCCGTTTTTCTCTCCTTCCATAGAAATCACATTCGCGGTTAATTGCTCGCGAGTGCTATCTAGATATCTAATAAATTCTGGCAAACCTTCATCACTATGAAAAGTTTCTGTTGGAAAATTACCTTCATCATCCGTTCTTCTTCTATCGGTTAAAGTAATGGTAATTCCTTTGTTTAAAAATGATAATTCACGCATACGAGTTGCCAACGTATCGTAATTGTATTCTGTAGTTTGAGTAAAGATTGACTTGTCTGGTGAAAAAGTAACAATAGTCCCGGTAAAATCAGTTTCTCCAATGGTTTTAACTGGATAGAGTGTTTTTCCTTTAGAGTATTCTTGTTGCCAAACTTTACCTTCTTTGTGAACTGTTGCTGTTAAGTGTTCTGATAATGCGTTTACACAACTTACACCAACTCCGTGTAATCCACCAGAAACTTTATAAGAATCTTTGTCGAATTTACCACCAGCTCCAATTTTTGTCATGACTACTTGTAATGCAGAAACACCTTCTTTTTTGTGAATCCCAACAGGAATTCCACGACCATTATCTCTAGTAGTAACGGAGTTATCTTCATTAATTGTAACATTGATGGTATCACAATAACCACCCATTGCTTCATCAATAGAGTTGTCTACAACCTCATATACTAAGTGATGTAAGCCACGTATTCCTACATCTCCAATATACATGGATGGACGCATTCTAACATGCTCCATTCCTTCTAATGCCTGAATACTGGAGGCGTCATAATTATTTTTGTTTTCTTCGCTCATTATAAAGTGAATTATTTAATTTAAAAAGTAATGAAAAAACGTCTTATAAAAAGACGATTTTAAGTATGTCAAATTTACAATTTTATGATGTTATTTAAAAGCTTTTTAGTGATTGAAGCTCGAAATTATCAACATTTGTTAATTTCTTAAAAATGCCTTAAAAGTGCTAAAAAGCGCTTTAAATTAAAAATTAAAATATTTTTAGGCAATTTGATTAACCTTATTAATCAAAATAGCTTAGAAGCTAAATTTTGATAAAATTTATGTGATGATATAGACCCTTATGAAAATAAAAAATCCCGCAAAAGCGGGATTTTACAAAATTAAAACAAACAATTATTAATACGCATCTTCATGCACAGCTTTAATTGCTCTACCGCTAGGTTCGTTTATATTCTGGAAACTCTTGTCCCAAGCTAAAGCAGTTGGTGAACTGCATGCAATAGAAGGAACTGAGGGAACAGTTAATGCTGCAGTTTCTGAAGGGAAATGTTGTTCAAAAACAGAGCGATAATAAAATTCTTCTTTAGTTCTAGGTGTTTGTATAGGAAAACGATATTTAGCTTGTTGCATTTGTTCATCAGAAACAGAAGTATCTACTAAAGTCTTTAAAGTGTCAATCCAGTTATACCCAACTCCATCTGAAAATTGTTCTTTTTGTCTCCAAGCAACAGACTCTGGTAAATATTCTTCAAAAGCTTTACGCAAAACCCATTTTTCCATGCGTTCTCCATTAATCATTTTATCTTGTGGGTTGATTCTCATGGCTACATCCATAAATTCTTTATCTAAGAATGGTACTCGACCTTCTATACCCCATGCAGCTAAACTTTTATTAGCACGTAAGCAGTCATATTGATATAACTTATCTAATTTCCTTACAGTTTCTTTGTGTAATTCTTCAGCATTTGGAGCTTTATGGAAGTATAAGTATCCTCCAAAAATTTCATCAGCACCTTCGCCAGATAAGACCATTTTAATTCCCATAGATTTAATCACTCTTGCTAATAAATACATTGGAGTAGAAGCTCTAATAGTAGTGATGTCATAAGTTTCTAAATGATAAATAACATCTCGAATTGCATCTAATCCTTCCTGAATTGTAAAAGTCACTTCATGGTGGATGGTTCCAATATGATCTGAAACTATTTGTGCAGCTGCTAAATCTGGTGATCCATCTAATCCAATTGAAAAAGAGTGCAATTGAGGCCACCAAGCTTCTTGTGTATCTCCAGATTCAATTCTCTTTTGCGCATATTTTTTTGCAATGGCAGAAGTAATTGAAGAATCCAAACCTCCTGAAAGTAAAACTCCATAAGGAACATCAGACATTAGTTGTCTATGCACTGCTGCTTCTAGAGCATCTTGTAATTGATCAATAGAAGTTTGATTTTCTTTTACAGCTTCATATTCCATCCAATCTCTCTGATACCATTGTGTTAATTTTCCGTCTTTACTTGATAAATAATGACCCGGAGGAAAAACTTCAATTTTATTACAAACACCTTCTAAAGCTTTTAATTCAGAAGCTACATAAAAAGTACCATTTTTATCCCATCCTATATATAATGGAATAATTCCCATATGATCTCTGGCAACTAAATATTCAGCATTTTTAGCATCATAAATTGCAAAACCAAAAATTCCGTTTAAGTCATCTAAAAATGCAGTGCCTTTTTCTTGATACAAAGCAAGAATTACTTCACAGTCAGATTTTGTTTGAAATTCATATTTATTTTCAAATTGTTTTCTTAATTCTTGATGGTTGTATATTTCTCCGTTAGCGGCTAATATTAAACTTTCGTCTTTACTTAATAAAGGTTGTTTCCCAGAAGCTGGATCAACTATTGCTAATCTTTCGTGTGATAAAATTGCTTTATCATTACTGTAGATACCACTCCAATCTGGTCCGCGATGTCTAATTAATTTAGACATTTCTAATAGTTGAGGCCTTAACTTTTCTTGACTTTCTTTTAAATCGAACGCACATACAATTCCGCACATAATCTTTTCTTTTTATCATTTGTCTCAATGTAAATTTGAGATATTGTTTTAATTCAATACAAAGAACCATATTAAAGTTATTATAATTAACTAAAATATATATTTTGACTTTTAATTAAAACTTTTAATTAATATATAGTAACGATTTGTAGTTTTTTTGATTGATATCCTTTAATTGTCTTACAGATTGTAAATAGTCGTAAAAAAACACTTAGAAAACTTGTCATATTTAAAATGAGTCTATAGATTTGTATCATCATGCAAAGACAACAAAATACTTGGTGGTGGAACTCTCTTATTTAAATAAGTGAGACCTATTCTTGTATTAAATATATAAATAAAAGGCTTATCTCACGATAAGCCTTTTTTAGTTATTAAAAAGATACTGAAACAAGTTCAGCATTCATGGATAAAATAAAATTTAAAACTCTCAGTTCAACTAGTATTTCAGATACTGTAACACCTGTAGGCTTATATTTACGGTTTAGAGATAAATACGCAAACACCTTACTTTTAGAAAGTTCAGATTATCATAGTAAGGAAGAAAGTTATTCTTTTATATGCATTGAACCTCTGGTTTCTATGAAAGTAGAGAGTCATCTGTTTTCTGCTGTACAAAAAGGAACAACAGTTTTTAAAGAAGAAGTTGAGGGTAACTTTTATCAGTTGTTTTCTAAATTTAGTGAAAGTATTGATTTAGATTGTGATGCTTCTTTAAAATCATTTAATGGATTGTACGGGTATACAACCTATGATAGTGTTCAGTATTTTGAAACTATCAAATTAACAAATCCACCAGCTCCTTCTGCAATTCCTTTTATGCAGTATAGTTTTTATCGTTTCATTATTGCTATCAATCATTTTAATGATGAAATGACTTTGATTGAAAATATTGAAGAAGGAACTGAATCAAGAATAGAAGAGATAAAAACCATTATTGATGCGCAAGCATTCAATACTCAAAACTTTGAAATTGTAGGAGATGAATCTTCTAATTGTACAGATGATGATTTTAAAGACTATGTAACCAAAGCAAAATCACATTGTAAAAGAGGGGATGTTTTTCAACTAGTTTTATCGCGTCAGTTTCAACAAGAATTTAAAGGAGATGAATTTAATGTCTATAGAGCATTACGTTCCATTAATCCGTCACCTTATTTATTCTATTTTGATTACGGAAGTTTTAAATTGATGGGTTCTTCTCCGGAAGCACAAATTAAAATAGAAGCAGGGAAGGCAACTATTAATCCAATTGCCGGAACTTTCCGAAGAACAGGAAATATGGCAGAAGATATTAAACTTGGAAAAATGCTTTCTGAAGATAAAAAAGAAACCGCAGAGCATGTGATGTTGGTCGATTTAGCAAGAAACGATTTAAGCAAACATGCAGATCAAGTGAAAGTTGAAGTCTTTAAAGAAGTACAGTTTTTCAGTCATGTAATTCATTTGGTTTCTACCGTTCAAGGAAAAATTAAAGGAGATCCAATGACTATTGTTGGCGATACGTTTCCTGCGGGAACTTTAAGCGGAGCTCCAAAATATAAAGCCATGGAGTTGATTGATCGGTATGAAAATCAATCTCGCGGATTTTACGGAGGAGCGGTTGGAATTTTAGGTCTAGACGGTTCTGTAAATTTGGCGATTGCCATTCGTTCTTTTGTAAGCAAGCAGAATAAATTATATTATCAAGCCGGAGCAGGAATTGTAATTCATTCTCAAGAAGAAAAAGAATTACAAGAAGTAAATAATAAATTAGCGGCTTTGAAAAAAGCATTGATTTTAGCTGAAAAAATTTAAGTCATTACTAGGAGTTTACGACAAAGTAATCTCTTTATTAAAAATAAGATTGCCACAGCAAATTATAGATTTGCTTCGCAATGACAGATAGGAAATATGAAAATACTAATCATAGACAATTACGATTCGTTTACTTACAACCTAGTTCATATGGTTGAAAAAATTACGGGCGATTTTCCAACAGTTTTTAGAAACGATGAAATAACATTAGAAGATATTAATCAGTACGATTTAATTATGCTGTCTCCTGGTCCTGGAATTCCGGATGAAGCAGGAATTTTAAAAGACACCATAAAAATGTATGCTGGTAAGAAACCAATTTTCGGAGTCTGTCTAGGATTACAAGCAATTACCGAAGTTTTTGGAGGAACAATTATCAATATGGATGAAGTATTTCATGGAGTAGCAACGGAGATGAAAGTCACTAAAAAAGATGCAATTATCTTTAAGGATGTTCCAGCTGAATTTCCAGCAGCTCGTTACCATTCTTGGATAGCTTCTAAAGAAGATTTTCCATCCGACCTAGAAGTTACTGCCGAAGATGAAGATGGTGGAATTATGGCAATTCGTCATAAGAATTTACCTATCAGTGCTGTGCAGTTTCACCCAGAATCAATTTTAACCGAAGTAGGGGAACAGATTGTTAGTAATTTTATAAATGAATATAAAAAATAGATCACTCAGCGAAGTAGAAGTGACAAACAGCTACTGAATTAAATTCAGCATATAATGAGACAAATACTAAACGATTTATATCAGCACAAACGATTGTCTAAATCGGAAGCTAAGCAAATCCTGATTGATATTGCTTCTGAGAAATATAATGATGCACATTTAGCGTCATTTATGACCGTTTTTATGATGCGTCCAATTACAGTGGATGAACTTTCTGGTTTTAGAGAAGCATTATTAGAATTAGCAATTAAAGTCGATTTGTCTGATTATAACACCATTGATATTGTAGGAACTGGTGGAGATGGAAAAGACACTTTTAATATTTCTACTTTAACTTCTTTTGTAGTTGCTGGTACTGGACAAAAAGTTGCCAAACATGGTAATTATAGCGTGTCCTCTAAATCGGGTTCTTCAGATATGTTGGAGAGTTTTGGTTATGAGTTTACCAACGATGAAAACATATTGAAGCGTCATATAGAGAAGGCCAATATCTGTTTTTTACACGCTCCAAAATTTCATCCGGCAATGAAAGCTGTCGGACCGACAAGAAACGCATTGGCATTAAAAACGTTCTTTAATATATTAGGACCTCTTGTTAATACAAGTTCGCCACAAAACTCGATGTTAGGAACTTACAATCTTGAAATTGCCCGATTGTATAATTATATTTTACAAGAAGAGAATTCTAATTACGGAATTATTCATGCCTTAGACGGCTATGATGAAATTTCATTAACTAGCGAATTTAAGTTATTTACAAAAGCAGGAGAACAAATTATAAATCCAGACGATATTGGGCAGAAAAGAATTTTACAAT
>Ga0209138_1002752_pt1 | contig 13210 bp, 10 predicted proteins | sample SaaInl3SG_22_DNA_FD_184645 | JGI IMG/M metagenome (GOLD analysis project Ga0209138, IMG submission 184645) | Marine microbial communities from expanding oxygen minimum zones in the Saanich Inlet - ESP_153SG_22_DNA (SPAdes) (version 2) | ecosystem: Environmental > Aquatic > Marine > Intertidal...
AGCTTTGTATACGAATCTAGGGTATTTCGAACAGTACCTCATTGGCTATTTTAATGATTACTCTAAATGGATAGCTGCGTATAGCCGTTGTCCTTCAAATGTCGACTGGGACATTCATCAGTTTTCAGAAAAGGGCCGGTTTAATGGAATTGATGGTTTTGTTGACATGAACTATTGCAGTCGATCTTCTTTTAATAAGTTTTTGATAGCCAGATGAGCGAGCTAAATCGTTTTTTAAGAGCCCAAGAGAATTCATTTGAACGAGCTTTGTCCGAGATTGAAAACGGAAAGAAAGTGACGCATTGGATGTGGTATATATTTCCTCAGATTAAGGGGTTAGGCAAATCTTACAATTCAAATTTTTACGGAATTGATTCCAAAATGGAGGCTAGTAAATATTTATCTCATGAGGTCTTAGGTCCAAGACTAAAGATTTGTATTGAGGCCTTATTGACGCACGCAGACAAGACAGCTCGTGAAGTGTTGGGAGGGGTTGATTCGATGAAGTTAAAGTCTTCGATGGCGCTTTTCAATGAAGTTTCTAATGAAGCGTGTTTTGAAAAAGTACTTGGTACTTTTTTCAACTGTACAAAGTGCCAAAAGACTCTAAGTCTGCTCCAAAACAAGTAGCCAACAACCTTGTCAAAACCGGAAAAACGAGCAATCTAACCGGACATTTGTACCTACCATAAGGGAAATACCCGATTGTGTAACCAAAACAAAATTGCATGGTACAAATTAAATCAAACACACTTTTAAGCGCTTATGGTGCAATCAAAACGGCAGCCTCTAAAGCAGCAGGTAAACTTTATGGGAATAAAAACGAGCTGCAAATGCGCTTCTACAAGGAAGATTTCATGTGGTACGCAGATGTAAAGGGTTGGCCTGGCCCAAAAGGAATGCTTTTAATGGTTGACGGCGCAGATACTTTTCTAGACTACCTATCAAACAACGGTAATGAGATTTCGCTAGACCTAAGTTTAGACCCAAAACAGGGTTACGATGTGCTGAACTACAGATACCCCCACCCTGGAAACGACGGCGCGTACTATTCAACTCAAATGGGCGAAGATGAACACCTCTTATGGCTATGCGGCGTCACCGAATTTGTCTTCGGCTACATGCCGGAGGAGGTTTGGTATAGGAAGTAAAGTATAAAAGCTAAAGTAGTTGGTCTATTGTTTAATGGCATAGACTAGATTTTTGATTTAGGGATATACTGAAGTTTTGACTTTTAAGTCATTTTAGTTTGGTTGATGCGTTAGAGTTAGTATTTTACTGAGTGAATCAAATTAATGTGTGCATTAAGGATGCACAGTAATGTAGTAGAATTGCAGAGTCAAACCAATAATCTAACGAAGAAGAGGAATTAAGATTTAATCTGTGTTGTGTTTCGCAACGCTTATGATATCACACTTGTGTGAACTTAACTTCGACCATGTCGAAGCAAGGAATGAACAGATTTGATGCTCAAACCTTTCACATGATCCCGGCTAGAAATTGACGATGTCAATTTAGATTTAATTAAGAAGTCTAAATAAATTCTTTTAGGGAGTATATTTTGAAAAGTCGTTCCTCTTCTTCGTTCTTCGCTATGAATAAAATACAAGCGCTTACTGGATTTCAAAACGCGAGTTCTATAGATGAATTCTGGAATCCTCTTCTTGTTCTTCATGGGTTTTTGCATAAATCGAAACAAGACCTAGATTATGAAGAAAAGTTAAGTGGTTCAGCGCTCACAACTTTACTCCATAACATTAATGCAAATTACTATCGATTTAGGATACCGAAAAAGTCAGGTGGCAGTAGAATCATAGACGCTCCATCGAAGGAACTGAAGTTAGTCCAAAACATCATCAACTATGCTTTAAGTCACTTTTTTGAAGTTCACGATGCTACTCATGGCTTCGTAAAAAGTCGTGGTATTAAAACCAATGCAGAAGTTCATGTTGGATCTGAATTTATCCTGAACATTGACTTGAAAGATTTTTTTCCCAGTGTTAGTATCACACGAATTGAAAAGAGCTTAGAAGACCTAGGTTTTAGTGCAATATCGGCAAGGCTTATTGGGATTCTTTGTACCAAAAATAATAAGTTACCCCAGGGTTCTCCAGCATCCCCATTGATAACTAACATTGTTAGCACTCGTCTTGATAGGCGTTTAGAATGTTTCGCGTTGGCCAGAGGATGTCAATATTCTAGATACGTAGATGATATTACCTTTTCGTCAATGAACTATGTATTTAATGCTCGATTCGAAAAGACCTTGACTAAAATCATTGAAAATGAAGGCTTTAGACTTAATGTTTCCAAAACAAGAATCTTGACAAAATCTGATCGTCAAGAGGTGACAGGGGTGATAGTTAATGAGAAAATTAATGTAAACAGAAAGTTTGTTCGTAAAGTTCGCGCTATGATTCACACACTATCCAAGGAAGGAATCTACGAAGATCATAATAAGATAAAACCACTTGTCATGTCGACGTTAGGAAGTCTCTACTTCATTCGTCAAATACGTGGTGCTAATGATCCGCTATACCTGCGAATGAACAATCAATTAATCTCACTTTTACAATCCTATGGACAATGAAGATAACAAAAGACTACTGAAGGCTATAGAGTTACTCAACCGGACTGTCGCGACCCAATTAGAGGTCATGGAGGATATTCGTGAAGGAAATACGGTTTCAGTTGCTGCCCGAAATGTCGAGTTTAAGTATGAAGCCGGTGAAATTATTCTAGACGAAATTTTTACAGCAACGGCCCTTGAGGCTCTGTCAACAGCCTGTTCTGAAGGAGATCTGAAGGATGAAATAATCAAGCATCATATTCGGGCTCAAATTTGTATGCTCAAGAGAGATGTTTTTGCTTTCAGTCGGGAAGTAGCTATGTGCTTGGAAACACTCGCAAATGCGGTATTCTCACGGGCAAATAGAAAACGGCTTAATTCTAGAAGCAAAGCTTTAACAAATGCCGGTGTTACAGGTCATTCATATGATTGGAATGAGAGCAAGAGTGTGTTTTTTGTTAAAAGAGAATATGCGAATAAAAGGTACACTGAATCGAGTAAACCGGGGGTAGAATTGAAATATTTCGCGAACAAATTGAGAGAATTAGAGCTGTTATTCAACCCCATGCGTTATCAGGAATTTGGTGTTATTGAAAGGATAGAAGAGGTTTATAGCAATGGTTATAAATATCAAGTTCTTCATTTGGTCAATTCTAACTACAGAAGAGTAATTGTTGATTTTGACAACACCTTGGAGGTGAAACAATCGATTCTTTATTACGCGAACAAACAGTTTTGGGATGATGATAGCAAGTCATTTGAGCCTATTGTAAGAACAAATAAAGTTGTTATCGTTAGGGATAATGAATTAGCCAACACGAATTATCGTTTATTTCAGTTGGCCGATGGTGATGCTGGAAATTTGAATTGGATATTAACGACACTGCGCAATTATGAGTCCCATGGTAGTTTTAAATCTAAGAAGAATGAACGATTGCTAATACAATCGGTAAAGTCAGGTAGTTTTAATAAATCAGGATACTTCTACGAGACAATGATCTATTTAAACGGGTTTCTAAAGAATGATGACCTCTTTGATTTTGTGAACAGATAATGAATCAAAATCTGTTTATCGATATTTGAAATTAGGGATTGAGATTATTAAATATTTCCGCTTTTAATGGAAAGATGTCTATATGGAGACTTCCCTAAAAATCGGACAGGTAATTAATTGATTAACTTAGACCTGTTATGAGGAAGAAAATGAGAATATTGTTAAATTTATACCTGTCTGAAAAAGGGTAAGTCTAAATGGGGTTCAAAGAAATTACATCACTTTACGAGAGAGGTTCTGTTGTAGAATTAAAGGTTCAAAAGAAATTAGAAGGACCTCAGCTAATTATTTTTGATTTGGATGGAGCTTCTGCTCGTTTGCACATATCTAATGTGAGTAATAGTCCAGTGCTATCTGAAAAATTATTTAATATCATTCGCGAAGGAGAACTCATTACGCTGGTAATTATTGATTTTAATGATGAGAAAGAGTATGTTGAGTTAAGTCTTAAGCCATTCAGAAATCAACTAGAAGGGAGCTTAAGTTTTACCAAGTGCAGGAAAGTTATTGATGAACGCAAAAGAATGCGTGTTGAATTGCCTGGCGATATTTTAGAAGAAAACAGAAATCAATTAGACCGTATTCAGGGTGATTTAGCCAAAGTTGATTTAACCTTTTTGTACGAGCTCATACAAAATGCTATAGACCATCCAAATCCGAATTTTAATAACTTGCTATCCATAAAATTTGAAGTGTATAATGACTACTTACTTCTTAAACACAACGGTAGCATTTTTTCTGAAAATAATTTCAGGTCGTTAACTGGTATTCTTCTTGGCGAAGAAGATACTGGTGAAGAGCGAATAGGATATAAAGGCATTGGGTTTAAATCCATATTCAGATATACACAAGAGGTTTATATCCGATCAGGCAATTTTAGTTTCAGTTTTAGCAAGGAACGTAGCGGTGCGAAAATGCCATGGGAAGTGATTCCTATTTTTGAGAATGAAATAGATAAAGTTGATAAAATAAAAAACTTTGAATTTTTTAATGTTCCTGTGGCTTTTGCGTTCAAGTTTACCAATGCTGAGTTAAGAGAAAGAGCCATAACGTATCTCGAACAATTGGTAGCGCTTCCAGAAACACTCTTGTTTTTAAACAAACTTGCTCGCTTAGAAATTGTTGTTAATGAGCATACTAAAAGAATAACAAGAAACGTCTTTGATTGCTCAACTCATGAGGAAATTACGCTTCAACTTAACGAAGAAAAGCCTCAAAAATGGTTTGTTTGTAAGGAGAAAAGAATAGTTGCCAACCAAGCTATTTTAAATGAACTAAAAGACGAAAACAACCCTTCGATACCTTTAAAATTCAGAAATTTCAATTCCCCAGAAGTTCAAGTAGCCTTTCCTGAAGAAGGAAGAGAAAATCTCATAAATATGTATGCCTACCTTCCTTTGTCGGAAACCAAATTAGGCGTGCCTTTTATTATTAATGGAGATTTTATTCCCAACTTAGACCGTACAGATGTTATTCGGAATTTAGAATACAATAATTATCTAGCAAATTTTGCTGCTGATGCACTCGTACGATTATTTAATGTAGTAAGTTTTGAATTGGGTATAGAAAGAGCTCTTAGTATTCTAACGCAAATAAATGATTTAAATAATGTCTTTTTTCAACATTTGAGTCAATCATTTTTAGCAAATAAAGACAACTTAAAAATCAAATCTCACTCCCTTGAAGATATACCTTTAAAGGATTTTGTTGTTGATAAAAGTGGGTTGTTTAAAATCTTTAAACATGAAGTTATTCATTTACATAATGATTTTAAAGAAAGTTATGTCCTCGACAATATCAATGAAAACATTGCAGAACAACTGGTAAATCACATAGCATTGCGTGTTTTTCATGTTAATCATGGAATTGAATTGCTTGGTAATTCGTTATTTATTGAAAAACATTGCAAAAAGTTAAAAGACTTTATTTTACTTACATTTCGCTTATCGAGGTTACCCAATGCCTATAACTGGAGAGAAAGGTTAGGAAGTATCAAACTGATCAAACAGGAAGACTCAATATTGAGCTTAAATGAGTTGCAAAGAAACGTTCCTGAAAAGTTTAGCAGCCTTTTGAGAGGCACTCTCAATATTAATGGGCTTTCTGTAGAACAAAATACTTTGCTTACTAAATATCCAAGTATTACGGATTTACTTGTTTCTTTTGGGTTAGTTGAATTTGATTTAGCGAAAGCTCTTAGAGATTTATTTGCAAAAAGAAACCTATTTATTACAATAAATGTCGATTTTATTAATGGGATTTGGTGTTTTTTATATGCCCACAAAGACATAACCAATAGTGATGGAAGTAAATTGGTTAATGAACGATTTAAAGATTTTCCTATCAAAACAATTACAGGCGAAATCAAAAAGTTAGAAGAATGTTTTGCTGGAGATCTTGAAAATGTAAACAATGACTTTTCGTTTCTCTATAAACAATATGGCAAGGATACATTAACCAAAGTAGATGCTTCCTCCCTTGCCGAACTCGCACAAACTGAAAATAAGCAAATTGTTACCTTCTTGTCTAGTATTTATGAAAAAGTTAGAATAACTGATAAGGCATTGTTTAAAAGGGCATTTAGACAGTTGCTTAAAATACCACATGAAGAATTAGCAAAAGAACCAGAAAAGCTTGTTAAAGCACTTTTAAGTGTATTTCATTTTAGTATAGCATATCCAAACGAGAATCTTGTAGAGATAGGAATAATAGATTTTCCAGTTATAACGGAGAATCAAACAGTAGCAAATTTGTCACATACCTATTTTGACAAAAATTATAGTTCATATATTAATGCTGAGGAATTATATGCAGAGAGATTATTTCAAGGCATTGATGATATTTCATTTATTTCAAAAAATTACTTAGCCGAATGTTCTAAAGACCAACAGCAAAAGTTTGTAGACTTTTTAAAGCGTTATCATGTAAGTCCTGGATTGAAATTCTTTAAATCGACACTCTTTAAAACAAATGAAAGGGTGAATTTGCTCAGTATTGATAGCTCATATCAAGGTTTTAATAATGGTTATACTAATTTTAGAACGCAGAATGAATTTTATGTTTTTAGAGACATCTTAAAACTGGCTGATCTTTATGAGAATTTGGTTGTTTTTTGGGAAGAGTTATCAAAATTAAAGTTCATTAATACTTTAGTTTCTATAATATCTTGCAATGGATATACACGTATCAATCCTTTTGTCTGGCTTTTAAGAAAAAACCATAAAATGTTTCCTATGCAAGGAGGAAATTTAGTAAAGGAAATCTCTGAAATAAATGAACAAATACTAGTTAAATATTTATTCAATAATGAGCAGAAACTGCATAATTGTTTTCATAATAACTTGGATGTTATTCTTGGAGCTTTAAAATTTAACTCGAGACTCACTAACTCAGATATCATCAAATGTCTTCAAAAATTAGAAACCTTTTCATTTGATGAAACAGAAACACTATTGGTAGAACATTTTGCAAAAGCAACATTTTTACCTGAAGAAGTTGAAGAGTTAAATACTACATGTAGTTTACTTGCTCTAGATAAAAGCATACAAAATATCAGCGGTCTTGTTTATTTAGAAAAGGAACTAGAGGAATCACCTATTTTGTTCGAGAATATAAATTATTTCAAAAATAAGTTTGTATACAGTTTTGATAATAATGAAAATTTTAAAGAAGCAATTAGAGCATTAAAAATTCCAATTAAAGGAATTGAAGATATTGAGTTGAAACAGGTTGAAGAGAACTCCGTTTTAGATGTAGCTTTAATCAAAAAAGTTGTCTCAGACTTTTCTAGCAAGATAAGAAAATCAGTAACTGGTTTTGATATAATAGATAAATGTGAAATTATATGCTGTTCGCAAATAACGATAGGCATTAAGGGTATTTCTGATTTTAATGTTCAAACAGATAGCTTTTACGATGCAAAAAATAACATTTATTACTTTATAGATGTAAGAGATTTAGTAGAAGTAATAAGTGAACAATATAACTGGCCTTTAATCGAAACCAGAAAGCTACGGAAACTTCTAGATAATACTGTAAAAAATGAAGATTATCAAGTAGGACAGGTTTTTACATTGAACAATGATAAATTCACTGAAGAGGTGAATGAATTTATTAAAGAATTAGAAGGTACTGAATGGAGTCAACACATTGTTGAACTCAAAGAATTAATTCAATTAGATACAGCACCTGGTGTGCAAAAGAAAAAAGTATATAATCTACTCGCTAAGTTAAAACTTGCTAAATACAGAAATATACAGTTTGATAATGTAAATGAAAGGGATCGCGAATTTAATTATTTAGAAGGTAATGGAGAGAAATACATTGTACATAGTGCAAGAGGAAGCTTTGCATACATTGCCCCAATAGAACTTTTGAAAATGAGAGATGAAGGTTATTTGATGGCACTTGATTTTGGAAATAAAATACCTATCAAAATTTATCATCGGGCAGAGGAAATATTGAAACTGAATACCAATCACCTCTTGTTATACCAAAATGATAAAACGACAGAAGAATTATTTGCCTTTTGTGAAAATAATCAAAGCGCCAATAAACGTTTACTGTTTATTGATAGAGACCATGCAAGTAATAAGTCGAAAGAACTACTCAAATTGATGATTCCGGATGAAGAATATTAATCAAGTAAAACATACCGAATTATTACAAGCGGAACTTGATTATCAAACCTTCGAATACGAGAAGCTGTTAACCAAACAAGCTGCCAAAATGTTAGCGGATAAGCAGTTATATATTTGTCGTTATCAAGGTTATGATGAGGCCAGAGGAAATATCATACTTCGATTTGAGAGTTCCATTTGTGCTGCTCCAAGGAGAGGCGAAAACCTGCATTGTTTTATATCCAAGTACCAAGATCATAATGTAAGACAATGGGGGGCTATAACTTACAAAGATTTACGATCAGAATGTTTATCACAATTTGAATCTAAAACGGTATTTTTTAATTATGAAAATGATCATACGATTGTTGGTGTATCGGGAATTAAAGAACAAGATGTTCTAAAATTTGAGAGAAATGCACTTGTTTTTCTTGGGCCGGCAGATCCTCCTTTGAAATACTTGATGAATCTTGTTGAATTTGTTAAGTCAACCAAGCCGGAAAACAATCCATATTTGAATATATCATTAGATAATCAAAACTGGAACCCAATCTCATTAAACACCAATAATGCTGTTTTAGATATTCAAACAGATTTATTAAAGCGTGATACTGTCATTATTCAAGGCCCTCCAGGTACGGGTAAAACGTATTTAATGGCTCAAATTTGTGATGCGTTATTACGGGCAAATTATCGAGTAATGGTAACCGCATTAACCAATCGAGCACTCATTGAATTAGCAGAAAAGGAGCATTTAAAGAATGCTTTGAACGAAGGACATATATTCAAAACAAGCTTAACAGCGGACGAGCATAAAAATGAAAAAATCAAAGGGATAAATCCTTTAAAGAATTTAAAAGAACAAAAGCCCCCATTATTACTCTCCACCTACTATGTTATGAGTCAAATAGCTACCAAAGCAATGGAAGAGGAACATTTTGATTATATAATTGTGGAAGAAGCAAGTCAGGCATTTTTGTCTACAATTGCATTGGCAAGAAAATTAGGAAATAAGTTCATAATCATCGGAGATGTTTGTCAATTAGAACCCATTATTCAAAAAGAATATTCAACAGAAGATCCAAACAATTTTCATTGGATGGTTTGTGGGTTAAAAACATTGAGCTATTGCTACAGAAATTCCAAAAACTATATTTTAACGGATTCTTATCGTCTTACAGCAAATGCAGTGAAAACAACTAATGTGTTTTATAAAGATAGATTAAATAGCAAATCTGCCGAAGCGCTCCCAATTCCATTAAGAAATGGTTCTACTGCCTATCATTTACTGAAACACAACGGAGGAACTACTGTCAAAAAAATAACAATGGATAATGGAATACAACCATCAAACGAATGTATTCGATTGATCATTGATCTTATTAAAGATGTAACTGATATTAACTCTAAATCAGAGATTGCAATTCTTGCTTTTAACAGAGATACGGTTAGACAACTTCAATCTCAGATATTCAGGAACTTTAAATCAACCGATTATATTACTATTGAAACCATTGATCGGGTTCAAGGAATGACGGTAGATTATTGTTTTTTTGTTATCCCACAAGGTAGTATCCCTTTTTCAATAGAACCCAATAGGTTTAATGTAGCTACATCAAGAGCACGTTTATGCACCTTGATTATAGCAGATAGACAAATAGATCATTTTATAGCCTTGAGCGATAAAGTGAAAGATTATTTTAACAGAATATAGCTTTAATGTCCATAGTATATTATAAATATTTCAATCTCGAAGCTATTAAGTTAGCCTTCTAGCGTGTGCAATGCTGGCCTGATAGAATGATAAAAGACCAGGTGGGTATTCGAGCATTCAAAGCGTAATTAAATAAAAATTGCGAGCAATTGTCTGAATTACTTATTCAAGGTGAGTATAAAGCTCAAAGAGGGTGAGGCGAAGGATAGTTCGCATTTCTAGGGATGAACGAATGAATCTGGTTATTGCTGTTGTGAACGAAGGCAAGCTCAAATTCCTTGTAGTCATCGAAAAACTTCAAAATTTCGTCTAAATCACTCGAGTCTGGAAGCGATACTATTTTCTCTGCAATATCGAAAGGCTCAAAAGCCTTATCGTAGGTTTCTAGTAGGTTTAGGTTTCTCATGCATTGAAGTTAAATAAACTTGTGAAAGTTCATAGGTCAACTAATGTTCCATTTAATACTATAAATAAATTTTCTATGCATTCAGTTTGCAGACATATTGTGAATAATTGTACCTTATCCACAATAAGTTATGCCAACTACCAAAAGACCTTTAAAACGCTACAGCATTCTAGACAGATGCTTCTCTAACACCGGACGTAATTATACGTTTGACGGTTTGAAGGAGGCAGTTAATGAGTGGATGTTGGATAAAGATCCACAGTCTAAAGGCATCAGTACTAGGCAGCTTCGCGATGATATTGCTTTTATGAAGAGCTCCGACGGCTGGGAAGCGCCTATTGAGACTTATCCAGGCGAAGGTAAGAAGCGCTATTATCGGTATGATGATCCGAAATTCTCGATTAATAATCGTCCCGTAAATCAAACGCAAGTTGAGGAACTTAAGATGGCGCTAGATGCACTAGATGCTTTTGAAGGGTTGCCTCAGTTTCAAGGTCTCGAAGACCTCATCGTTAAACTTCAAAGTGACATGGATATGGCACAAAACCCGAAGCAATCTAAAATCATAGACTGGGGCGGTAATCCATATTACAAGGGCAAAGAATACTTAGCTCCACTTTATAGAGCAGTGAGTGAACGTAAGCAGGTTCAAATGACTTATACGCCTTATGGTGGGGAGTCTAGAACTTTCGTGACTAATCCTGTTTATCTCAAGCAATACAACAACAGGTGGTTTGTGGTGGCACTACTAGAAAAGGACGGCTTTGTCTTCGTCAATGCATTTGACCGTATTGACAACCTTGTTGTTTTAGATACGGACATACCTAAAGACATCACCTTTGATGCAGAAGAATACTTCGATCCAATTGTGGGTGTAAGCCGCCCAATGGACGGAGAGATAGAAGAAATAGAAATACAATTAACTCCAGAATCCTACCCATACGTTAAAACCAAACCCATTCATCACAGTCAGAAAAATTACGATGAAGAGTGTAAGGTCAAGATTAGGGTTATTCGGAATAGGGAGTTGGAAAACATACTTAAACAGATTAATGGTTAAAAAATTACAATCATTTGAGACTTTCGCTGGATGCGGGGGATTAGCCTTAGGCTTAAAATCAGCTGGCTTCGAATTAAAACTCGCGAATGAGTTTAGTTTGAATGCAAGTCAAACCTTTGCTCACAATATTTTAGGAGACAAGAGTAAAGTGTTTAGTGTAGCGGAAATTGCTAATTACAATTGGGAGGAGCCTAAGGTTATTCAAGGAGATTTTGTACGCATAGTAGATCAGGTTGAGAAAGATTTAAAGCTTAGATCGAAATTTTCTGATTTAGATTTAATATCTGGAGGGCCCCCTTGTCAAGGGTTTTCTTTGGCTGGAAAAAGGAAAGCAGGGGTAGCTAAGAATAATCTCCCATTTGAATTCATCCGTTTTGTGGAGCTCGTTCGTCCAAAAGCTGTGCTGATTGAAAACGTTTTAGGAATATTAAGTCCATTCTTGAGCGATGGTAATTCTGAAACAGCATCGAAGCAAATTGTTATGGCACTGAGTAATCTAGATTATAATGTTGGGGTGTTCAAGTTGAACTCAGCTTTAGTTGGTGTTGCGGAAAAAAGAATTCGTGTTTTTTTCCTTGCTTTAAGAAAGGATGTTTTCTCGAGAATAGATTCGCACAGAGAGTTTTTAAACCATTTCAATGAAACCAATCTTACAAAAGAAATAGACGTGCTTGACGTCGTGGATTGGACATCAGAGATACCAATTGAATCATTACAAAAGTTCGTTTCCGATAAGCAATACTCAGTTAAGCTTGCGATTAATGATCTTCTACCCAAAACAAGCAGCCCTTCCGCATACGTATCCAACAGAGTGAATAAGATTCTTAACCCATTTGTAGCTCATGGTAAAAGGTCTAATAAGATGAGAAATCATGAAGTCAGGACCCATACACAAAGGGTTGTTCGTAGATTTCGACTGAGGCAATTATTTATTGATGATTATGAACTGTATTCAGAGGTATCCCATTACCTCCGTTACGGAAAACATACTATCGACTTTAATAGGTACGCTGAATTGCTTGATGAAATTAAATCGGATAAACTTCTAGGTCAAGAATTAGCTCCACCTTCTCTCGAAGGTATGAAGACTCTATTAAACAGACATAAAAGTAAGAAGCATTCCCAAAGAGTTTTGAAGGCAAATATGCCTTCACATACCATAGTTACAATACCTGACGATTTAATTCACTACGATAAGGAGTGTCCCCGTGTTTTAACAGTTCGAGAATCAGCACGAATACAGTCTTTTCCGGATAAGTTTGAATTTTTAGGAAAGGCAACAACCGGTGGACATTTAAGAGAGGTAGAAGCTCCTCAATATACACAGGTTGGAAATGCTGTCCCTCCTTTAGTTGGGAGGTTTTGGGGTTTGATAATTTCAGAATTAATTTCTAATGAAGGGTAAACCATACTCATATCAAGAATTGCAAAGTGTTTTTTCGATTTATGAAGAGGTGCGTAATTCAATTCATAAATCTAATTTTAAAATAATTCAACTCGCGTCAGTTCTTGGTAGGGATGTTCGCAGTGTTGAAAATCAATTGTTAATGTTTCGCGCCTACGAGAAAGAGAAGCAAGGAAATATTTACGGTAGGAAGAATTACAATAAATTAATACCGGTAATCTACGAAAGAAATAGTGGTACTATGGTGCAGAAATTCCCAGACAGATTTAAAAACTTTCGAAAGTCAGAAAAAAGTAGTGTGAGTAGGATAACTGATCTTATTAGATCATCGAGCCCTATTGAATTGATCGAAACTCCTTTGCATGATTTCTTGTAAAAGATAA